>MDTG01031653.1_pt1 | contig 12858 bp, 10 predicted proteins | sample 811421 | NCBI WGS metagenome assembly MDTG01 (sample SAMN05326645, study PRJNA326480) | marine metagenome | isolation source: seawater | place: Pacific Ocean: South East | collected 2011
GCGATGATTGATATCAGCCACAGCAAACCCGTTGCTTGTCCAGAACTGATGCAGCGGATTAAGACCCGAACGCGCAGTTCCGGTTGGCCCTCCATGCACATTAACAATCAACGGAGGGACTTCCCCATTCGGTGCGCTAAAAGAGGGATTCTTTGGTGCGTAAAATAAGCCGTAAGCTAAAGATCCGGACGAGCTTGGAAACTCAAAATGAGTTGGCTTTGAGATTATTTGAGGCGTCAATTCTCTGGGGACCGCACTTTCGAAGAGAATTTTTGGAGTATTGTCCTTTGTCTTTTCTAAACAATCATAGCTATAGATTGAAGGGTAATCGGAATCCGTCGCGCCAAGATAAAAAACGACATTATCAACACAGAATACCCTTTCTAAAGATCCAAGGTCCGGATGTATCTCACAAACTTCCTTTGTGCATAAATTGAATTCACACAGCGACCATTTACAATTATTAATCTGGGAAAAAATAATTTTTTGTTGATTTAAAAAACTGTAATTATGACGTCCACTTTCCCATGGCGGCCCACACAACTCCCCTGGCCGTCTTATCACACTGGAACTGTTTTCAGCAGGGTTGTCTAAATTCACATTGTATTTTTGTAAATTCCAAAAGTTCTCACGGTCACATAAAAAATATAGCCCACCTTGATCGTCAAACAACGGTTGTAATTTTGAAGACTTACAACCCTCATCAACTTCAAGACTTTTAATAGGAAGGCCGGCATCATCTAGCGCGATTAGTTGAATTTGAGTGTCGTCCCACGGCATATTTGGATGCGACCAAGAAACGAAAGCTAAAGTTTTGCTACAGGGTGACAGGCATGGAGTCGCCACAAAATCGCTTTGATCAAATAATATAGATTGATGATCTGCTGAAACTGGAAACTTATCAGTCGACAAATCAATCCCGACTAACTGATTGATCACACCGACTGCGTTCCCTTCGCTATTGCGATGATCCTCTCTAACCACGATGAGTCGGTTGTGACTTTCATCAAATATGAGATCGGAGTAACGCACTAGACTCTTCTCACTAGAAGTAACCGCTTTAGGCTCAGAGATTACACGTGTTACTTGGTCGTAGGTCTGTTTATATATTTCTTGATCTGTAAAGTTGCAATAAAACACAGAAGTTTCGTCTGTTGTGAACGGAAAGCCACCGTATTCATGCACCCTACTCCTGACATTCATACCGACTGGCGATAACCGAATAACCAGTCCGTCCGAATGTCTAAACATTAACGCCTGAGAGTTTCCTGCAGAAGGATCAGAGAGGAGAAAAAGAACACCCCCGTTCCAAGGGAGCAAGTTACTAACTGCCTGCCTGCCTGAAAATATCAGCTCAGGCGTGAGTGGTGAGATCCATTCCGAAAATTTTGCAACTTTAGTCTTCATGGGTTCTTTACACTTTTCTCAATTAGCTGAGAAGCTGGTGGTCAGGAGGTAATTTTTTTGAAATCCATATAGCTAGTTTATGTCGCATATTTTTCAGGCCAACGTCCTTATCCGCGAGTGGTTGCAACAAACCGTCCTTCACCAAGAGGAGGTAGATCGCTCGGACTTTAGTATCCGCGTGGTCTGTTGCCTCAAATTGCCCCGCGCCACGTGCTTCTAGGTAACGAACTCCCACTCGGATAGCTTCTTTTACTAACTCATTTTCATTCTTTATCTTTTTTATTTTCATAATAGAAAGATAACCTAAAAACCAACCCTTCAAAACCTTGATTGCATTTTTTAAATACTATTCTCAGTAACCGACGGCCAATAAACTAAAATTAAAGCGGCCAGAAAAAGAGCAGCGACGGCACAGCAACGGTTACAATTATAATCTCAAGGGGTAACCCCATCTTCCAATAATCACCAAACTTATATCCGCCAGGACCCATGATTAGCGCATTATTTTGATGTCCGATGGGCGTAAGAAATGCGCAGGAAGCGCCAATCGCAATTGCCATCAAGAATGTGTCTGGATTCACGTTTAATGCTAAAGCAATATTATAGGCAATGGGCGCCATCAGAATAGCAGTGGCCGCATTATTCAGAACATCTGAAACCGTCATGGTGACTGTCAGTAAGATCACTAAAACAAGGAGCGGTGATAAATTGCCTGTGATTTTCAAAATGACGTCAACTAACAACATCGTCGTTCCAGTAGTTTCCAGTGCCGCTCCAAGAGGGATCATTGCCCCGAGTAATATTACAATTGGCCAGTCAACTGCATCATAAAACTCCCTCACTGGCACAATATTTAATACCGCCATTACAATAGTCACAATGCCAAGCGCAAGTTGAATAGGAACTATTCCGGCGGCCGTAGCTGCTATCGCAATAAAAAAGCTGAGAAGCGCAGGAATCGCTTTCTTGCCTTTACTAAAAGCCAAGTCACGTTTCGCAAGCGGATAACAATCCATATTTACAATGGCGTCGGCAATAGCATCCACTCCTCCGTGCAACAACAAAACATCCCCAGCTTTTATTTCCATATTCCGTAATCGATTTCGATGCGTGGTCCCTGAGCGCGAAGCCGCTAACAAATTAATATCATATTTTCTATTAAAGCGAATTTGCGAAGGAGTTCGGCCTACGATGTTAGAGTTTGCTGTAACCACCACCTCAGAGGCGCATGAGCCTTCCGAGTGAAGTATCTCTTGCTTCGCATTTTCAGCAGACAGCATTTGCAAATGATGCTCAGTCGCAAACTGATCTACCTCTTCGTGAGAACCCTGAAGAATAATTAGGTCGTTAAGCTCTACAACCTGATACCGGTGAACAACTGGCATTTTCTGTTGCTTCCGAATCATAGAAATCAGATCAATATTATCTTTACCCAACAACTTTCTTAACTCTCCAACTTTTTCTCCAAGAAAATCCGTTTCTTCGCAAACTCTCAACTCGAACAAATACTCTTCAACCTCAAAAACTTCCAAACCTGTAGCCTTCTTTCGAACCTTTACCAATCGCCACCCGAATAAAAGCATGAAAATAATTCCACCCAAAGCGATTAGCAATCCAGCGGGTGAAAAATCAAACATTGCAAAAGGTTCTCCTGTCACCTCTTCGCGGTAATTCGCTATTAAAATATTCGGGGGCGTTCCAATCATCGTAACCAATCCCCCAAGTATCGAACCAAAGGATAAGGGCATAAGGACAGTCGCAGGCGAGCGACCGGCTTTCGCAGTAGACTGTATCGCTATCGGCATCAGTAATGCGAGAGCGCCAACATTATTCATAAACATGGAAAGGGCAGCGGCAAGGAAAGTCAAAGTTGCAATATGAAGATAGGGTTGGGAAGACAAGGGTTCAATAAATTTTGCCACAAAATCTACCGCGCCAGATTTTGTCAATCCCGAGCTCGCTATGAGCACAATGACCACTGTAACCGTTGCGGGGTTTCCAAAACCTGAAAACAACTCCCCTTGAGGGATCAAACCAAAAAGAGAAGCGACAAAAAGAGCCCCGAGGGCAACAATATCATATCGATATCGTCCCCAAACTAACATCAGCAAAAGTACAAACAAGATACTAAGCAATATAATTTGCTGTTCGTTCATTTTATACCTGCCAATGGAATTGAGAGATAGAATTATAATCGCTCAAAACCAAGAAACAACAAGAAGAAAAGACAGGACCGTCAGCGCAGTTAATTCATCCCGCATTTAAATCAGCGGGACTAGCGATGCTGAGCTTTTTGCAATAATTCAGTTTTGTAACCAAACGATTCGACTAAATTAACCATTCGATTATAGTCCTCTTCAGAAATCTGAGGAGTGCGAGCCATTATCCAAGCATAGTCCCGACGATTGCGTCCAATAATTACTTGATCATAGTCTTCATTTAAGTAGACCACTCTGTAATCGGCTTTGATAGGCCAAACAAATTGCATTCCCCATACAGCATTCCCACTGCCGGCCGTGACAAATCCTTTCGGGCGATAAACTTTCTGTTTCCCATCAAAACCGCCAGCGTTAAACGAAAACGTCGTAGCGATAGTTCCATCCGAATTGATTTGATAGGACTCAACGGGGTTGTAAGCATTTTTTTCTAGAAATGTCGGAATGTTTGCAATAACGTACCAGTCACCCATGAAGCGCTCGAGGTCAACATAATCGACTGGAGTTATTGGCTTGAGATTCGAGCACGCTCCAAAGAGGAAAGAGGCTAGAATCAAAATAAGACTTCGTAACTTCATCATTGCACCCTAATCAATCTGTGAGCCACTAAAAAAAACAATAAACCACTGCGCCTGAATATAGACATTCACTTGCGGCTCCAAGTGAAGGTTACTCCTCAATCAACGCCACCGAAATGCAAGAAAATTCCCTAAATCAACTCGCGACACCATCCTCTTCCACTAAGTAATTCAAATCAAAATTATTCAGAGGTAACAGGCGCACTCTTATCCCTGTCGCATCAAAGACCGCGTTAGCGACCGCAGGAGCAATCCCCGGTGTCCCCGGCTCTCCTGCGCCACCAATATCGTGCCCGCTATTAATGATGTGCGTCTCAATCATTGGAGAATCATCCATTCTGATGGACTCATAATCATTAAAATTTCCTTGAACAACAGCACCATCCTCGATTGAAATTTCTCCGTACATTGCAGCTGTCAGCCCATAAATTATTCCTGACTCAATTTGAGCGGAAAGCCCATCTGGCGCGACCGCAAGCCCAGGATCTATGGCAGCGACTACTCGGTCGACAGCAATTTTTCCGTTGGTGACAGTAACTTCGACAACTTGAGCGACGATCGATCCAAATGACTCTTGCAGTGAAATTCCACGACCGCGCCCTTCAGGTAAGGGATCACTCCATTGAGCCTCATCAGCCACTTTCGAGAGAACTGCCAAATGCCGAGGTTTGTTATTTAGCAAGTTCGCTCTAAACTCAAATGGGTCTTTTTTCGCCGCATGAGCTGCCTCATCAATAAAAGATTCGGTGAAAAACCCATGTTGAGAATGGTCCACACTCCGCCAAGCACCAAACGGAACATGCGTCGGACTGCTAACGTAACCGATGTCCTGGGTAGGAACGGAATAAGGAATCAGGGGAGCTTCGACAGGCTCGTTCTTATTGGTATAGGTATTCGACCAACCGATAAGATTGTCGTCCTGATCAAAGGCCGCGCGAAACCTACTTTTTACCGCAGGCCTGTAGAAATCTTGCCGCACATCCTCTTCCCTTGACCAAATGAGCTGCACGGGAGCACCAACAACACTCGAAATATGAGCAACTTGTAAGGCATAATCTGGAACGGACTTCCTGCCGAAACCCCCGCCCATGACGTGATTATGCAATGTTACCTTTTCAGAATCTAACCCCAAACTATCAGCAACTGCCCTCCTGAAGCCCAACGGATTCTGGCAACCCACCCAAATTTCGGCTTGACCGTCTCTTACATCAGCCGTCGCATTGAGAGGCTCCATACATGTGTGCGCCAAAAACGGAACATTGTAATCAGCATCTATCACCTTCGCAGCCCCAGCAAATATTGCGTCCGCGTCGCCCAGCGATACATCGCCCTGTCGCTCAGTTCCAGCAGATAGGTCTTTATCGAATTGCGAGAATATAGTCTCACTCGACACCGTTTCATAACCGACTTCACTCCACTGGACATTAATCTGTCGAAGGGCCTTGCTAGCAGACCAATAGCTATCAGCCACGACCGCCACAGTCTCCCCCGCAGTGAAACCTCCCACCATTGTGCTGTAAGAGGCTGAAGGAATAACGAGGACCTCATGAACACCAGCAACGTTCCGAGCATCTTTGTCATCCAAACTAACTACCGTTCCGCCCGGCACAGGTGATCGAAGGACTGTCGCATAGAGCATGCCTGGGAGAATTACGTCCATAGCAAACTTGGCAGAACCGTCAACCTTTGAGGGAATATCTCGTCTAGGCACGAACTGACCAACAATCTTGTAGTCCTCTGGCTTTTTAAACGACGGAGTGTAAGAAGGAGTCATAGCTGCCACCTCGTTAACAAAGGCAGAAAAAGGCTCTTTTCTCGAGGATCGCCCGTGAACGAGGAAGCTCTTTTCAGCCATTACCTCTCCAACAGGAACGCCCCACGCTTCAGCTGCTGCGCGCTCAAGCATTTCACGCGTAGCCGCGCCAGCAACTCTCATGCTCAAAATTCCTGACGTGCGCACGCTCATGCTTCCACCGGTGATCTGCATGTCTAAGGAATCTGCTACTCCCATCATGGCTCCATCAATCGACGGTATGAGAATTTTCGGAAAGTCTATTCCTGTCAGAAGATATGTTCGGCCCAAAGAATAATTTGCGTACTCGCCAAGAGCCGGCGCTTCTTCAACATTGACCTGATCCCAATCCGCCTCGAGCTCCTCAGCTAACATCTGACCCAGCGCCGTGTGGACTCCCTGCCCCATTTCCGAATGCGGAATCATCGCCGTCACCACATTATCTTTACCAATTTTGACATAAGTGTGAACGAGTTTACCGCCCTCTGTCCCAACCTTAGCCGCTAAATCCTTAACCTGATTGCCTGGTCGCATAGCGACACCGATGAGCACTCCACCGCCAGCCACTGCACTTGTTGTTAGAAACGCCCGTCGAGTCCATTTAGACATGGTCCACCTCCGCGACATTGTAAAACAACTCCTCGTCTGTATTCGCAACATCAACTGATTTGATCGCCGTTCGGATACGGCCATACATACCACACCGACAAATATTTCCTCTAAGAGCCGAATCAATTTCTCCGTCGGTCGGCTGAGGAGAGCGAGCCAACAACGCCGAGGCTGCCATAATCTGACCTGACTGACAGTAACCGCATTGAGGGACTTGGTGCTCAACCCACGCTTGTTGGACTGGGTGTAATTCTCCGGAGGCAGATGAAAGCCCCTCGATTGTGGTAACTTCTTTTCCTTCCACGCTCGAAATCGGGGTTAGGCACGAGCGTATCGCCTGACCGTCGAGGTGGACCGTGCATGCTCCGCATTGTCCGATTCCGCAACCAAACTTAGTCCCCGACAAGGACAATTGCTCCCGAATAACCCAAAGTAACGGTTTTGAAGGATCGACATCAACCGACCGTTCAATCCCGTTTATAAAAAAAGAAGTACTCATAATTGTCTCCGGTTGTTAGAACTCCGAGCCTCACCAAAAAACCGAACCTCATCGAATCGGTCGGAGGAGTTAACGCCCTTTGGGGTCAAAAAGTTTCCTGAGGCGTTCGCACGAGATTTGCTCGAATTCTGCGATTGCGGGTTTACCCGTCTTTTTATATGTGTGGAGCCTGATTCTCTCACATTTCCGTCCGGTTTGTTAGAGTAGAGACGAAACGTAGCGATCGACAGCGAGGATGTTGATACTGAAATATTTAATTGACAAGAGAGCATGCCACCAGATTTAATTAATCTTAAATTTTCTGTCTTGATCTATTCATAGACCTCAACCGTATGCATCATCGTGAACACAGAAGAAACTCAAAGAAAACCATGGCAAGCGATCGCAATATTTACCGGCATAGGGTTGATCGTCGTGTCCTGTGTATTATCTTTGGCAACAGCTGCTGGGCTCTTTGCGATTGATACTTTTGAATTTGTTGGTCATTCAGGTCTAAGATCCCTAGCGGGTTTGGCAGTTGGTGGCTGCGTCACGGCAGCAATCGGATTCTGGGACGAATAAAAGGAATTAATATGTTTAAAAAGTCAGATCAGTTTATTTTATTGGCGGTTGCCATCTCTTTTGCGGTGTCTGGATTCTTATGGTTTTCTGGACAGAGGGAAGAGGGTTTATTTACAGCGGTTTGGGTTCCATCGATATTATGCTTCGGCATTTACTTCAAGCTAGTAACCTTAAACGGGCAAAGGAAATGAGCACTACCATACTACTCGGCGTCGCTTTCGCAGTTTTTACTTTGATGATGACTGGCCTCGTATTAACGATGAGAGAATTCCAGCAAATGGAAGACCCCCAGTCGCGTAAAGGTTCTGACATAAATTAGAAACTTTACGGCGAAACTTGCGGGAAACCGGCCCTATGATTAACCTTATGACAAAACGTCGTCAGCGATAACTACGATCCTGATTTTGTTGCTATTGAGGTTTGGGACTTATTTTGAAATCACACGTTAAAAGACGAGAGTTTTTAAACCTCCTCGCAGCATTTGGCGGCACTGGGGCTGCGCTGACAGCAGGCGCCACTCTTAATCTTCTACCGTCAGCATCTCGCGCAAACTCCTTAAGCTTGAGTTCCCCAAACCCGAACAAGAAATCAGTCGTTATTCTAGGCGGGGGACTGTCCGGATTAACTGTTGCACACGAACTGACAAAAAAGGGTTACGAGTGTTCGATTCTAGAGGCTTCACACCGTTGTGGAGGCCGGATCTTCACAGTCAGGCACGGTGATCTGATCGACGAAATCGGCAATCCGCAGGTCTGTGATTTTGATGACGAGCCCCACATGTATTTCAATGCCGGCGCTGCCCGCATTCCAAGCTCTCATAAAAATATATTAAAATACTGCAAGGAACTCGGCGTCGACCTAGAAGTCTTCATCAATGAAAACAAAAGCGCATACGTACAAGACGACAAAATGCTCAGCGGCAGTCGCATACGCAACATTGACTTCACAACAAACATGCGCGGGTTTATGGCAGAGCTTATGGCGAAGGCTCTGACGCATGAGGAACTGAACCAACCTTTTTCTGACTCAGAGGCTGAGTCGCTTCTCAGCTCGATCCGTTCATTTGGGGATTTAAAAGAAAACGACCTTTATGAGGGGAGTTTTCGCGCTGGATACAAGTCAGGAGGGTTTTTAAAGCATGGCGTTCAAAAGGATATGATTGCTTTTAGAGATCTTTTGAAGTCAAGACTAGGGCGTCAACTGCTGAGTGCGAACGAGGGAGACACCGGACCAATATTGATGCAGCCGGTTGGCGGAATGGATAAGATCATTAGCGGCTTTCTGAGCCAAGTCGGTGATCGAGTCAAATACCGAGCAGTCGTGAACTCGGTCGAGGTTTTGGATTCCGGGGTCAAAGTTACATACGACCACGATGGTGCGCGTCATTCCTTGGATGCCGACTACTGCTTTAACTGCATCCCTACACACCTGATGGTAGGCATTACGAATAATTTCCCTGATGAATACAAGACGGCAATGAAATACGTCAGACGAGGAGATGCTTACAAAGCCGCCTTTCAAGCCAAAAGTCGGTTCTGGGAGGACCAAGAAATTTATGGCGGAATTTCATGGTCTGACTCGCCTAGCCGGCAAATCTGGTACCCATCTCATGGTATTCATAAACCGAAAGGCATTTTGCTCGGAGCTTATGATTACGGTGGAGGAATCTTTCATACCAAAATGTCACAAAATGATCGGATAGAGGCCCATCTCTCTGATGCAGAGAAACTACATCCTGATTTTCGCAGCAACGTCGAAAAGCCGATTACCGTAGCTTGGCATCGTATGAATCACATGCTCGGATGTTCCGCTCGTTGGCAGCGTAGTTTCAGCGCGGGGTGGACACATGAAGAAGAGAAATTGTACGAAACATTGAGAGCTCCCGTTAACAATCGCCACTTTTTTATAGGGGATCAAATTTCTATGCACTCAGCTTGGCAAGAGAGTGCGGTGATGTCCGCACAATGGGCACTGACCACAATGGATGCCCAAGTGCGTCATGAAATGGCCTAGCTTGAATAAAGCATATTTTTGGAGTTCGGAAAATTTCAAATGAAAAACCAAATTAAACGAGCAATTCCAAAACAGATTCGAAGGTCGGCACTGTTTCTCATGCTCAGTCTAACAGCCTCAATTTGTCTCAGCGCTTCAAATGAAGTGGTTGATAATAAATATTGTACGACCTGCCATGGAAGCGACGGTAGGGGCAACGAAGCAATTCAGGCTCCTATCTTAGCGGGTATGGAAGACTGGTATTTAGTTCGACAGCTTGAAAATTACCGCGGAGACATTCGTGGGTTTCATCCGTCAGACGAAAGAGGGATTGCTATGCAGGCGATGGCTAAAAACCTCTCCGACGAGGACATCATTGATTTAGTCCAATGGATCAAAACCTGGGAATACTCTCCCCCCGATACAACAGTGACTGGCGATAAAACCGAGGGAGAGAAACTTTACGCAAGTTGCGCGGCGTGTCATGGCGAAAACGCCGATGGCAACGAGACGTTAGGCGCTCCGCCGCTGGCCTATCAAAACGATTGGTATTTAGTCACACAGCTCAAAAATTTCTTAAACGGATACCGCGGCACCCACGAAAGCGATACCTTCGGGCAGCAGATGGTTGCGATGGCACGTCCCTTAAAAGACGACAGTGGGATCAGAAATGTGGTCGCTTACATTACTAGTTTAAGATCCAAATAAAACAAAAGTCCTCCGCATACCGAAGTCTTGGTCCACACTGATTAAAACTATCGACCGCCTTCCTCAGCAACTGAAATCGTGCAGAACAATTTACCTTGCGCCTCATTGGCTATATGATGACGAGACGTCAAAGGTTCAATAAATCACAGTCGAAAGCAAAACAGTTAAAAGGAGTTTAGCGATGAGTTCAGGTCAAAGGATCGGGGGATTAGTTGGCATCTTAATCATTTGTGGGTTGATAGGGTGGATCTCTACAGCGCCATATTTGAGTAACCAGGGTCTGGGTCGAACACCTGGAGTAATTATTGGTGGCACGTCTACTGAGGCGCCAAGCGATTTAGCTTCGCTAAATGGTCCGCAAGGCCCATTGCTTTTCAAACAGGCTGGATTTCCGCCTTTAGTAAACTACCTCTCATGGGTCGCGACCTCAGATGGAGTTATTACTGCGACCCGTCCTGATAATGGATACTGGGCTCGACGGGTAAGGGAGCGGGGTGGCGACGGTTGGCTTCGGATCGGAGATTCAACCTACGCTATGACAGCCACAGAGGTTGTCGGTGAGGATCGAATTCCGCTCTTGGAGCTCTGGGGGCAAAAAGCCGGGAGGTCCATCAACGAGGTGCCTTACTCAGGCGCCGAGCCTCTGAGAGACTGGGAAGTGTTCGTTTGGACTCCCCAATAGAAAAAATAATTGCTGCATAAACTGGGCAATTCCGTAACCGACCTATTCGGGTTGCGGATTTGCCATCAACGCTTCTTATTAAAATCCAGACTCAGATTACTGCGCCTTTTAGAAAGTTTGGCCGTTTTAGCAAGCGAAATATAATGAAGCCATTCCTAGCTATAATCCTAGTAATATTTTTGAACAACGTCAGCTTTTGCCAAGAGTTATCTGATCTTGAAATGACTATGGCAAATTCTCGAAGACCCATCACTGATAAAAGTCGAGACGAAAATAGAAGACCTCTGGAAATTATTAAATTATTTGGCGTGGAGAAGGGTGACTCGGCTCTCGATATTATTGCAATGGGGGGTTGGTATAGTGAAATCTTATCTTATGCAGTTGGAGACGGCGGAGTCGTCTTTATGCACAACAATCCAATTCCAATAACGGCGAGAAGTGCCGCGGAACGAGCAGAGCGAATTTCCCGCCTTCATAATGTGAAAGATTTTGTCGGCCGCATATCAGACATCCCAGCGAGTTCAATCGATTTTGCTATTACGGCACTTAACTTTCATGACGTTTATAACCGGTCTTCAGCAGACGCAGAACGGATGCTAAGAGAAATCTTTACCGTGTTAAAGCCCAGCGGTACGTTAGCTATTATCGATCATGAGGGTAGCGATAATTTAGATAACAGTGCATTACACCGCATTACATTTAAGAAGGCAGTTCAAGCTAGTATCGCTGCCGGGTTCATACTTACGGACACCAGTAATTTACTCGAGAATCTAAACGACGACCATACCCTGAGCCCATTTGACGATCAGATCAAAGGACGAACAGATCGGTTTATCCTTAAGCTTACTAAAAAGTAAGTTCCCGCAACTAAAAACCGAACACCACATATTAGTATCAATCCGACAAAGGAAGATCGAATTAAAGATTCGTTAGTTAAATATGGGATTTTTCTCTGAAAAATAAATAAAACTTTCGGGCCCTCAGAAAGCGAGCCCGAGAAGTTTTATTTTTTTAGTGCATCTTAGAACTTAAAGCTTCCTCGAATACCATAATTTCGACCCGGTAAAGGAACTTCATTTTTCACGAATGATGTATGATTCCTGGCAACCTCATCAAGAAGGTTATTAGCAAATACGGACAGATTTAACTCGCTCTCATTGAACAGGTTAAATGTTTTCTGTATTTTAAAATCCAACATCTGGAACGCTTCCGTCGCAGTCTCTTCTGCCGCTACATCGTTTTGCCTAACCACGTCTTTCAAGTTAAGCGCGACTTTCAGATCATCGTAAGAATAAGAGATGTTATAGAAATTTCTTGAAGGCACCATTCTCGCGACATTAGACCCATCAGCAAACCTGCCTTGAACAGAATCCTTGGCATATGAGAGCGTTAAGTCGCCACCACCTAATTCAAACACGCCACCTACTTCAAACTCATAACCCTCAAGCTTTGCATTTTTTTGCATATAGTTTGATAAGATTAGTCCTCCATGGTCGTCATGCTCTTCTTCGTGCTCGTCATGCTCTTCCTCAGTCTCATCTTGTAAATAGATGTAATTATCTATGTCGTTTTTGAACACGGTGAACGACCCAAAGAAGCCTCCGGCGTTGACATTAATAGTCAAATCCAAGTTACTCGCCTTCTCAGATTTAAGAGTTGTGTCCCCAATCTCAAGCCTTCCAGTCGCTAGATGCGGACCATTCATGAAGAGCTCGATGGCATTGGGCGCTCTTTCAACCCTGGAAATACCAAAGTTAATATCAACATACTCGTTGATATCCCGGCCCAGGCTTAAGGCAAGGCTGGTATTTTTA
>MDTG01077130.1_pt1 | contig 12858 bp, 13 predicted proteins | sample 811421 | NCBI WGS metagenome assembly MDTG01 (sample SAMN05326645, study PRJNA326480) | marine metagenome | isolation source: seawater | place: Pacific Ocean: South East | collected 2011
AATATAAAATTTAATGACTTTTCAGAATTAACACTTATTTGTACTTTAGAACCATGCAGCCATATTGGAAAAACAGGATCATGTGCAAGTAAAATAGCTGAGTCCGGAATTAAAAAAGTTATTATTGGTTCTATAGACCCTAATCCAAAGGTTTCTGGAAAAGGGGTTAAAATCTTAAAAGAAAATAATATCGAAGTTGAAATAGGCTTATATCAGGATTTGGTAACTATTCAAAATAAATTTTTCTTTTTTAAACATAAAAATAATAGGCCATATGTAACAGCAAAAATAGCGAGCTCTGCTGATGGAAAATCATATTATAAGAACAACACAAGAGCATACATTACAAATGAAAAATCATTGAATGATGTTCAGTTTATAAGGGCTCAATATGATGCAATTCTTACAGGTGGAAATACTTTAAGAAATGATAATCCTAGAATGAACGCAAGAGTAAATTTTCCAGTTAATCAACCTAAAAAAATATTACTGTCAAAAGAAGACTTTAGTTTATCAGAGATGTCAAAATATAAATTCTTTGAAGATGATTTCATACAGATAAAAGAAAATGATTTGGATGCTGTTATGAAATTTTTAAAAGATACTGATATCTGCTCTATATTATTAGAGGCTGGTCCAAGATTAATTAATGAATTTTTAAAAAAAGGATATGTGGATGAATTTATTATTTTTACATCACAAAAAGACCTTGGCAAGGACGGAATAAATTGGTTTAAAGAAGATAATGCTGTTGAAAAATATGGTTTTAAATTAGAATCCTCATATAAAATTGATACCGATCTAAAAGAAATATTTATAAAAGATGAATAAAAGTAATATTCTAGAAATTATTGAAGATATTCAAAATGGAAATATGGTCATTATTATTGATGATGAATCACGAGAAAATGAAGGTGATCTTGTATGTGCTGCTGATTTAGTTACTCCAGAAATTATTAATTTTATGGCTTCTAAAGGTAAAGGTTTAATATGCCTTCCAATGAGTAATGATTTATGTAAGAAATATGATTTACAAATGATGACAAATAATAACAGAGCAGCTAATAAAACAGCATTTACAGTTTCTATTGAAGCTGCTGAAGGAATAACTACTGGTATATCTGCTGCAGATAGGTCTCATACTATTAAAACTGCAGTTAATGAAAAATCAAGACCATCTGATATTGTACAACCTGGTCATGTATTTCCTCTAAAAGCTATGAAAGGTGGAGTTTTAAGCAGAGCTGGACATACAGAGGCTGCATGTGATTTAGCAAAATTAGCTGGATTACAGTCGGCTGGAGTTATTTGTGAAATTATGAATGAAGATGGAACAATGGCAAGACGAGATGATTTAATAAAATTTGGAAAAGAAAATAATATTAAAGTAGGTACTATCGCTGATTTAATTGATTATAGGCTTTCTATGGAATCAACTATCGAATCAGTCCTTGATAAGGATGTTGAAAATGAATTTGGTAAATTTAAACTAAATGTATGGAGAGATAAGATTCATGACGATTATCATTTCTCACTCTCAAAAGGAAATATCAATTCTGTTGAGTCTCCTTTAGTAAGAGTTCAAACTCAAAGTATTCTTCAAGATACTTTAGGGATAAATGAATTAGGTAAAAATTGGTCTATAAGAGACTCATTAAAGAAAATAGCAGATGAAGGGACTGGATTATTTGTGTTAATTAATTATAAAGATGCAAAAAGTTACTGGTTGAATAAATTAGAAGAAAAGGAAATCGAGCCAAAGAATAATAGAAGAGTGATTGGAGTAGGTTCTCAAATCTTAAGAGCTTTAGATTTAAAGAAAATAACTGTACTTGGAACACCAACTAAATATAATGCTGTTTCAGGATTTGATATTGAAATAACTGGTTTTAAGAATGATTAGATAGCATGTATGTAACTAAAAAATATAGAAAAGAGTACATAAGTCCAAAGAAAAGAAGACGGAGTAAAGAAATATTAATTGTTCATACATCATGGTATGAGCAATATATATCTGAAATGTTAAATATATCTAAAGAGATATTAAAAGATTTCGATTGCGATATCGCTACTGCCCCTGGAGCACTAGAACTTTACGCCTTAGCTTTACACAAGATTTCGAAAAATGGATATCACGATTCTTGGGCAGGAAAAGATGTTCAATACGTAGGTATTATTTTCTTAGGAATTGTTATTAGAGGAGAAACTTCGCATTATGATTTAGTTACTCAAGAAACCTTTAGGTCCATCAATGTGCTATCTGAAAATCATCCTCAAATGGCAATAATCAATAATGTTATTTGTGTAGAAAATAAAGAACAACTTGAAGCAAGATTAATTAAAAATACAACTAATAACACTAAAGCTCTAATACAACTAATAAATGAAAAATCTAGCTAATTTTAAAGTTAATCTAAAAACTAGAGAGTATTTAATTCAAGCAATATATCAAATGTTTTTCAATAACCAAGATGCACTTGAAATTATTGAACAGTTTAAAAAAGAACATCAACTACATAAAGTTAATTTTAATAAATTTTCAGAATCTCTATTATCAATAGAGAAATACGGTGATGAATTCAAAAAAATTCTTATATATCTAAAGATAAAGGATAAAGATTTAACATTGTTAGATAAATCAATCATATATTTTGCTATAAATGAAATTAAATTTGGTGATTTGGAACCACTTGTTGTTATAGATGAATCATTAAGATTATCAAAAAAGTTTTCTAATCCAGAGTCTTATAAATTTATTAATGCGTGCTTAGATAAATATATAAAAAATCCAAAATCAGATATTGAATTTTAATTTATTTATATATTGTTTGATCTCTTGATGGCCCGATTGAAATGATTGAGGCTTTGCATTCAATATAGTCTTCTATAAATTCTATATATTCTTTTGCTTCTTTAGGAAAATCTGAATATTCTTTGATGCCTTCTGTAGAAGTAAGCCATCCTTTGAATGAAGTATAAATAGGTCTGTCATTGTCATATTCAGTGCAAACTAATATTTCCTGCATTTCATCTAGTACATCAAGTTTAGTTATACAAAGATCAGTTACAGAATTGGTAAAGATTGTTTTTTTTAGAGCTACTAAATCTAACCAGCCGCATCTTCTTGGTCTTCCAGTTGTTGCTCCAAACTCATTTCCCTTTTCAGCTATTATTTCACCATTTTTATCAAATAGTTCTGTTAGAAAAGGTCCTTCACCGACCCTAGTTGCATAGGCTTTAGATATACCAATAATCTTATCTATAAATTTTGGGCCTATGCCAAGTCCAGTAGATACGCCACCTGCAGTTGTATTTGAAGATGTTACATAAGGATAAGTTCCATGATCAATGTCTAAAAGTGTTCCTTGAGCTCCTTCAAATAAAATTGATTTTTTATTTTTAATCCACTCATACATTAGGTCCTGAGAATCAACGCAAAATTCATCATATAAGCTTTTATATTTAATAACTTCATTAAAAATTTCATCTTCATTATGTATTTCATGGTTGTATAACTCTTTTAATAATCTATTGTGATAGCTTACTAACAATTGAATCTTCTCTCTTAATATAGATTCATTGCCTATATCTCCAAATCTAATTGCTCTTCTTCCAATTTTATCTTCATATGCTGGCCCGATTCCCCTTCCTGTGGTACCTATAGATTCTTTTTTGTCCCTAACTTTATCAATTGTTATGTGACTTGGAAGAATTAAAGAACATCCTGAACTAATAAAGAATCTATCTTTAAAATTAATATTTTTATCTTTAAGTTTTTTGATTTCTTCATCTAATGCATCTAGAGCTAGCACGACACCATTGCCAATTAGGCATTTAGTATTATCATGCAATATTCCAGATGGTATTAAATGAAGAACTGTTTGTTCATCATTGACTTTGATTGTATGGCCAGCATTATGACCACCTTGGAAACGACAAACTGCATCGACAGTTTTACTTAAGTTATCAACTATCTTACCTTTTCCTTCGTCACCCCATTGGAGTCCAAGGATTAAAGTATTCTCAGACAATTGCAGTCCTATTCTTTATCTAATTTATCGTTAAGATATTTAAAAAATTCGGAATCTGAGTCTATCAGCATGACATCTGATTTACTTTCAAAGGTTTCGACATAAGCTTTCATACTTCTAGTAAATTCATAAAATTCTGGATCTTGTGAATAAGAATCAGCATATATTCCAGCAGCCTCAGCATCCCCTGAACCTCTGATTTGCTGAGCTTCTTTATATGCTTCAGCTAAAATAACTGTTTTATCTTTATCTGCAATTGCCCTAATTTCTCTTGCAATCTCTTTACCTTCAGATCTTAGTTCCTCTGCAAGCCTATTTCGCTCTGTTCTCATTCTCTCATAAACTGAACTACTTAAATTTGGTGGCAAATCGATTCTTTTCACTCTGAAATCAATTATTTCAACGCCTAAGTCTGCAACAGAATTATTTAAAGATGTAAGCATTATATTCATAAGTTCGTCTCTTTCACCTGACACGACTTCTTTAACAGTTCTTTTACCAAATTCATTTTTAAGAACAAACTCAGATCTTTGTCCCAAAAGATTATTTAAATTATTGAAACTTCCGCTATTGGCTTTATAAAAAGTTAATACATCTTTAATCTTATATTTTATAAATGTATCAACTAAAAGATATTTACTTTCAATTGTAAGAATTCTATCCGGCTGTTCATCTAATGACTGAATCCTTGCATCATATTTTTTTACCTCTTGGATAATTGGAGCCTTTATATGAAATCCAACTGGCACATCTGTTCTAACCTGTTCACCAAATTGAAAAACAATAGCTTTTTGTTTTTCGTCAACTATGTAAAAGCTATTAAATAAAAGGCCTATTATTAAAGCTGAAAAAACTAAGAGTAAAGTATTTTTATTCATCATCGTCTCCTCTTTTCTTATTTTCTTCCATTATTTTGTCAAGAGGCAGATAAAGAAGATTATTACCTCCTTCGACATCAACCATAATTTTAGTTGAATTAGATAAAACGGATTGGAGTGCATCCAAATATAGTCTATCCCTTGTAACTACCGGTGCTTTTGCATATTCCTCAAGCAATTTATTAAATCTATCAACTTCCCCTTCTGCATTAGCCACAACTTCAAGCCTATAACCCTCAGCCTCTTTTATCCTTGCTTGAGCTTGTCCTCTAGCTTCAGGAACTATTGATAATGCATATCTTTCAGCTTCGTTTTGTAATCTTTCTTTATCCTCACGTGCTGCAACAACATCATCAAATGCATCTTTAACAGCTGAAGGAGGGTCTGTCTTCTCAATATTTACCTGCTGAACTAACAAACCTGTTGAATATATATCAAGATAAGATTGCATTCTTTCTTGTACTTCTTGTGCAATGCTCTCTCTTCCTACTGTTAATGTTTGGTCAAGTGTAAAATCACCTACAACATGCCTTAATGCGCTATCTAAAGCTTGTTTTAAGCTGCTCTCAGGATCTTTCACATTTATAACAAAATCTTTTAAATTTGCAATTCTATACTGCGCGGAAACAGTTACATCAACTATATTCTCATCTTTAGTAAGCATACTTACAGATTGAGATTCTCTCCTTGTTACAGTTACATTCTCTTCATATTTTTGATCAATTATAGGTATCTTAAAATTAAGACCAGGCTGTTGTTCCTCTTTAAATTCTCCTAAACGCAGTATTACTGCTCTTTTTTGTTCTTCAACGATATATATAGATTGAAATCCGGCTAACACTAAAAGCCCAAATAATGCATATAACATTACCTTACCAACTGGCATTTTAAAACCTGAATTATTACCTCCAGAGCCATTATTTGAAGAAGATTTTTTTCCACCTAGAATTGCAGAAAACTTTTTCATCAATTCATCGAAATCAGGAGCATCATTTTGGTTGCCCCAAGGGTCTTTGTCTTTATTTTCCCAGTTCACTTATATTTACCTCTTTTATATCTATATTATAGACCTATGTAGGGACTTATTATTATATTTAAAGTAAAGATATTATCTTTTTAAAATCATTATCTATTTCTTTAATATCATTAATTTTAATCCTTTTAAAATCTTTCCAACTTCTTAACCAAGTAGTCTGTCTTTTAGCAAGCTGTCTCGTTGCAAATAAAGCCCTTTCAAAAGCTACTTCCTTTTCATACTCACCATTAATATAACTAAATACTTGCTTATAATTAACTGATCTGTGAATGGGATGACTCTTTGATATATTATGCTTTATACTCAAATTCTTAACTTCTTCAACTAATCCCATCTCAAATATTTCTTTTAATCTAATTTCTATATTTTTATGTAATTTGTCTCGCTCATTTGAAACCCCAAATTGAAAAACTTCATATTTAGAAGATAAATCATTTTTTGTTTCTTCAGATAGAATTTTACTTAAACATTTCCCAGTTAATTTATAAACTTCAAGGCCTCTAATAATTCTAATATCATCATTTTTGTTAATACTTTTAGCATACATAGGGTCAACATCATGAAGTAATTTATATAGATAGTTTGATTTGTTATTATTTTTTATCTTATCTAGTTCATTTCTATATTCTTCATTTCTTTTAGGTAAGTCATGAATGCCGTCATATAAAGATTTAAAATACATCATGGTGCCACCTACAAAAACAGGTACTTTGTTTTTTAAATGAATCTTTTTAATTAATTTATGTGAGCTAGAATAAAAGTCAGCTACTGTAAAAATAGTATCTAAAGTAACAACATCAATCATATGATGAGGATATTTCTTTAAAATATCTTTACTTGGCTTTGCCGAACCTATGTCGCATCCTCTATAAACCATCACCGAATCAACACTAATTAATTCTATTGGAAATTTTTTTGATATCTCAATAGCTAAATCTGTCTTACCTGAGGCGGTAGGACCAAATAAAAAAATTACGGGTTTATTTATTTTGATCTTTATTGCAAGGCGTCTTCATTAGTTTCGCCAGTTCTAATTCTTACTACTTCATCAATTGGAGTTATAAATATCTTTCCATCACCTATCTTTCCTGATGATGATGCCTTTATTATTGCATTCTTGACTTGATCAACAATATCATCAGATACAGCAATCTCGATTTTAATTTTTGGAAGAAAGTCTATGGTATATTCTGCGCCTCTATAAAGCTCAGTATGCCCTTTTTGTCTCCCAAAACCTTTAACTTCCGTCATCGTCATTCCTGAAATACCAAATTCATCTAGAGAAGCTCTAACTTCTTCAACTTTAAAAGGTTTTATTATTGCTGTTATTAATTTCATATTTATTATTTTAATATATTTTTAATATAATTGGATTGTTTTTCAGTAGATCCTTTATTCTCAATAATAACTTTTAGTGCATTATCAATCATTTGTTGACGCAATAAATCATTATCTATTAATTTTTTGAAAGCTTGTGTTAATTCATCTGAATGATTTAAGCGTATACATGCTTCCTTGGATACAAAAGATTGAACAATATCTTCAAAATTTCTTGTATGAGGTCCTACAATAAAAGAGCATTTATTTGAAGCTGCTTCAATAATATTATGTCCTCCATATTTACTTTTTAAACTTCCCCCAATCAAAGCTACTTTAGCTTCTTTATATAATTCATCCAATAAGCCAGTTTGTCCAATTACAATAACCTCATTATCATTAAATGCTTCAGGCATCTCCTTATAAATTTTATTCTTAATTATATTTTCGTTTAATATATTTGAAATAGATTGAGATCTTTCAGGATGCCTTGGGACGATAATTAATTTAATATTATTTAATTCCTTTTTAAGCTCTTTAAAGGAATTGATAATAATCTCATCCTCTCCATAATGAGTGCTAGTTGCCAAAATAAAATTTTCATCTAAGTTATTTATAGGTTTTGAATTATTCTTTAATGATATATTCTCAAATTTTACTGAACCAACATTGTGAATTATATTTTTACTTGCTCCTATAATCTGAAAACGTTCAGAATGCTTAGTGCTTTGAGTTAAAATTAAAGAAAACTTACTTAATATATCTTTAATAAATAATCTTATTAACTTGTATCTATTCAATGAAGATTTAGATAATCTAGCATTTGATAAAATAATAGGTAGATTTCTCTTATATGAGCTTTGAATAAATGTTGGCCAAATTTCTGTTTCAAACAAGATTAAAGCTTTAGGTTTAAAATAATTCAAAAACATTTCTACGAATGGCATAAAGTCCCATGGCGCATACGCAATTTGTAATCTATGTTTATATATTTTTTTTGCCTCTCTTAGTCCTGTTGGAGTCGATACTGTTAGCAAAACACAATCTTTTTCTAATATTTTGTTAATTATGGTTTGTGAGCTAATTACTTCACCTAAACTTACAGCATGGAACCAAACAGGATTTTCCATAGATTTATGTTTATAAAATCCAAACCTATTAGCTAGATTTTTAATATAGTCCTTGTCTTTAAAACTTTTAAAAAATATTCTAATTACCATCATAGGTAATAAAATCAATATCAAACAATTATAAAAAAATAATTTCATTACTAATTTTAAGAGTTAATAATGTAATAATACATCTTAATACTAAATGAATAGAGCATTATTAATAATTCTAATAGCTTTTTGGAGAGTCATAATGATTTTTCCAAGAAAAGCTCATCTTTTTATCTCAAAGTTACTCGGATTTTTATTTTTTTTAAGTTCTAATAGAAGAAATAAATATAGTAAGACTAATATAGGCATTTGCTTTCCTGAATTATCAAAGCATAAACAAAATTCAATTTATAAAAAAAATATAATTGCATCAGGCAATATTATTTTTGATACTGGATCAGCATGGTTTTGGTCAGATAATAGGATTAAAAAAAATATATCATACAAAATAAATGGATTGGATGATTTAATTGAAGAACAAAAACAAAAAAATGGAGTGCTATTATTTTTCAAACATTCTCTGCATTTAGAGCTTGATGCAAGAATATTAGGAATGCATATTGAGCTATTTGGTTTAGAAAGAAAACATAATTCAAAATATTTTCAAAATATACAAAAAAAAGGAAGACTAAAGAGTTTAAAGGGACTAATAGATAGGAAAAATATGTTGAAGTTTATTAAATTATTAAAAAGAGGAAAAACAATCTTATATGCACCTGACCAAGATTATGGTGTAGAAAAATCTATTGAAATAAATTTCTTTAAGCAGCCTGCAGCCACTATCCATGCACCCTTCAAAATTATTCAAAATACAAATTGTAAAACTTTCTTTTTAAATAGCTATATGAAAGGCAATATCTTAATTTTAGATATAGAAAAAATAGATTTAGACAATTCCAACATTTCTAACTTTTTACGAAATTTAAATATTTATATTGAAGAAAAGATAAAACTATCTCCTCATGAATATCTTTGGCAGCATAGAAGATTTAAATCAACATTAGGCAAAAAAAATATTTATAAATGAATCTCAAAGAAATAGGTAATGTTAAAGGCTTTATGCCTAAAAATGAGGGTATGGCCCTTTTAAAATGGGCAGAACACTTCTCAAGTATTGGTCCATTATTAGAGATAGGAACTTATTGCGGGAAATCTTCCTTATATCTTTGTGCTGGAGCAAAACATAATAATGAAAATGTGTATACAATTGATCATCACTCAGGATCTGAAGAACATCAATTAAATGAAGAATACTTTGATGAAGAAATATATGATCAAGCTTTAAACAAAATAAATACGCTTCCATTATTAATTGACAACATTAACAAATTTAAAGTGAGTAATATTATTCCTATAGTGGCTGAGTCAAAAAAAGTTTCTGTAAATTGGTCAATAAATCTTGGAATGGTCTTCATTGATGGCGGGCATTCTTTCGAGTCAGCTAATTCAGATTATATTGCTTGGGAAACTTACATTTCTAAAAAAGGAGCTCTAGTTATACATGATATATTTGAAAATCCTGAGGAAGGCGGTCAAGCTCCATATGAGATATATAAAAAGGCACTCAATAATGGATATAAATTATATGAGAGAGTTGAAACGATTATTTGTTTAATAAAGAATTGATTGGTCTTTTTTAAATAAATCTGATGCTGAAGAAAAATCTAATGCAGAGTCAGCGGCTAAAATTACAGCTGCTGATGTCCAGCTAGGCGTTTCATTGGGCCAAAAAATATTTTCTTCATATTGCCAGCCCATATATGGTATTAAATCTTGATTACAGATATTTAAAACATCCAAAAGCAACCTTTTAGCATCTTCATCTTTATTCGCAATCATCAATGCAATAATAAATTCACATGTTTCTGCTACTGTTATCCAAGGCTCCTCAATAACACACTTAATACCAAGATTCTTAATATAAAAATCTTCAAATATTTTATTTATATAATAATTTTTTTCATTATCATTTAAACATCCAGATAATATTGGATAGTACCAATCCATAGAAAACCTTGTCCTATTCTGAAGCAAATCAAATTTACCAGATGGATTTTTAATAGCCATAGAGAGAATTTTATGAGAATGCATCCAATTAGAAATATTTTTTTTATCTTTTAATAATTTAGCAATTGCTATACCACATTCAATACTCTTTAGAATCGATGAACATCCAGTAAGAAGGAAATCTTTTTCTATTTGTTTTTTTTCATCAATCGACCAAGGTATTGTTCCATTTGATATTTGTAGATTTATTGAAAAATTTAAGGCTAATTCTATATTTGGCCATAAATATTGAAGAAATTCTTTATCCTCAAAAATTTTATAAAAATGTAATGCAGCAACAGATATATATGGCCCAAAATGAGTTGATTTATGTCTTTCTAGAGATTGATTGTTATTATATTTTGCATACCAACTTCCATCAGAATTTTGATTTTTGATTAGCCATTCAAAAGCCAACTTAGAGGAATCTTTATAATTAGAAAAATTTAATCCCATTATAGATTCAATATGATCCCAGGGATCATGGGTGCCATCTTCATTTGAAGGTATTGCTCCAGAGTCTAATTGAATAGACTTGATGTATTTGCCTAAGTTGTTATATAAATCTCTATTTAAAATCTGGCTTTCATGAAGCTTTTTAACTGGTTTATGCATTGTTTATAGTTTTTCAAAATACATTGCAAAACTTTTACCCATTACTGGATTAAGTAATCTATCTATTACATCTAATACCTTTGGTTTTTTTAAAATGTGATATTCAAGAACTCTTTTATACATTTTAACTAAAGGGTTGGTTTCTTGTGATTTCCAGAATAAGCATCTTAACCACCAATAAGGGCTATGGATTGAATGAAATTTTTCAGAGGACAAAATTTTAAAACCTGATTTTTCAATTTCAGAAACTAATTTTTTTTGATTAAATATTCTCAAATGACCACCTGGTTGATTCTGATATTCTATTGATAATTTCCAACATATCTTTTCAGGCCAAGAAGCAGGAACACTGGCATAAAATTTCCCACCTGGTTTTAATACTCTATGAATTTCTTTTACTGCATCATTATATTCATGCAGATGCTCTAATACTTCTGAACAAACAATCAAGTCAAAACTTTCATTAGGAAAAGGTAGTGCATATGCCGAACCCTTCATAAAATTAGCATCTACATTTGAAATTGACTTAAAGTATTCATATCCTTCTTCTGCTTTATTTAAAGAATCTTGATCCATGTCTAAGCCAATACATTTCATATCAGGATAATTTTGCATAATTCCGAAGATGTGCCTTCCCTCTCCACAGCCAACATCAAGCATTAAGCCATCTTTATTAATATCAAATCTATTAAAATTAAATGTCAGCATTTTTAAACTCTTCTATTGTTTTAAGAATTATACTTTCATATTCTTTTGTAATCTTGTTCCAATTAAATGTTTTAACTATATGCTCTCTGCCCTTTAAAGCGATTTCTTCAAAATTCTTATAATCTAAAAAAATTTTTCTTATTGATTCGGATAGAGTTTTTTCATCTTTTGGTTTGATTAGGGTGGCAAAATTCCCTACTAATTCAGGTATTGAAGATACATTAGTAGCAATTAAAGGAATAGCGCAGCTCATTGCTTCTATTACAGGATAGCCAAAACCTTCATACAAGGAACTAACAATAGATATTGAGCTTTTTGAATATTCTTTTGCAATATCTTCCTTAGTTAAATTTGATTTAAATGTTATGCTTTCTTTTATTTTTAGTTTTTCTATTAATCGCTCAGTATGTCCATTCTCTTTAATAGTTCCTATAACTATTAGGTGCGTCATAGGGAATTCTTTTTTTAATAAATATAATGCTTTTAATGAAAAATCTAGTCCTTTTAAAGGCACATCAGCACTTGCTGTTGTAATAAGTCTATATGGAATTCTTTTTACTCCTTTAATGGGAGAAAATTCATTTGTATCAAGACCATTATTAATAACATGAATCGTCTCCTCTTTACAATGAAATTCATTAATGATCCCTCGTTTAGAGCTTTTAGATGGTGAAATAATACATCTAATTTTTGATGCTACCTTTTTTTGCATTTTTAGGAAAGAATACCATCTATACCTAGAGATTTTATACTTGATTTTATTTGATGCAGCTAGCTCAAATTTAAAATCAAAAGTAATAGGATGATGAATGATTTCAATTAATGGGAATCTTTTTTGAATCTCTAACATACCGTAACTCAAAGATTGATTATCAATAATTAAATCATACTTATCATTGTCTATTAGAAAGTTATTAGCTCGAAAGCCAAAAGTCTTTAATTCAGGAAAGCCGCCTAATAATACAGAAAAAAACTCATATATATCATCAAGACTTTTATTCTTCTTATTTAAGAATTTATTTAATCTATCTTTAAATGAAAATGTTTCAAATAAGTTCAAGCCTGGT
>MDTG01220488.1_pt1 | contig 12858 bp, 14 predicted proteins | sample 811421 | NCBI WGS metagenome assembly MDTG01 (sample SAMN05326645, study PRJNA326480) | marine metagenome | isolation source: seawater | place: Pacific Ocean: South East | collected 2011
TAAATTATCACTTATATATTAAATACTTTTCATTATCAAATTTAAAAATGACTAAACCCATTTTTTTTCATTTTTACTAAGTTAAGTTCATTATCAAAAATTTTTAGTTTATTTGTTTTGTCGAAAAAACCAATTTCAGAAATTTTATTTTTTTTTAAATCAAGTTCTGATAAAAATTTTTTTTCTTTATCTTTGCAAATTGAAAAAATTAATTCATAGTCCTCACCACCACAGAGAATGTTTTCCCAGATATTAAGATCTTGTTTAGAAATTTTAAGAATTTTTTTTACTGGTGTTGAAAGTGGAATGTTCTGTAAAAAAATCTCACAACCTAGTTTAAATTTAGATCTCATTTTGTTGATTTCAGATACTAATCCATCAGAAATATCAGTGCAATAACAACAATAATCTTTTAACTTCTTACTCAATTTTATTCTAGGTTCAGGTATGGCATGACTTTGATACAAATAATTTAATGATTTTTCGTCTAATTTATTTTTGATTTTCCTAAAATTTGGATTATTTTTAAGCTGAAAACCAAGAAAAGAGTCGCCAATAGTGCCAGATACAAAAATTTTTGAATTTTTTTTCTTTGGAAAAATTTTATGAAAATAATTCTCAGAACTTCCAATAATTGTAATCGACAAAAAAATTTTTTGAGAAGCTGACAAATCTCCCCCTAGTAGTTTTATTCTAAACTTCTTTTGTTCTAATAATAAACCTTTACAAAAGCTCTTTAACCATTTTTTATGGTTCAAACTTGGAATTCCAACATTTAAAATATATCCATATGGTTCTGCTCCCATTGCTGCTAAATCTGATAAATTTACTCTTAGTAATTTTCTAGCAAGTAATTCTGGTATATCTTTTTTTTTAAAATGGATATCTTGGATCATCATATCACTAGAAATTACCATCGAATTTTTAAAATTCTTTATAAATGCTCCATCATTTGAAAGACATAAAGAATCTCTATTGTTGGAGATTGGTACAAAAAAGTTTTTTATAATTTGTTGCTCATTGTTTATGTAACTCTTCATTTTTAATTATTTTATAAATTTTTTCTATTAAAGCATTAATAAATGAACTCTCTTTTTTTGTAAAAAAAGTCTCGGTTAATATTATATATTCACTGGCAACAATAGCTAGAGATAAATTTGGCGATATCATCATTTCAACAATTGATACCTTTATTATAGCTTGTAGTACTTTGGGTAATCTTTCAATTGTCCAATTTTCTGATAGGTTGCTAGTAATTAATTCAATTACTTTTGTTTTTCTTAAAAAATAATTTTCAATAATATTTTTAAAATAATTCTTATCAGCTTTTAAAAAACTTTCTTTGAATGAATTCTTAAAGTCAAAACATATATTATTTATATAATGTTTATCAAATTGACATAAAATTTCATCACAAGTTATACTTGTTTCATTAATTTGATAAATTGCTTGAACAGCCAAATACCTTGAAAGAGAACGTTGGTTGTTATTCATAATTTTTTGAGTATTTTAATCATTTCTAAGCAAGTCTTTGTGGCTTTTCCTCCGTAATTTTTTTTTTCTGGATCTGATCTTACTCTAGCTTGTTCTAAATTTTCTGCTGTTATCAAAGCAAAGCCTAGAGGTAACATATAATTATTAGATATATTGTAAATTTCAGCTGAAGTAATATTTACAACCAAATCATAATGACTTGTCTCGCCTCTTATCACGCAACCAAGTATTATAAATCCATCAAAGTCGTTTTTATATTTTTTAAGTACTATTGGAATTTCAAGAGCTCCAGGAACATTAATCAATTTAAATTCAAACCCATTGTTGTCTAAAATTTCTTTTGAGCCTTTAATAAGATTATTAGAAATATTTTTATAAAAATTAGAGTTAATTATTAATAATGATAAATCTTTCATTACAACCTTTAGTTAATTTTTAGGTTCTTTTTTATTACTAAACCAAATCCATCAATTCCGATTATATTCTTACTGGTATTACTTAATAAAACAATATTCTTGACACCAATATCCAATAAAATCTGAGCTCCAATACCATACTCTTTAAGTATTTTATTGTCATTTTTTTGTTTTTTTTTTAAGTTCAGTAATTCTTTTCTAGGATTTCTTAAAATTACAATCACACCTTTTCCTTCTTGATTTATCCTTTTAAGACACAAAACAAGTTCACTGTTATTCGAATCCTTTATACCTAAAAAATCTTTTGAAAAGTCAAAAGTATGCATTCTAACTAAAACAGTTTCATCTATGCTAAACTTTCCTTTTACCAAAACCAAATGCTCAGTATTATCAATTAAATTTAAATAAATATATAAATCAAAAACTCCGGCAAATTCTGTATCGTATCTTCCTTTGTATATACATTTTACAAATTTTTCCTCTCTCACCCTGTATTCAATAAGATCTTTAATTGAAGACATTTTTAGTTTGTGTTTCTTACAAAATTTTACTAGATCGTTGAATCGAGCCATGGTTCCATCATCATTCATGATTTCACAAATTACACCTTGAGGATTACCTCCGCATAATCTTGATAAGTCAACCGCAGCTTCAGTATGACCGGCCCTTACAAGAACTCCTCCCTCTCTTGCAATCAAAGGGAAAATATGTCCGGGAGATACTAAATCACTAGCTTTTGCATTATTAGACACTGCAACTTGTATGGTTTTTGCTCTGTCCTTAGCACTAATTCCGGTTGTAATCCCTGTTTTTGCCTCAATCGAAATTGTAAAAGCTGTTTTATGTTTGCTTCTATTCCTCTCAGACATAAATTTAAGTTTCAATTTTTCAGATTTTTTCTTATCAATTGCTAGACAAACTAATCCTCTAGCAAATTTGACCATAAAGTTTATTTTTTCAGGGGTTGCAAACTCAGCAGCAAATATGATATCCCCTTCATTTTCTCTTTTCTCATCATCAACAATAACAACCATTTTACCGTTTGAAAGATCACTCAAAATTTCCTCTATGGGTGAAAAAAAAGATTCTCTCATCTTAAATTTTCAACTGCTTTGTAAACGTACCTTGCTAGCATATCGATCTCTGTATTAAGTTTAGTACCTTTTTTAACCTTTATTAATGATGTATTATCCCATGTGTATGGAATAATATTTACAGAAAAAACATTTTTATGTACATTATTTACAGTAAGTGATATTCCATCTAATGTAATAGAACATTTAGGGGTCACAAACTTGGACAATGTCGACTTAGTTTCAATATCCAAAATATGAGAATCTTTGCTTTTAGTAATTTTTTTTACCTTTGACAACCCATCGACATGACCATATACCAAATGTCCACCTATCTCATCACCTAATTTCATAGATTTTTCAAGATTAAGTAAATCACCAACTTTTAGAAATTTTAAATTAGTTTTTTCTAATGTTTCATCCGAAGCATTCACCCAGAAATTTTTTTTATCAATTTTAAATACAGTTAGACAGACGCCAGAACAACAAATTGAATCACCTAAGTTAATTTCAGTTTTAAAATTAGATTTGATTTTAATATTACAACTATCATTAAAATCAATTTTTTCAATTAAGCCAAAATTTTTAATTATACCTGTGAACATTAGAACTTTTCCAGTATTTTACTTTTATATTCTTTTAAATTATTACTTTCGTAAATTTCAATTTGATTGTCATCTAGATTAAAAGTTTTATTTAATTTAAAGTCTTTCATGAATAATTTATCATAATCTTTTTGAGAATTAAAAATATTCATAGAATTTTCGTTCATATAAAAACTTCCTCTATGAATAACTATTTTATCCGCAATTTTTTTTTTTAAAAATAGGGTGTTCAGGATTGAGCCACCTTCCACCATCAGGTTAGATATACCTATTTCAGCTAACTTTTTAAATAACATTTTGAACATATTTTTTTTTGTCTCTAGGAAGATACAATTAGCATTACTATAGTTTTTAATTTTTTTTTTATTTTTGTTATCAATATCAGAAATAAGAAAGGTTTTTTTATCTTTTGCATTAAAAATCTTGAGATTTTTTAATAAACTTAAATTTCTATTTATAACAAATCTTATTGGTGAATAGTCATTCATATCCCTAATTCTACAGTTTAGTCTTGGATTATCAATATTTGCAGTATTGCTACCAATTAGAATTCCATCATGTTCTAATCTTTGATAGTGAGAGTAGTATCTAGCAATCTTATTCGTTATCCAAAGCTTTGGATTTTTGTAATCAAATATTTTTCCATTTTTTGAACAAGCAATTTTCAGTGTCACTTTTGGTCTTAATTTTAGCTTATTCAAAAAATAACCATCATAAAAATCTAAAGTTTCAGATTTAAGAATACCCTTTCTAACAATTATTTTATGTTTTTGAAAAAATATTTGCGATTTATTTGTTGTTCTTTCATCAGGATCTGAAACTGAGAAAACCACTTCATGAATTTTTTTCATTAAAATTAATTCTGAGCAAGAGATATCTCTACCCTCATGAATACAGGGTTCAAGAGTTGAGTAACATATATATCTTTTTTTCTTATTTAAACTCACATTTTTGATTGCTTGATTTTCGGCGTGTGGTCTTCCTCCTTTTTGTGTTACCCCAAATCCTACGATTTTATCGGATGAATAATTGCGATCACATTCTACTAAAATAGAACCAACTGAAGGATTTGGAAAACTACTGTGAGTTCCTTTTTTTGCAAGATTAAGTGCAATCTTCATGTATTTTTCATCAAAATGCACGTATATTCTCTTATTCAGTTTTAAGATTGATATTTTTGTCTATAAACTTTCTGAAATCGTCGGTTTCCTTGAAATCTTTATAAACAGATGCAAATCTCAAATAAGCAACCCTATCCAGCTCTCTAAGAGCGTCCATCACTAACTCCCCAACAACTTTAGATGGTATTTCTGGCTCTCCAGAGCTTTCAAGTCTCCTTTGGATACTATTAACTACTAATTCAATTTTACCTGGTTTTACAGGTCTTTTTCTGCAAGATATATCAATAGACCTGACCAACTTTTCTCTATCAAAAACCGTTCTGTCACCATTTTTTTTTATTATTATTAAATCTCTAAGTTGAACTCTTTCAAAAGTTGTAAATCTGGCTCCACATCCTGGACATTGTCTTCTTCGTCTGATTGAAGTGTTGTCATCTGCTGGTCTAGAATCTTTTACTTGAGTTTCATCATGACCGCAGAATGGACAACGCATTAAACAAACCTACGAAATTACAGTAGAGTAGATTGGAAATTTATCACATAAATTTTTTACCTTAGCTTTAACTTCATTTTCAATTACAGAATTATCGTCTGGATTTAAAACCAAACCGTCTAAGACATCCCCGATATAATTGCCTATTACTTCAAATTCTCTCTGAGTAAATCCACGACTAGTTCCAGCCGGTGAACCTAACCTTATACCTGATGTAACAAAAGGGCTTTCAGGATCAAAAGGAACCCCATTCTTATTACATGTAATACCAGCATTTTCTAATGAATGCTCAGCTGCTTTTCCAGTAAGTTTCTTAGGTCTAAGGTCAACAAGAGTTAAGTGAGTATCAGTACCACCTGAAACAACATCTAAACCCCTATTAATCATAACATCAGATAAAACTTTAGCATTTTTTATTACATTTTCGATGTAAGTCTTAAATTCAGGCTTTAATGCCTCACCGAAAGCTACCGCTTTTGCACATATTACATGCATTAACGGCCCACCCTGTAAACCTGGAAAAACAGCTGAATTTATTTTTTTAGCATAATCTGCATTATTGGTGATGACAAGACCACCTCTAGGTCCTCTGAGTGTTTTATGAGTTGTAGTTGTTACTATGTCCGCATAATTAACTGGATTGGGATAAAGTCCAGTTGCAACTAATCCGGCAAAGTGAGCCATATCTACAAGAAGCAAAGCGCCAACTGAATTAGCAATATCTCTAAATTTTTGAAAATCGATAATTCTTGGATATGCCGAACCTCCAGCTATTATAAGCTTTGGTTTGTGTTCTGTAGCTAATCTTTGAACTTCATCATAATCAATTAAAGCATCATCTTTCTTGACACCATATTGTATAGCATTAAACCATTTCCCTGATTCGTTAGGAGGAGCACCATGAGTTAAATGTCCTCCAGCCGCAAGAGACATACCCATAATAGTATCACCTGGCTTCAATAATGCCAAAAATACAGCTTGATTGGCTTGTGAACCTGAGTGCACCTGAACATTTGCAAAGTTTGCATTAAAAAGTTTTTTTACTCTATCAATACAAATTTCCTCGACTACATCAACATGCTCGCACCCGCCGTAATATCTTTTACCTGGATAACCTTCTGCATATTTATTGGTCAGAATAGTACCTTGTGCATCTAATACCGCTCTAGAAACTATATTCTCAGATGCAATAAGTTCAATTTGATCGTTTTGTCTATGAAATTCTTTTTTTATTGCATCAAGAATTGACGGATCAGTTTTTGTAAGACTACTTTCAAAAAAAGCTTGTTCACTCATGATATCTCCCTTTACAAGTTATTATTAATTTTTTACACCATTTATCTTTTGAAGTCTAGTCTGATGTCTACCGCCTTCAAATTCAGTTGATAAAAATGTTAATATTGATTTAATAGCTTCTTCATCAGAAATCAACCTTGAACCTAAAACTAATATATTAGCATTATTATGTTGTCTGCTTAATTTTGCCATTTTCTTACTTGAACATAATGCTGCTCTTACATTCTTATATCTGTTAGCAACAATTGACATACCAATTCCACTGCCACAAATTAAAATTCCAAAATCAAAAAGCCCTTCGTTTATGTTGTTTGATAATAAATGAGTAAAATCCGGATAATCTACGGACTCCTCAGAAAATGGACCTAAATCTTTAAAAACCAAATCTGAACTGAACCTAAACTCCAAAATCTTCTTTTTTAGACTGTAGCCTGCATGATCAGAGCTGATAATTATAGTTTTACTCATTTTGAAATTTATATTTTTTTAAATCTTCAATTAGTTTAGGAGCTAAAAAATATAAACCAATAATGTTTGGTACTGACATAGCAAAAATCATAGCATCTGAAAAATTAATAACACTACTGAGATTCATAGATGTCCCAACAATTGTAAATCCTAAAAAGATAAGTTTATATGAAATTATTGTTTTTTTATTTTGACCAAATAAATAGGTCCAGCATCTTAAACCGTAATATGACCAGGTAATTAGTGTAGAAAGGGCAAATAGTGTTATTGCTACAGCTAAAATTGCTGGAAACCAATCAAACGCAGACTCAAAAGCTTGAGATGTAAGTTCAACTCCTTGTATTCCATTTGTATTTTGATATGTGCCAGTAATTATTATAACCATGGCTGTCATTGAGCAAACCAAAATGGTGTCAACAAAGGGTGATAGTAATGACATAAAACCTGTATTCAAATGATTGTCACTCTTTGCGGCAGCATATGCTATTGGTGCTGAACCAATTCCAGATTCGTTAGAAAAAACCGCTCTTTTAAATCCAGCAATCATGACCCCTATCATACCTCCAATTGTGGAATCAACCTGAAATGCATTTTTAAAAATCACTGCTATGGAATTTGGTATTAATTCATAATTAAGAGTAATTATTGTTAGACATGAAATTACATAAATTATACCCATAAGAGGAACTAATTTTTCCGTCACTTTTCCAATTGACTTTATACCACCAATGATAATTAGACCTATAACAATTGCAAATATCAAACCTCCTAACCAACCTTTATCAAAAAAAAAACTTTGCTCACCACCAGATGCGATAACTATTTGTTGAAAGGCTTGATTTGCCTGGAACATATTCCCTCCTCCGAATGACCCACCTATACAACATATAGCAAAAAAAATAGCTAGTAATTTACCACATTTTGGAAAACCAATATCTTTAAATCCATCAGAAAGGTATCTTATTGCCCCTCCAGAGACTGTACCATCCTTATAAATTTTTCTATATTTATGACCTAAACTAACCTCTACAAATTTTAAGGTCATCCCAAAAAAAGCCATTATTATCATCCAAAACATTGCTCCAGGTCCGCCTATTGAAATTGCAACTGCGACTCCGGCAATATTTCCTAAACCAATGGTACCTGACATTGCTGCCGTAAAAGATTGAAAATGAGTGATTTCACCTGGATGTTCTGGTCTGTCAAATTTTCCAAGTGCCACATTAATTGCGATTTTGAAAGCGCGAATGTTTATAAATCTAAAATAAAATGTAAAAAAAAGTGAAGCCAGCATTAACCAAATAACAACCAAAGGTACACTATTGCCGCTAATACTTATGGTTGTGAAAACAAAATTTGTAACCTTATCGGATAAAGGTTGTAAAAATTGATCAATTATTTGGTCTATATTTTTAAACATATCATTAAATTAAAAAATACTAATTATTTTTTCTTTAGTCAATTATGTCTTCAAAGCTTAATTTTTTTAATTCTTCATTGATTATGTTGTAAACATTTTTAAGTTTGAATTCTTCTATACAATAAGGAGGCATTAAATAAAAAGTTTCTCCTAAAGGTCTAATCAGATATCCTTTTTCAAGAAAAATTTTTTTTAATTTTTCTCCTACTTTTGCTCCATAACCTTTATCAAAACCCACAATGTCAAATGCTGAAATAGTTCCTAAATATCTTGTTTTAGCAACTAATTTGTTATTTGTAAGTTCTTTCAAACCAAATTTATGAATTTGTTCTATTTTTTTAATCTTCTCAAGGGTTTCCTCTTCCTCAAATAATTTAAGAGAAGCAAGCGCTGCAGAACATGAAATAGAATTAGCAGAAAAAGAATGACCGTGTAAAAAACTTTTATCTATGCTTAGATCAACAAAAGCTTCGTGAATATGTTCTTTAAAGACAGTTGCTGCTAGGGGTAAAACACCTCCAGTTAGTGACTTTGCAAGGCAGATTATATCAGGGGTAACTGTCAAGTAATCGGATGCAAACATTTTTCCAGTTCTTCCGAATCCTGTCATAACTTCATCAAATATAACTAAAATTTTTTTTTCTTGAAATTTTCTTACAATATTATTCAAAAACTCAGCTCTACAAATTTTCATTCCGGCTGCTCCCTGTACCATAGGTTCAACAATTACTGCTGCAATGTTTTCTGAGTCTCTGTGAGTTATTTTATCTATTTCTGATAAAACCTTTTCCTCCTGTAATTCTATCATATTATTTCCTTTCCAATTATCTGGAAAAGTTAAAAAATAGGGTTTAAAAGTAAGGTTTTTAAAAGGTTTGTAAAATCCTGTAGAAAATCCTACAGACATTGCGCCAAGTGTATCTCCATGATACCCCCCTTTAAAAGAAATAAATTTTTTTCTTTCCTGGCCTCTATTAAACCAATATTGATATGATACTTTCAGAGCTATTTCGACTGAGGTGGAGCCATTATCCGAGTAAAAAACTCTTTTTAATCCACTTGGTAAAATATTTATCAATTTTTCGGCAAGTAATATTGCAGGTTCATGTGTAAGGTCTGCAAAAATTATTTGATCAATAGTTTTAGCTTGCTTGTAGATTGCATCATTGATTTCTTTTTTTCCATGCCCATGGATGTTTACCCACCAAGATGAAATTAGATCAATATACTTATTACCGTACGAGTCAATTAAAATATCATCTTTTGCCTTCTTAATCAAAATTGGATCCAATGCTGTTTTTGATTGAGTAAAAGGATGCCATATGTAATCTTTATCCTTTTGTAAAAATTTTTTGCTCATAATTTTAGTGCATTTGAAATTTTAGAAATACTAGATTTATTTATGTATTCAAATATTGGTATTTCCCCTAAAATTTCTATATTCTTTTTAAAAATCTTCTTACCAAAAAAGAGAATTGTTTCAATGGTGTAAACATTTTTTTTTCCAACAAAAATTATCCCAGAAAATTTCAATTTTTTTTTTTTTATAATCTCTAAAGACATAAGTGTATGATTAATTGTTCCGAGTGATGTTGAAGAAACTAAAATAACAGGAAACCCAATTTTTGAAATCAGATCAACAATAAAATATTTTTTATTTATAGGTACTAAAAGTCCTCCTGCACCCTCTATCACAATATTTTTGGATAAATATTTTTTTTTTATAAAAATTGAATTGATATTGATTTTAATTTTTTCTTTTTCTGAGGCTATATTCGGTGACAAGGGTTCTTTTAAAAGGTACGCCTCTTTGATTATTTTATTATCACTTAAATTTAAGATCTGTTTAACTTTTTGAGAATCTGCTAAACCCTCAGAATTTTTACCACATTGAATTGGCTTCCAATATAATGCGTCCAATTTGTGAATTAGTGCAGTAGAAATCACTGTTTTCCCGATGTTCGTATCAGTTCCTGTAACAAAAAAATTATTATGAAGTTTAGTCATAGCTTTTTAATAATTTGAAATGAAATATTGTAGTCGACTTCTATTCGTTCTTTATTTATATGTCTTATTTCAAATAAATTATTTCTCTTTGTGTTGACAGAAGTGCCTGCTCCAATTGATTTTAATTCTCTAAAAAAATTTATAGGACTTTCAAATTTTTTTTTATAAGCAATTTCAAATTTTTTAATTTCAACATTATGCAAATTATAAATGTAATCAAAGCTATTTTTGCTTGGGAGAGGATTCATATTAATAAAAATATTTTTTTGAGTGAGATAATAAATAAAATTTTTAAAACTTGCCTTGTTTGGAAATGTAAAACAAAATATTGACTTTGATTTCATATTTGAAATTATTTTACTTACAAGTTTTAACATGTTCGTTGACCAGTGCAGAGACATATTAGAATATATCAAGTCAAATAAATTATACTGTTGAAAATCATCAAAATCTTGATTTTGATACTTAAAGTTAAATTTTTTTAATTTTTTTTGTGAAATATTTATCATTTTCTTAGAGATATCTAAAAGTTCACAATTTGAAAAAAGATATTTTCTATATAATCTTTTGGTTAGTTCAGAGGTTCCACAACCAAGTTCAAGCACTTTAAGTTTTTTGTCAAAAAAAAAATTACTTGGAATATTAATTTCCATAAAATTTATCAAATCATTAAGTGATTGATTCTGAATATCGTTAAGCTGGTCATATGAATTAGCACCTTTATCAAAAGAATGTTTTATTTTACTTTTCATAAAAAAAATTTTTATTTATCATATCTTTAATTATTGTGCTCGCTTCAAATGATTTTAAAATTGGAAAAGCGTGCTCCTCCTTTTCAAAAACCGTAATAATGTGTTCTGTTGAATTAAAAAGTTTTTTAAAATTTCTAAAAGGAAGAATTTTGTCAGAATCAGAAAAAAATGAAAAAATCTTACCTTCTTTTTTTTCCAAATGTTTAAGTAAATTATCATTTTTTAATTCAATCAAACTTTCGTTTAACCTAAAGGAGTTAAGATCATTATAATCAATTTTATATTTACAATTTAATCCACATTTTCTGTAAAAAGCTTTTATTACAGGAATTGGTCTCTGTTTAAAACTTATTATCATTTTATCTATAAATCTATTATGAAAAGAAGTTTTTTTTTCAATAAAAATTGGTGTTCCAAAAAAGTTAAAAATGCAATCGGTTTCAATCTTTTTTTTTATTAACCAATTAAAACCAAATGAGTGGACAATAAAGATATTTAGATAAGAATTGTTTAAATTCTTCGGAATTTTTTCATTGCCAAAAAAACCAAGGTTGTATGTAAGAAAATTACTATCCAAAAAACTTTTTTTTAATTCAAATTTCAGTTTATTCCAAAAATTTGAATCAAAGCCCCATCCGTGTATAAAATGGAAATTAATTTTTTTCATAAGTCTCATCTAAGAATTTTAATATATTAAAGAATTTTTCAAGGGTTTGTTTTTTTAAAAATGATGTAAGAGAAATTCTTAATCTACTTTGACCTATTGGAACTGTAGGATGTCTAACAGGATGTATATAAAATCCTTTGTCCTGCAACATCTTACTTAATTTTACACACTTCGAAGTATCGGAAAAAACTACTGGTATAATATGACTTGAACTATTAATTACATTAAAATTTTTTGCTTTTAGCTTTTTTCTCAAATATGTTGAGTTATCTAAAAGTAGCTTTCTTTCTATTTTCATTTTTGGAATTAATTGTAAAGCTTTTTCAATGCTTCCAAGTACAGGAGGGGGTAAGACAGTTGAATAAATTAAACCAGAACAGGAATCAATTATTTTTTGTTTCATTTTATTTGAACAACACACATATGAGCCATAACTTCCAAAAGCTTTACTAAATGTTCCTATTACAACTTCATTTTCATTTGCTTCAGTATTTTTTATCGTTGAAAGTCCAAATCCATCAACACCAAAAACGCCAGTAGCATGAGCTTCGTCAAGATATAATATTGCTTTGTACTTTTTTGCTAAAAATCTTAGTGTAGAAATATCAGCGATGTCTCCATCCATACTAAATATTGATTCTGAGATTATAATTTTTTTTGAATTTAGATTTTTTTTTAAAAGACTTTCTAAATGACAATAATCTAAATGCCTATATCTATATGTTTTTTGCCGCGCTAATAAACATCCATGATGAATACTTGAATGATTAAGTTTATCGCTAAAAATACGGATTTTGTTTCTGTTTCCAAGACTATTATTTGTTATTGCAGGTATCACAGTTAAATTACATTGAAAACCACTACCCATAATAACAGAACTCTCTTTAAACTTTAAGACTGACATTAAATTTTCAATTTCTGAGATTAAATCAAGATTACCTGAAATCATCCTAGATGAAGATAATCCAGTCCCAAATTTATTAGCCCAAATATTTGAGTTTTTGATTAATTCTTTTCTTTTAGATAAACCTAAATAATCATTACTA
>MDTG01440960.1_pt1 | contig 12858 bp, 13 predicted proteins | sample 811421 | NCBI WGS metagenome assembly MDTG01 (sample SAMN05326645, study PRJNA326480) | marine metagenome | isolation source: seawater | place: Pacific Ocean: South East | collected 2011
ATCAAAACCAAAAAAAAAGGTAATTGAAAATATAAATAAATTATATGAAAAAAATTATATAATTATTTTTACTTCAAGATTTATGGGCAGATCTAATGAAAAAGTAAATTTAGCTAAAAAGAGAGGATATAAATTTACTCTAAGTCAACTAAACGAATGGGGACTTAAATTTCATAAACTAGTATTTGGAAAGCCATCCTATGATGTAATTGTAGATAATAAGAGTTTTCATTTTAAAAAAGATTGGATTAATAAATTTAAAAGAAAATATAAATGAACCAAATTTGATGTTTTGATTGTAGTTCAATGAAAAAAAATTCATTCATATCTATACTGATTTCCAACTTCAATAAAGAAAGATTTATAAAAAAATGTCTTCAAAGTGCGTCGTCACAAAACTATCATAATTATGAGATTATTTTATTCGATGATAATTCTACAGATAATTCATTAAGAATTATAAAGAAATTCAAAAGAGTAAAATTACTCAAAAGAAAAACAATTAAGAATGTATCACCTCCCTTGAGACAAATTAATTCATTATTGAATTGTTTTAGAAAAAGCAAAGGAAATATAATTTGTTTTTTGGATTCTGATGATCTATTTAAAAAAAATAAATTAAAAATGATAAATTCATATTTTGAACAAAATACCAAAAAAAATTTTTTAGTTAATAATGTTAAGCACAAAGAAAACTTAAGACTCAAAAGAGTTGATTATAAAAAGAATAAATGGCCTTCAATTTTTCCAACAAGCTGTATTTCTGTTAGAAGAAGTTTTTTTAAAAAATTCATCAATTTTTCATTAAAGAATAAATTTCCAAATTTAGAAATTGATACAAGAATGACAATATTTTCTTGTTTTTACATGAATGATTTTAATTTTATTAAAAATAAATTAACAACTTATATTTTAGATGAAAAAGGAGTTACATCTAAGTATAAGTTTTTATCATTTAAATGGTGGTTAAAAAGAAGGGAAGCATTTATGTATTTAGATTTTATAATTAAAAAATCAAACAAATCATTTATTAAAAGTTTTGACTATTATATAACTTTTATTATGTCTGAAATACTTAAGTTGTTTAGGGTGAATTAATATCTTCTAATAATATGAAAGTCAAAATTGGAATAACTGGATGTACAGGAAGCTTGGGTAGAATTATACTTAAAAAAAAAGGTTATAAATTTGTTTGCTTTAAGGGAGATATCAGAAAAAAAAAAGATGTTCAAAACTGGCTGTCAGAAAATGATTTAGAAGCAATAATACATCTTGCGGCAATCGTACCCATAAGAACTGTTAATGCTAATAAAAAAAAAGCACTAGATGTTAATTTTAATGGAACTAAAAATTTGGTAGATGAAATACTAAATTATAACATTAAATGGTTTTTTTTTTCATCCACTTCTCATGTGTATGGATCATCTACAAAAAAAATATCTGAAAAAAAAAAAACAAAGCCAATATCTTATTACGGTAAAACAAAACTTTTAAGTGAAAATTATATAAAATCTAAACTTAAAAATAAGATAGGTTTTTGTATTGGTCGAATTTTTAGCACTTCTAATATTAGCCAAAAAAAAAATTATTTAGTTCCAGACTTATTACGAAAAATTAGACTCTCAAAAACAAAAATTAAATTAACTAATTTAAATCATTTTAGAGACTTTATTTCAATGAATGAAATAGCTGATATAATACTTAAATTTTATAAAATAAATTTTAATGGTACAATAAATATTGGTAGGGGTAAGGGTATCTTACTTAAAAACATTGCACTACAAATAGCAAAAAAATATAAAAAAAAAATAGAATTTATAGATAATAATAAGTCGACATTTTTGGTTGCAGATAATAAAAAACTAAAAAAATATATTAATTTAAAAACAAAAACTAACTTGAAAAAATTGATATTTTAATTGTGCATTTTTTTTATTATCTTTTAATTTCATTGTCCACTCTAGGTTATGGTTTTTTTCTTAATAATACCTTAAAATTGGACTCAAAAAATTTAGGAATTATCGGTTTTTTTGGAATTTTTTTTTTAATATTATTATCTTATGTAAGTTCTTTTTTTATAGCCCATGGATATTTGTTTAATTCATTAATTCTTATTATTGGCTTAATTTTTTTATCTTTTTTTTTAAAAAAAAAACTTAGTAAAAAAAAAGGACATAATAATTTTTTCTATTATTTTTTTAGTCTTATTTATATTTATTTTAAGTGGAAAAAACCATGATGATTTTCCATATTATCATTTTCCTTACACTTATTTATTAACTCAAGATAGTCATCCTTTTGGTTTAGGTCAGATGAATAATGGTTTTAGAAATCCCTCATCATTATTTTATCTAAATTCATTATTCTACTTACCTGGCATTAATATTTATCTATTGCACATTGGATCAGTATTTTTTTTAGGCTTTGCAAATTTATTTTTTATTAAAAATATTTTTGATTACGATAAGTTTAAAAAAATAAAATTTTATAGTTTATTAAATTTATTTTTTTTAATTTTCATTAATATTTTTTTCTACCGATTGGCAGAGTATGGAACAGATAGATTGGGTTCGATATTAATAATCATTTGTTTTGTGATACTTTCTATGCTCATCAATTTGGATCCTAAAGATTTTGAAAATGACCAAAGAGAATTGATGAGTTTTTTGTTTATTGTTGGTTCTTTAGCAATTTCAATGAAGCCTTTTTATCTAATATATTTTTCATTATTATTTTTTTTTATATATTATAAAAATTTGCATGATCCTTTTTTAAAATTCATTAAATCAAAATTATCAATCCTAATATTTTTATTTGTTACACTGATATTCTTAATAAATTTTACAAACTCTGGATGTTTGCTTTTTCCTGCAAAATTTACTTGTTTTGAATATTTTGATTGGTCTGTGTCGAAGAAAGAAGTTGAAGATGTAAGAGTTTGGTATGAACTTTGGGCCAAAGCTGGAGCAACACCAAATTTTGTAGTAGATGAAAGAACAGATTACATTGCAGACTTTAATTGGTTACCTAATTGGTTTGAGGTTTATTTTTTTAATAAAGTGACAGATTATTTTTTAGGAATATCTATTTTATCAATTATTATATACCTTACATTTAAAGCAAAAAAAAAAATACATATCAGCAAAAGGAATTATCTAGTTCTTATTTTATTTTTGTTTTTCTATTTAATTGAATGGTTTCTATTTCATCCTAGCTTAAGATATGGTGGTTATCACATTTTTATACTCATAGTATTCATTTTCTTGGCTATTAGTTTAGAAAGACATGAAATAAGGTGGAATTCATTTAAAAAAAAATCAGTAATATTAGTATTGTTAACACTATTAATTTTTTTTGGAAGAAATTTAACAAGATTAGATAAAGAATATAAACTTTATAATTATAATATATTTGAAAGTATGAATTATAAATTTATTGGTGGTGATAAGGATTTTTATTTTAGATATAATGATATTATAGATAAAAAAGAATTTAATTATAAATATATTTATATTTTTGGAAAAAAAATCTTAATCATAAAAAATTAATATGAAAAATATAAGTTATTGGGCTCCTTGTTTGGATAAAGTAGGAACATATAATGCAGTAATTAATTCTGCATTATCATTAAGCAAATACTCTAAAAATTTAATAAGAGTAAATATAATAAATGCTTGCGGTGAGTGGGATGATAAAAAAGATTTTTTTTACCGAAATAATATAGAGGTTACAGATATAAATTTTAGTTATTTTAAGTATTTGCCTAAAACAGGCTATATAGGAAGTAGAATTTCTTATGTTATAATTTCTTTACTATCAATAATACCATTGACCATATTTTTAAAAAAAAATAAACCAAAATTTTTAATAGGTCATTTAATAACTGCCTTACCTTTTATATTATTCAATCTTTTCAAATTTCAAACAAAATTTATCCTACGAATTTCTGGTTATCCAAAATTAAACTTAATTCGAAAAAATTTATGGAAATTTTTTTCAAAAAAAATTCATAAAATCACCTGTCCTTCTGAAGATTTAAAAAATCAGCTTGTTAAAAACCATATTTTTTCCTCAGAAAAAATTTTCTTTTTACCCGATCCTATTATTAACATAAGAAAGTTAAAAAATGGCTTTAATAGCTTTAAAAGCCAAAATAGCGATATTGATCAAAAATATTTTCTTGCTGTTGGAAGATTAACAAAACAGAAAAACTTTTCCTACTTAATTGATGAATTTTACAACTATTCTAAAAATCAAAATAAATATAATCTTCTTATTTTTGGAGAAGGAGAAGAAAGAGAAAAACTAAAAAAAAAAATTTATGATTTAAAGTTAAATAAAAAAGTTTTTTTAATGGGTTTTAGCGAAAATATTTTTTCTTATATGAAACAAGCTGAAGCTTTTATTTTATCTTCCTTATGGGAAGATCCAGGTTTTGTTATTGTAGAAGCGGCTTTTAGTAATTTATTTGTAATATCAAGCGATTGTAACAATGGACCGAATGAATTTTTATTAAATGGAAAAGGAGGTATTTTATTTAAAAAAAATGAAAAAAATGAACTTAAAAATTCTTTAAAGATTTTTGAAAGTTTTTCAAAAAATGAAATAAATTTAATGAAATTAAATGCAAAAAAAAATAGTATGAAATATACTTTACTAAGACATCATAATTGCTTAAGAAAAATATTAAACCTTAACTAGAATTTATTATATTCCTCGTTAGAATATAATACTTATTTAAATTTTTTTTATAATTAAATCTGTGTAAATTTTTATAACAAAATTCAATTTTTTTTTTCATATATCTTTTGTCCTTTATTACAGACTTTATTTTCGATGCTAGATCTTTATGATCATTTATTTTAAAAAATAAACCTCCTTTTCCATTTGATAATATTTCTTTAGGTCCAGTTGGACACTTTGTTGATATGATAAACTTTTTAAGACTTGCTGCTTCCAATAAAACATTTGGTAAGCCTTCGTACTTTGATGATAAAATAAAAATATCACTTTGTTTTATTATCTTAAAAGGATTATCTATAAAATTTCTGAGTTTAACATATTCTCCAAGGTTATTATCTTTTATGTATAACTGCATATTTTCTTTTTCTACACCTCTTCCAATAATTAGTAATTTTAAATAAAGACTTTCTTTTAAGATATTTACAGCTTTAAGAATTGTTATTTGACTCTTTTGCTCAGTAAACCTTCCTAAATTAATTAATTTAACACATTTCTTTTTCGTTTTAAAAAAATTATCAGATTTACCTTTTTTCGATTTTTTATCGATTGATTTTAAATTTAAAGGATTCAAAATACATTTCACTTTAATATTAAATTCTCGTTCCATTTGATTTTTAAATTCAAGGCTATTAACTATTACTTTATCAGCTTTAGAAATAATTTTTTTGTAGATAATTTTTTTCAAGAAATTATGATACCATCCAGATGGTGAAGAATTACTTCTTACAATAATTTTAATATTCAATAATTTGCATAATAATATGCAATAGATATTAGCTTGGAAGGCAAATACAACCGAATTTCTGTTATTAATTAAAAATTTAAAAAGTATAAATAAACATATCAAATATTTAAATCTTATATTTAAATTATTATAAGTACTTTTATTTGGACATATAAAACTAATCTTTTTATTAAATTTTTTTCTTTTATCTTTTGAGAGAGTGCACAATTTTATCCTTTTTATTTTGGTTGAAAGATGGTTTGCGATAATATATAAATTCTTTTCGACTCCTCCACCACCAATGAACGGCATAAACAGTATTAAATTTTTGTTTTTCAACATTTAAAATAGAAATTCTTATTTTATTATTAAGAATTAAAATGATAAATAAATTATAATTTACAATGAATCAATTAATAAAAGAAAAAATTTTTTTATTTTCAAAATTTAATTACTTTTTAATTACAATTTTGCCAATTACGATTTTAATTGGGTCTTTGATAAGCAATATAACCTTGGTTCTGATAAGTATATTTTTTATACTTGATCTTATACAGAGAAAAAATAATTTTATCATTAAAGATAAAAATTTCTATTTTTTATTAATAATTTATTTATATTTAATTTTTAACTCTTATTTTATATCCGAAAATTCAGAGGCTCTATTAAAGGCATTATCATTTATTAGATTTATATTGTTATCATATGCAATTTATTTTTATCTAAAAATTTTTAATAAATCGTTTTTAAAATATTGGGTTATAATTTTTTTTGTAGTCTCTTTTGATATTTTGTTCGAGTTTTTTGTTGGATTTAACACATTAGGTTTTAAGTCAGATTATATTGGTAGGATTGCGAGTTTTACAGGTGAAGAATTAAAAATTGGTGGTTTTTATTATGGTTTTTTATTTATTTGTTTACTTTCATTTAAAAAAAGAAAAATGTTCATCCCTTTATCAATAATTTTTTTATTGATAGCTTTAGCAATTGGTGAAAGATCAAATTTTTTAAAGATAGTCATAATGTACTTTGTGTATTTCATGTTTTTTGAGAATATTTCTCTTCGTAAAAAGTTGGTTTTTGTAGTTACAGTTTTTCTAATAACCCTTTTTATTGCAAATAACTCTCCAAATTTAAAAGCAAAATATAATTTTGTGGATATTTTGAATTTAGATGAAAACGTTAAAAACATAAAAAATGAAAATTTTGTAAATTCAATTATTAATAGCAATAGATACTTAATTCATTATAAAATTGCAGCAAACATTTTACAGCAAAATATTATTTTTGGAAAAGGTTTCAAAACTTATAGAATTGAAAGTTACAATAGTAAATATTTTGATGAGTCTTTGAAATTTTCTCTAGGGCATGGAGCAACACACCCACACCAATTGCATTTTGAGATACTATCAGAATTGGGTCTTCTTGGATATTTTTTGATAATTATAAATTTATTTTATTTGTTATTAAGGCAGATTAATCTTAAAAAAGAAAATTTAACAAAAAGTGCTATTTTGTTTTTGATAGCCACTTTGTTCCCTTTACTACCTTCAGGTAGTTTTTTTACAAGTTTTACAGCAACTATTTTTTTTATTAATTATTCTTTTTTAATCAAAACAGATAATATAAGTAAGATCAAAAAAATTTGTTAAACCTTTATGAGTAAATTAACATTATTAATACCTGCAAATAAGGAAGCAGAGTCTCTGCCATCTTTTCTGGAAGAATTAGCAGATTACGATTATCAAAAAATAATAGTTCTTCAAAAAGAGGATAAAGAAACCATTAACTCAATATCTAATTTTAAAGGTGTAAGGATTTGTGTTCAAAAAAATAAGGGATATGGAAGTGCTCTAATAGAAGGATTAAATTCAATAAAAACAGAGTTTTTTTGTATTATTAATGCCGATGGATCTATGGATCCTAAATATTTAGAGGAAATGTTAAAACTCTGTGAGAATAAAGATTTAGTTTTTGCATCTAGATATTTAGAGGGTGGAGGGAGTGACGATGATAATGTGATAACTTTAGTTGGAAACAAGTGTTTTTCATTTATAGGGAATATATTGTTTAAACTAAATTTATCAGATATTTTGTATACTTATGTAGTTGGGAATACTCAATCAGCTAAGAGTTTAGATTTAAGATATTACGACTTTAGAATATGTGTAGAATTACCTATTTTAGCAAAAATTAATAATCTTCATTTTATTTCGACCCCAAGTAAAGAAAGAAAAAGGTTTGGTGGGGAAAAAAAAGTAAATGCCCTTAAGGATGGTTTTTTAATACTTACAGCTATTATAAGTCTATATTTAAAAAAAGTTTTAAAAAGTTAAATCACTTTTTAATCAGGATACACTGTCCCATATAATTCATGATGAAATAATACTTTAATGAATATTTTTTTTTAATCTTATAAATAAATTTTTTAATTCCATCTACTCCCCAAATTCCAAAATCATCGAAAATTATTATTCCTCCTTTCATGATCTTTGTCTGAAGAAAATTAAATATCTTTTTTGTATCGTTATAGGTATTTACATCAATATGGCATAATTTAACTTCATTAATCTTTATTTTTAAATTTTTAGGAAAATAAGCTTTGAAGACATCTGTCTTTTTTAATTTGAGTCTTTTTATATTTTTTTTTACATAATTTATATTATCGTAAAAAAAGATATCTTTTTTGTGCAATCCGTCATCTTTCTTAAAACCAGAAAAACTATCAAATAAATATGTTTTACCATTCTGATTTATTTTTGACATTATAAAACCAGCACCACCCATTAAGCAACCAATATCTAAAATTTGTCCTTTAACATTTTTTAAATTTTTTGAGCATTGCCAAAGGGTGTAAGATCTTGCAGGATCAAGCAAAGTATAATGTTTTACTTTTTCATAAAAAATACTAAAGGTTTTATCCTTTTTCCAAGGAGCATGAGTAGCTGTAGAAATAATTATTTCGTCGTTATGATCAAGTTTACAAATAAAATTTACTAAAAACCTTGTTAGTCTCTCAATTGAATTTTTAACGAACTTCAAAGAAAAACTTCTTAAATTACCGTGAGGATGTTTAATTTTTTTCATAACCACAAATTAAACAATTAAAAGATTTTTTTTTTTTTGAAAAGAAACCGCAGTTAGGATTTTTACAAGTTTTATCAAAATTATATGTTTCATTTACTTCATGATAAAATTTTTCTTTAAAAAATATATTTTTTAGAAATATAATAATTAGGTCGAAAAAACTTATGAAAATTTGCAACTTAGGAATTTTCGATTTACCTTTATTTCTATCTTTAAAATAAATTGGGACCTCAATTAACTCAGCATTTAGTTTTTTCATTAACCATACTAACTTTACTCCTAAACTGTATCCTTGAGAATTTAATTCATCAAAAGGAAGTTTTTTTAAAAGGCTCACGCTATAAACTCTAAAATAGGTTGTTATTTCATTCAATTTAATATTAAGTAATTTTTTCGCAGAGAAATTTCCACAAATAGAAATTAATTTTCTGATTCCTGTATAGTCACTTTTGGCGCCTTCACAAAATCTTGACCCAATGATAAATTTATTTAAGCCAGCTTTATCTAACAGACTTTTTATATAACTTGGATCATGAGAAAAATCAGCATCCATAGTAACTAGATAATCATAATTATATTTAATTGCATAAAATATAGAAAGTTTATGAGCTGTACCCAATCCAAGTTTTTTTGGCCTTTCAATAAAATCTAAATTTTGATCATTCAATTCATTTAATAATTCTTTGGTTTTATCATCAGAGAAATCGTTAATAACTAAGATTTTTGAATAATCATTATGGTGTCTTATTTCTTTTATTAGATTTTCAATATTCTCAGCTTCTTTGTAAGTAGCGATAGAAATTAAAATCCTTTTATCATTTTTCATAAATAAGCCATTTTTTATTTGATACTTAAAAACTAAAAAGAGATAAAAAAATATTATAATTATTATGTCAAGTTTTAAGACTTTTGCTATTTACTCCTTAAGCTGTTTTTCCCTATTAATTGGCTTAGCTTTAGAAGAAAATTCAAGTGGTGGTGCAAAAATAGATTTTGAGTATCTTTTTCCATTTGTTGAGGGTTTTAGTTTAAGTTTTAAAGACGGGTTAGATACTTACTTGAGTAACACAGCTAGCATCATTCATTCTCCCGTTTTTTACATATTGATAAGTTTTATCTACAAGTTAATAGATAATATTTTAATTACCAAAGTTTTATATATTTTTTTTTGCAGCTTTCTACCACTTATATTTTTTTTTATTTTAAAAGATAAGTTTAAATTAAACAAAAATATTTTATTTATTTTTTCTTTAATAATTTTTTTATCACCTTATTTTAGAACATCAGCTATTTGGTTATTGGGAGATAATCTTAGTTTAATATTTTTTGGATTATCAATTTTTTATTTTAATAAAGTAGATGAACTGAATAGTGATAAATTTAAAGACTACTTTTTATGTATTTTTTTTTTAATTCTCTGTTGTTATATTAGATACTATTATTGTTTATTTTATTTATATTTCTTATTCTCCTTTTTCCAAAAACTCCGAAAAAAATATATTTTATTATTATTAATAACTTCGATGATTTTCTCACTTCCAGCTATATTTTATTTTAGCTATATTTTTTTAAAATATGATTTTGGAATTACAGTGTCAAACTATTCACAGTTTAATGTTTACAATAATAGTTTAGTTATATTATCAATATTATTTTTTTATATTTTGCCATTTTGTATTATACAGAGAGATTTATTCTTAAAATATATTAAAGATAATAAAAAATTATTATTAATATTTTTCACTTTATACTCTGTTATCTATTTCATTGATCAATTCTTTTTTACAGATTTAATAAATTTTTCTCCTAAAGGTGGAGGTGTTTTTATGAAAATTGCAATTTTCAATAAGATTGACCCTTCATTATTTTTATCTACTATATCTTTCTTTTCATTGGTTGTTTTAGATTATTTTTTTAGAGAAAAAAGATTTGAAAATTATAGCTTATTAATTATCTTAATTATATCTTTTCCAATTTATACAATCTATCAAAAATATTTTGATCCTTTATTTTTTTTATTCTTCTTTGGCTTAATAAAATCGAGTAATTTTAAAAATATCTTTTTAAAAAATAAAAATTTTTTATTTCCAATTTTAATGTATTTTTCTTTTTTTTATCTTTTTTCATTAACATACTATTCTAAAGGATTCTATTAATTATGAATTTAATAAGTATAATAATGCCCTATTATAAAAAGTCTGAGTTCATATTTGAGAGTGTTAATTCTATACTAAATCAATCTATGCATGAGTTTGAAATAATAGTTATTGATGATGAATTGAGCGAAAGTAGTTCGAAAATATTATCTGACCTAAAAAAATTAGACCCCAGGATAAACGTAATTAAAAATAAGGAAAATTTAGGAGCTGGTCAATCTAGAAATAATGCCATTAATTTTTGCAAAGGGGAATACATTGCTTTCTGTGATTGCGATGATTTGTGGAAACCAAAAAAACTTGAAAATCAAATTAAATTCATGAAAGAATCTAATTTAGAATTCAGTTTTACAAGCTATGAAATTGTTAATGATAAAAATTTAAGAATAGGTTTCAGGGAAGCTCAGAAAAATTTAAGTTTTATGCAACTTAGAAAATCATGTGACATTGGCTTATCCACAGTCATTTTAAAAAAAAAATTACTAAATAATGAAGAATTTAGATTTGGTAAAACTAAAACAAAAGAAGACTTTATACTTTGGCTTATATTGGCAAAAAATGGAATTGAAATATCTGGAATGAAAGAATGTCTTGCCTCCTGGCGAAAAAATTCTAAGTCGCTATCATCTTCTAATATTCAAAAACTAATTGATGGTTATAGAGTTTACAGAAACTATCTGCAATACAGTCGAATTAAATCATTGATTTTTCTGGTTATACTAAGTTTAAATTTTATGTTAAAAAAAATTAGATGAATTTTTTATTGTACCTGTCTTTATTAATATTTCTTTTATTGTTGATTAATAAGATTTTTTTAAAGAATAATATTTTGATTAGTGAGACTGGTGATAGACATCAAAAATTTGCTTCAAAAGGTAAAGTTCCTTTAACTGGAGGAATTTTCTTATTTTTAAGCTTCCTTTTTTTTATCAATGATCAAATACTTTCTTTTATTTTATTTTCTTTTTTAATTTTACTTTTAGGTGTTTTTTCAGATCTCAAAAAAATAAAATCTGCGCTTAGTAGATTGATCGTTCAAATTTCATTAGTTTTATCATTTGTTGTTTTTAATGATCTTCAGTTATTTAATACTAAAATTTATTTACTTGATAAACTTCTGTCATATGAGGTTTTCAATTATTTATTTATTTCCTTTTGTATTTTAATTGTAATAAATGGTTCAAACTTCTTTGATGGTCTAAATACTTTGAGTATAGGTTATTATTTGTTATTAACTTTATGTATTTATTATTTAGTGTTAAATGACTCTATATTTTTAAATGAGGTATATATAAATTATATCTTAATTATATTAGTAATCTCATTTATTCTAAATTTAATGGATAAAATTTATTTAGGTGATGCTGGATCTTATTTATTGGGATTTACATTTTCAATTTTATTAATTAATATTTACCTTGAAAATATTCAAATTTCACCTTTTTTTATAATAGTTTTATTATGGTATCCAAGTTATGAAACTCTCTTTTCAATTATTCGTAAAAATATCATGAATAAATCACCTATGAGACCGGACTCAAATCATTTACATCAACAAATATTTTACGTAATTCACAAAAACAGCAAATTAAATAAATTTAGTTCAAATTTGCTATCTGCAAATCTGATAAACTTTTATAATTTGATAATTTTCATTGTTTCAGTTAATTTTTTTTCAAATTCTCAAATTCAAGTCCTTTTAATTTTGTTGAACATAAGTCTTTATACGTTTATTTACTTTAAGTTATTTATTACTAGATATAAAAATTTATGAAAAAAAAAGCTGCATTAATTTTTGGTGTTACAGGTCAAGATGGTTCTTATTTATCTGAATTTTTAATTAAAAAAGGATACCTTGTTCACGGTGTTAAAAGAAGATCATCCTCATTTAATACTGGAAGAATTGACCATATTTATCAAGATCCATTTGAAAAAAAAAAAAATTTTTTTTTACATTATGGAGATGTTACAGATGCAATTTCTGTCTCAAGTTTAATTAAAAAGATTAAACCAAATGAAATTTATAATTTAGCTGCTCAATCTCACGTCTCAGTATCTTTTGAGGTTCCAGAATATACAGCAAATGCTGATGCAATTGGTGCTTTACGAATTTTAGAAGCAATAAAATTTCATGGATATGAAAAAATA
>MDTG01026335.1_pt1 | contig 12857 bp, 14 predicted proteins | sample 811421 | NCBI WGS metagenome assembly MDTG01 (sample SAMN05326645, study PRJNA326480) | marine metagenome | isolation source: seawater | place: Pacific Ocean: South East | collected 2011
CCAGACCATCGGTGATGTCAAGAATCAGGCCGCCACCGATTGATGTCGCTGAACCGGACAGGATCGTGCTGTAGATGCTCGAAGCATCACCTGGAGTCGACGCGTAGGAGAGTCTCCAGTCAACGCTCGCGGCTCCCGTGAGTTCATTTCCCCTGAACATGGGCTTCAGATCCGTTCCGCTGCCGGGAAGTGCGAAGTCGAGCACATAATATTCGGGATCGAGGTACTCGCCCAGAAGCTGTCCCAGCCCCAGATCCTGTGTGAAGTCCGGTGCGTTGTCGAGATCGCTGTCGATGTAGGCAGTGTCAAGGTCGTAGAGGATGGAGAACGTGTCGACCAACTGGAACGCCGAACCACTCAAGGGGGTCAGGGTCGTGTTGAAGTCGGAGACGTCTGCGAATGCAGCACCACCTAGCGAGGCGGTTGCAAGGCATGCACCAGTGAGGCATGCAACAGGGAGTCGGGTCATTGCTGAGCTCAGCTTTCTCCCTTTTCCCGGGGAAGAAGCTTCCTTTGTATTTGTTTAATCTCTCAAATCTCTCACATGCTATCCTAGACGCAAGCGGCGTCCAGGCAACACCTAACAGCTGAGAAATGTCACTTCACTGACATGAAACGGCTTTTATTCGATTTCTGAGCTGTGAGTTCAGGCCAGGTCAGTGCCTGAAATGTCTGACGCCGGTGAGCAGGCAGGTCACGCCACGTGCCTCGCAGAGCTCGAAAGTCGCGTCATCTCGCTTGGAGCCACCTGGATGGACGATGCAGGTCGCTCCTGCATCAATGAGAAGCTCCGGTCCATCGGGAAAGGGGAAGAAGGCATCGCTGGCGGCGATGAGTGTTCCGGAGCCATCCAGTGACGCGCCAGCTTTTTCGATGGCTATTCGACAGGATGCGACGCGGTCCATCTGGCCCGCTCCTGCGCCCAGCAGGGCTCCGTTGCGGCCGAGGCACACGGCATTCGATTTCAGATGTTTGACGACGGTGGCCAGAATCCCGGCGTCTTTGCGCATGGTTTCCGACGGTTTGGGGCCTGCCGCATGTCTGAAATCATTCGGCTTCACCGGCGAACGATCCTGTTCCTGGGCGAGCAGGCCTCCCGGGATGCTTCGGTACATCACTTCAGTACGGCTTGGGCGACGCAGGTCGCCGGTTGCCAGCAGTCTGACGTTGGACCATTTTTCGCTGAACACGGCCACGGCTTCCGCTGAGAAGCTTTCCGCGATCACCACTTCGAGAAAACGACACGTCTCGGTCATCTGGCGAGCTGCGTTCACATCGATGTCACTGGACATCGCCACGATGCCGCCATATGCCGCCATCGGGTCGCCGGCATGGGCGTGTTCGAAGGCTTCGGAGGCGGCTGGCGCGACGGCGGTGCCGCAGGGATTGGTGTGTTTGATGATGGCGACGTTGGTCTGGTCGGGATGAAGATCTCGAAGATCCTGAACCAGTTCGAGTGCCGCCGCGGCATCGAGGATGTTGTTGTAGGAAAGCGGTTTTCCACAGAGCTGTTCCGCGGAGGCCACATCGGCTCCGCTGGGCGCGGGATCCGCATAGAGCACAGCTCGCTGGTGGGGGTTCTCGCCGTAGCGGAGGCTTTCACGAGCCACGAACGAAAGTTGAAGCACGTCTGGAAACAGTGCTTCGGACTTGTGCCCCATCCAGGCGCTGATGGCCGCGTCATATTCAGCCGTTCGACTGAATGCCGCTGCGGCAAGTTCGCTGCGCAGTGCCTTTGTCGTGCAGCCATCATTGTCGCGGAGTTGCTGGATCACGTGGTCGTATTGGGTCGCGTTGGTGACGACGGTCACGAAGTCATGATTCTTCGCGGCGGAACGGAGCATCGAGGGTCCGCCGATGTCGATCTGCTCGATCGCCTCGTCATCCGTGACGTTTTCCTGTCTGATCGTCTTCTCGAACGGGTAGAGGTTGACGCAGACCAGATCGATCGGCTTGATCTCATGTTCCTCGAGTGCGGCGACATGGCTGGCTTCGTCCCGCCGGGCCAGGACGGCGCCGTGGACTCTGGGGTGAAGCGTCTTCACTCTGCCGTTCATCATCTCCGGAAAACCGGTGACTGATTCAACGGTCTTCACGGTGATCCCGGCTTCTTCAAGAGTCCGAGCCGTTCCCCCCGTGGAGATCAGTTCGACGCCGAGGCTTTCGAGAGCCTTGGCGAACGGAATGAGGTCGGTCTTGTCACTGACCGACAGGAGGGCTCTGCCTACTGGTGCGAGATCCGGCATCTAGTTCTTGGATTCCAGCAGTTGAAGGCGTCCGTCATTGGATGCCGCGATCAGGAGAAGATTTCCTGCAGCGTCTCGGCTCGCCTTGACCATGGTGACCATGGGAAGCGTCGCAGATGACTTGAGGTCGCCTCGATCGGAGTCGATTCGTGCGAGCATGCGTCGTTGGGCGTTCCAGACGAGAAGGTCGTTTCCGACAGCGGTGACGACCTCGCCCTGGATTTTTTCGTTCGACCAGAGTTTCCTGCCTTGAGGCGCATTGAGTGGGAGTGCCTCGAAGCAGTTGAGTCCTTCGGATTCTGTGAACTGGAAGATTCGATCGCCGATGTTGACCGGGCCGCCGATGAAAGGGCTCGGACTGAAGAATTGCCAGAGCTTCTGGCCGCTTTCGAGTTCCATGCAGGTGAGTCGTTGCCCCTGGTCCGCCACGTATGCGGCATACTTCGAAGCCGCCGGAGCATTGCGAATGCCGACGTTGAGGTCCCTTCGCCAGAAGCGTTGGCCACTGCTTGCGCTCATCAGCATCAGTTCTCCATCGACGCTGGCGGCGAGGATGTTCTTGCCGACCCTGATCGGGCCGTTGACGATGCCGCTTTTGAGCTTGTTCGCCTTGAGCTCGTATCCGACTCTGGTGTTGTGCCAGACGATTCGTCCGGAGGCCGTTCCGAATATGAGGTTCTCGCCCGCTCTGATCACCGTCGTGTCGGGGATGCGCACCATGTTCTGTCGGTTCACGATGTAGCCGGTGTCCGCTGCGATCACGAAGACATCGGTGTCGGTGGTGACGTAGTAGAAGGAACGTCCGTTCGATTCGAAAAGATCGATTCCGAAGATCGTCTCCTTGCGAGGCAGGGAGCCGTCCTTCCAGATCTGTTCGCCACTGTCGAGGCGAAGATCGGTGAGGACGTTGTTGCGATCACTCACGAGCAGATCGTCGCCGATTCGATGAACCGATTCGATCCCGTAGGTTCCTGATCCGGCAGTCGTCGACTGCCAGATGGTCCGAAGGCCGAGACGACTGCTGGAGTCGGTGCCGACGAGTCTCGACTGGTCCGCCATCGAGATGATTCGATCCGTGGGGGAGCTTTCGCTCGAGTCGACGACCTTGGAGGGTTCCTCCGGGGTGCGAGCAACTGGTACGGGTGCCGGAGCAGGGGCCTTCATCGTCATGCTGTCTGAAGCCTGATAGCGGTCACTTCGGTCCGGGTTCTTGCAGGCGGAAAGACCACAGGCTGCGATGGCGGCGAAGGTGCATGCGATCGTCGTCGTGCGCATGTGCCTGAGAGTCTGTTCGTTGGAGATCATTCGGTGGGTTCCTGACATGAGTGGGGCTCCTGCATCGGCCGGAAGAGTCACGTTCCCCCGATTCGAATCCGGTCAGTATCGGAATCAGGAGGGGAAGCGTCAACTGCCGGCGGGCGGAGTTCGATCCAGAAGCGCTGAAACCATCTTCGCAAGACAGTCGGCCTCCAGGTTCACGAGATCGCCCTTCTGGCGCTCCGAGAGGGTGGTTCTCTCCAAAGTTTCGGGAATCAGCGCGATTTCAAGGGTCTGTTCGCATGTTTCCGCGATCGTGAGTGAGACACCATCGACCGTGATGGACCCTTTTTTGATCAGGAATCTTGAAAGAGCAGCGCTTGTTTTAATCTTGAGAATCCAGCCTCGCTCGTCCATTTCATGGTTTTCCATGACGGTTCCGGTGGATTCGACATGCCCCTGGACCAGATGGCCTCCCAGAAGAGTGGTCGGCGTAGCGGCGTGTTCCAGATTGACCCGGGCCCCGATTTCGAGGGTGGCCAGCGTCGTGGTGTCGGAAGTCGTCCTGACCATGTCGAATTCGAGATGCCGGGAGGTCTTTTCAACCACCGTGAGGCAGCACCCATTGACTGCGATCGAATCGCCCCGGCAGGGATCGTGGTCCCAGCCGTTCTTGTCGATTGTGAGGCGGATCACGTTTCCTTCTTCGGAGCGATCGGAAACGGTACCCAAGTGCTGAATCAATCCTGTGAACATGTTCTCAGGATAGACCGCCCGGCCCGGAAATGTCAGTGGGTCTCAGGCAACTTCCGTTCGAACCCCCTGTGTCGCATGGTGGACGCACAGGAGAGTCAGGTCATCTTTCTGCCTGAGCGAACCGCGACGCCCGTCGATGGCGGTTTCGAGGCGCTCGATCATGGCCGCGGGGTCTCCAAGTCCTGCAAGTGACTTGAAGACTCTCAAGTAGGCGTTGTTGGGCAGGTGGAGAGCGTCCTCGGGAACGTCAGGCATGGGGAATGCCTGCTCGAACCCATCCGAATACATCAGAAGACTTTCGCCCGCTTCGAGTGTGCCGTGCATTGTCTCGAACTCCGAGTCCTCGAAGATGCCCATTCCCGGTCCGCCATCCTCGAGATCCAATCCCCTGATGCTTTCGCCATTGAGAACGAGCGGAGCCGGGTGACCTGCCGTGCTGTAGGTGAGCTCGCCGGTCTTGCAGTCGATGATGACGTAGATGCCTGTCGCGAAACGTGAACGCGAGCGTTCTATCTTGCAGAGAGCGTCATTGATCTTTCTCATCACCATGCCAGTAGAGAGGATGGCTCCGTCGACGGACCAGGGTTCGAACGACTTGGCCATGATCATCGTCATCAGAGCCGAGGCCACTCCGTGTCCGGCGGCATCCGCGAGAAACACGCCCATCCGGGTTTCATCCAGCATCTGCGCCTGATAGAAATCACCAGATACGTAAGAGGATGGTCTCCAGAAGGCTGCCATCGAAAGGTTCTTGAAGCATGGCAGCTCCTGAGGTAGCAGCGCTTTCTGAACCAGCATCGCGGATTGCAGTTCCTCGTCCATCAGATCGATCTCGTCGGTGACCTTCTCGATGATCCTGTCGTTGATCTCGTTCTGCATCTGCAGTTGATGAATCATGTGGGTTCTCGAGAGTGCGCCGTTCAGCACCGCACTCGCGGTCCGTGCCGTGGTGTCCGATGGGAGCACGGTCAGGCCTCGGATTCCCGCACAGACATCTGCGGGCCGGTGATCGGAAAGCACGAGTATCGGCAGGTGATGTCGGTGCGCCTTCTTCATCAGGTTCCTGGTCGCTGGAGCAAGTGCGTGATCGGTCGCGACTCCCTCGGTCGGAAAGACCACCAGTGCGCAGGAAGATCGCTCGACCCTGGGAGGCCATGTCGCATCCTCGAATCGAAAGAGCGTCGACAGGGGCAGTCCTGATTTCTCGAGTTCTGCATTGAACTCGACCAGCCACGGATCGACAGCCGATTGTGGGCCGGCTGAGTCGGAGAGAATGAATAGTCTGTCTTCCTGCACGAGACATCCCGATGATCGAGTTCCTGTAGGAACGCGGGCGCCTACCCGCGAATCCTTCATCTCATCGGGTCAGGGGAGGCGCTTCTTGAGGCAATCGATCGGGATCTCGATTTTCTCGCCCGTTTTGAGGCCCAATTCCGCGATTCGGCCGTATTCGAGCTCGATTGCGAATTGCGCACCCAGAAGGCTCCTGTACCCCGGAAGTCGTGCTTCATACTCCGTGAGGGTCTCTGTCTCGGTCTGAAGCGGTTCAGCGGGCATCTGGTGAATCGCGGTGATCCGCCCTCTGGCATCGAGAAACATGATGTCGAGTGGAATGAGGCAATGCTTCATCCAGAATCTTCGGGAGCGTGCTTCCGGAAAGACGAACAACATGCCACCGTCACGGGCGATGGTTTCGCGTCCACCCATGCCGCGTTGGATGGCGGCCTCGGTGGTGACCACCTCGAGGTTGAATCTCTCTCCTGCGATGACCATCGTCTGGTTTGGGCCTGTTTCGCAGTCACATGCGGAGAGAACCAGTCCAGCCCCCAGCACGAACAGGCACTTCAAGATCGATTCGAACATGGTCGTCATGGTGACTCCTTGAGGCGGTCCTTGATGTCGCGGGGGAGGCGATCGCCACCTTGATGGCTCGTGTCTCGCGACCACGACTCAATCGACGCAAGGTCTATTCTTTCGGCAAATTCCGTTGCACTTCTTGGATATGGCTCGTTGAAACCGCAACTTCGTGCCAGGTGCCGGACCACGTCGTCGCTTTTGATGCCTCTTGATTTCATCTGAGTGAGGGTCTCGTCTCCGTCACGCTTTGCCAGCCTTCTGCCCTCATGGTCACGCAGCAGGGGGACGTGCCACCAACTGGGCGAGGGGACATCGAAGAGTTCGGCGAGGCGGATCTGCAGAGCCGCGGATGGAAGCAGGTCTTCGCCTCGAATGACATCGGTGACGCCATGGTGGGCATCATCGAGCACCACCGCGAGTTGATATGACGGTGTGTCGCGTCGGGTCCAGACGATCGGATCTCCGAACATCTCGAGCGGATCGCATGCGTACGCGCCCAGGAGTTCGTCCTCGATTGAAAGGGGCCCCGGTGAGATCGTCGCGCGATGGTTGTGCTCGCCTCGAGAAAAGCGATAGGTGTCCTGAGCCTTCGGTCTCATCTCACGCGTGGAGCGTGCCTTTGGTGCTCCCTCGTGCGGCGCACCGAATTCCTCCGCAGCTTCACGAAGCACCCGGCGTGATCGTGCGCACTGGAAGATTCGTCCAGAATCAGCGGCCCGTTCAACCGATGCCCGGTGACGTTCGACGTCCTCTGATTGTCTGATCATCTCGCCGTCCCAGTCGAGTCCGAGCCACTTCAGATCGTCCAGAATCATCGATTCCGATTCCCGAGTGCACCGCTCGCCATCCAGATCCTCCATGCGAAGCAGTACGTTCCAGTCACGAGCTCGACCGATCGCCCAGCACAGCAAGAGGCTTCGTGCGTTGCCCAGATGCAGCGCTCCAGTCGGTGATGGTGCCAGTCGGGTTGTTCTCCTGGAATCGGTCATATTCGTCCTCGAGCGTCCTTCATGCGCCGTTTTTCGCTCTCTAGAGGGCTGTCATTCGTTTTCCGCCCGGTCGGGTTTCGCGGGGCACGAGGGTCGCCCCGTTCGCTATAGTGCCCCGAGATGTGTTGCTTATGCAACCCCCCGTCCTGCAATCGCATTGAGATAGAGACGCCATGACCGATCAGACCAATCCTGTCGAAAAGCTCACTGAGGAACGACTCGCCGAAGGGCTCACCCTGCTTTCGGACTGGTCCCAGAACGGTGATTCGATCCAGAGGACCTTCGGTTTCGATGATTTCATCAAGGCCATGGGCTTCGTGAACGCCGTGGCGGAAAAGGCCGAGTCCGTTCAGCACCACCCCGACATTCTCGTTCGATACAACAAGGTGACTCTGACGCTTTCGACCCACGATGCGGGCGGTCTTTCGGAGAAGGATCTCGCCTTCGCCAGTGACTGTGACGCCTTGTTTTCAGTCTGAGCGGTCTTGCGTGGAATCCGCAGGACGACGCTCTCATTCGTTCATCCCAGCGCGTCCCTGACCATTTCCGCTCTGGCGGCGAGAGTCTCATCACCCTCTTCCATGGTGCCACTGCCGCTCAGTGCGCACAGGTGCGCTGGCTGGACATTCAGAAGCAGCCTGTGGATCACGGCGAGGTCCGGTGAGCCGACGACCTCGAGTGCCCGACCGATGCGCAGTCTGCTCAACAGCTTGATGGCTTCGTCGATCCCAAGCAGTCTCGCGGACAGCAGTGTTCCGTGCGCTCGATGAACGAAATCCTCGAGCATCATCCGCCTCTTCTCCTGCAGTACGACTCGGGCATGTCTTTCATACTCGACGAGGCGGGGGACCACCGAGCCCAGAAAATTCTCGAGCAATTCGTCTTCCGAAGTGCCCAATGTGATCTGATTCGAGATCTGGAAGAAGTCGCCGACGGATTCACTTCCCTCGCCGTGGTATCCCCTGACAGCCAGGTCGAGATCCTTGGCGGCCTGTCTGACTCGTCCCAGCTCCTCCGTGATTCGAAGGGCGGGGAGGTGGAGCATCACCGAAAAACGGATTCCACAGCCCACATTGGTCGGGCATGCGGTCAGAAATCCCCATCGTGGGCTGAATGCGAATTCGATGGATGATTCGAATTCGTCCCTGACTTCGGAAACCCTTTCAAAGGCCTCCCTAAGGGCGAGCCCCGGTGCAAGCGTCTGGATCCTCAGGTGGTCCTCTTCATTGACCATCACGCTCAGGCGCTCGTCCTTCGAGATCGCCACGCCGCGGGGGAAGGTCGCGTCTGCGAACTGGTGGGAGATCAGATGTCGCTCGACGAGCATCAGTCGATCCCGGTCGTTCATGTTCTCCATCTCAAGCCAGATCAGATCCGCATCACGTCCCGCGAACATCGGGATCCTGCGCACCATGCCCACGACTTCATTGCGGTCCGGATCCGTCGCCATGCCTACGAACGGGACACCCGCCACGTTTCTTGCGAGTCGCACCCGGCTGGAGAGAACGATGTCCCAATCCTTGCCTGATGCGCCCAGCCATGAGTCCTTGTCCAGTGGTCCGACCATCCGATCACTCCTCTCCGCCGAGGACGGAGTCGCCCAGGCCTTGAAGTGAGTCCCGGATCTCGGCGGCTCGTTCGTATTGTTCGGCGGCGATCGCTTCATTCAATTTCTTGAGCAGTTTCGAGCGTTGAAGCTGCCGATCCATGTGGCCTTCCTGGCGTTCTGGGATGTGGCCGCAGTGGTGGGTTGCGCCGCCCTGGGCCCTCGCGATCAAGGGTTCGAGATGCTTTTCAAAAGCCTGATAGCAGCTCGGACAGCCGAGGACGCCATGGTGGCGGAATTTCGCGATGGACAGGCCGCAGGTCGAGCAGCTCGTGACGCGTCTTTTCTGTGACTGGGGCGGTACCGGAATCGCCTTCGCGAACTGAGGTGCCATCGGGGCTCCGGTCGAGCCGTAGCCCTCCGCGGCGGCGCACTCCGGGCAGAGATGTATCTCATGCTTCTTGCCGTTCTTGATCCTCACTTCATGGACCTGTGCCGGCTTTTCACATCTGTCGCATTTGTGTTCCATGTCTTGTTCCCGCCTGTTCCACGATAGTCAGGCTCATCCGCACTGTGGCGTCCAATTCAAAAAAAGAACGCCGTTGAGGAGATCCGTTCAGCTCGGCTCCGCCATGGCATTTCGAATTCGAACCAGTCGTGTGAGAAGCCCTCGGACATCTCCTAGAGGCAGCATGGTCGCTGCATCGCTGCTGCCTTTCGAGGGTTCCGGATGGCATTCGATGAAGAGGCAGTCGACGCCGACCGAAGTCGCCGCCGTTGCGAGCAGGGGTGCCCGTTCGGGGCGTCCGCCGGTATGGGTCCCGCCGTCACCGGGCAGCTGGGTCGAGTGTGTCACGTCGAAGCAGACTGGGCAGCCTTCCTGTTCGCCCATCTCCATCAGATCACCGATCCCTATGAAGTCGTTCACAAGCCGGTCGTATCCGAAGAAGCTGCCACGCTCAGTGAGCATCAGGCGCTTGCCCCCGGCCGATCGCACCTTGGAGATGACGTTCTTCATCTGGTCCGGTCCGAGAAACTGACCCTTCTTGACATTGATGGCGGCGCCGGTCTTCGCAGCGGCGCAGAGGAGATCCGTCTGTCTGCAGAGGAACGCAGGTATCTGGAGCAGCGAGACATGGTCCGCGGCCAGGGCGGCTTGTTCCGGGAGGTGGATGTCGGTGCACGTCGGGCGGCAGAGCTCACGGCCGATCCGGGCGATCTCCTCCAGCCCTCGTTCGGCTCCTGGGCCCCTGGCGGATCCGATGCTCGAGCGATTTGCCTTGTCGAAACTTGCCTTGAACACATAAGGGATGTCGAGGTCGGCGCAGATTTGAGAGACCTCATGGCCGATCTGGCGGTTGATTTCCGCGGTTTCAAGGACGCAGGGGCCCGCAATGATCAGAAGGGGGCGAACTCCTCCTGAAAGATCGAACCACTCATGCAATGTCTGCGTATCGGTCATTGGTCTTGACATCGGTCTGTTCCTCTTTGTTCAGTCCGTTCCAGCTCACATGGTACATCCGCCTCATGGGCATGTTCCACGGAGGTCATGACTGATTTGAGCATCTTCCGTGTTCTTCGCACAAGCCGGGCCTCCGGATGACCGAAGACAGCGGTGGCGAGACCCTTGGAGGAAGGGGTCTCAGGCGAGGATTCGGCATCCGTCCGCTCGTGAAGGGCGGATGCAAGGCAGGGGTTTCTTGGAGGGCGAAGATGGCACATCTTCCCAGAGAACCAGAGGCATTCGGCGAACAGGTGGCTGTGCTTCTGAAACGCTATTTTCCCGACAAGCAGTGTGAATTGGTCGGTCCCCTGGACCTGATCGTCAGCGGTCGTCATCTCGGTCTCGAAAACCTGTATCGGATGGTGCTTAGAAACCCATCTCGAGGTACCGAAATTGTCGAGAACTACCTTGAAAAGGTGCTCGAAGGGGATCTCGTGCTGAATATGCCCCTGCCCCTGGATCTGGCGAGAGGGCGCATCATGCCCAGGATTCAACCCCTGAGCATCTTCGATCGACTCGATCAAGAGCAGGTCGCGCACATTCCCTACGTGAACGGAACGGTCATCGTCTACGTGATCGATCTGCCCGAGGTGACCGTCTCGATCACCACCGAACAGATGGTCAAATGGGGACTGGGTCCTGAGGATCTCGATGACATCGCTCGAAAAAATCTCTCTCGCTACGCCCCCGAAGTGAAGATCAAGGTCATCCAGAGCAACGACGGTGGGCGCGCCGTGATGGTCTCGGAGAAGGATGGCTATGACGCGGCTCGACTGCTGCTCACCACCCTCCACAAGCGCCTTGCGCCGGAACTTGACGGGGATTTCTTCGTCGCCACCCCGGCACGGGACTGTTTCGTCGCGGTCAGCAACGGCCCCGATTCGTTTCTCGACAGGCTTCGAAACCGCGTGGGACAGGATTTTCGACGCATGCCCTATCCGATCACTCGCGAGCTCTTCGTGGTCACGCGTGATGGTGTCGCAGGCACGGCCGCCGACGCGGCCTGATACGCTGTTGGTGTGATCCTTCTTCTCGACAACTACGACAGTTTCACCTGGAATCTCGTCCAGCGAATCGGTGAACTCGACGCGTCCATTCCCGTGCGGGTCGTACGTAACGATGAAATCGATGCGGATGAGGTCGAGCGACTCGCGCCTTCGCATCTCATCATTTCTCCCGGACCCTGCACGCCCGATCAGACCGGAGCATGCAAGTCGATCCTCGAGCGCATGAGCGGGCGAATCCCCATTCTGGGTGTCTGTCTCGGGCATCAGACCATCGGAGCTCTCTCCGGCATGGTCGTGGAACGCGCCTCGGTTCCCGTGCATGGCAAGACGTCCGCGGTGCATCATGATGGTCGCGGGATCTTCGCAGGTCTCTCCCAACCCTTCGAAGCCACCCGATATCACTCCCTGATCGTGACTCGTGAGTCCGTCGATACCGACAGATTCGAAATCAGCGCCTGGCTGGAGGACGGAACGGTCATGGGATTGCGTGCCGTCGGATCGAAGCACCCCATCGATGGTGTCCAGTTCCATCCGGAAAGCTTTCTCACCGAAGAGGGGCCCTTGCTGCTCTCGAATTTTCTGGGTCCGCGCCGGACCGCACAGGCACACTGAAACCAACTAGAATGCGTGCCCACGTCTCAAGGAGGACATTCGCGTGACTGAAGCCGCCCCCGTTCGAGAACTCGCATCATTCATTCTTGAAGAGCCGCCCACCGAGACTTCGGTGACGCTTGGAGTGCATGGAACCGACTATCTCATCAGTCTGACGCCTTCGGTCGCACCTGCGGACTTTCCCGAGCCCGTCTCGAAGCGCAACCGACGCATCCGCGGAACGGTTGAAGGGCGTGCTTTGAAGATGCACAGGGCGGATGCCGGTGGCCGTTTCATCGAACCGGTTCACGGCCAGCCTCGCATCGTCCAGGGCACGGTCAGTCGTGTCGATTCCGCCAACGATCGCCTTCTCATGGACATCGTCGTGCCGATGTGGATCACCGTCGAGACCGCGGTCACCGGTCAGAGCGCTTCGGAATTCAAGCCCGGCGACCTGTTGAATTTTTATCTGGAGAGTGGGACCCGCTTCGTTCCCGAAGCCTGAGCCGCTTTTCAGTCCTCTTCGGCCAACAGGAACTTGATCGCATCTTCGACCTTGTTGTTCCTGCAATCCGGAACACGAAGACGCCCCTTGCGATCGAACACGTAGTAGTCAGGATATCCGTTCACCATGTAGGCATTGATCGTGGTGTTGTCGACGTCGTGGCAGACCGGGTACTTGATGCCTCTGGACTTCACCACCTCGGCCATTCTTTCCGCGCCGCGGTCATGGCAGACTCCGATCAGCACGACGTCTTCACCGTACTTCCGGGCGAGTGCGTTGTTCTTCGGGATGGAGGCCAGGCAAGGTCCGCACCATGTCGCCCAGAAGTCGAGAATCACGATCTTTCCCTTCAGGTCGTCCGCCGTCATCTCTCCATTGACCCAGTCCGAGACGTCCAGATCCGGGGGATTCAAGGCATCGATCGAGGCAAGGCGTCTGCTTCTCGCCGCGTCGGAGCCTGACTCGAGCAGCTTGGCCGGCACGGCAGGTCCCGCCCTGACGTCACTTCCCGCGGTGTTTCCAGTGGATGTCGGCGCTGGTTCCTTGATCAGGGCCTGAACCACTTTCTCGACGTGTGCAGGTTGAAGTCCGATGGCTCG
>MDTG01239264.1_pt1 | contig 12857 bp, 10 predicted proteins | sample 811421 | NCBI WGS metagenome assembly MDTG01 (sample SAMN05326645, study PRJNA326480) | marine metagenome | isolation source: seawater | place: Pacific Ocean: South East | collected 2011
AAAATTTTTAATGAATGATCTTCAGATCCATCATCAACTAAAATATACTCAAAATTCTTAAAGGTTTGGTTCAAAACGCTATTTATTGTGTCAGATATAGTTTCTTGACTATTTTTAAAAGTTGTAATTACACTTACAAAATTCATTTAATAAATTAAAATTTTTATCTCTACTTTATCAACTTGCGAAGACTCCCAAGAGACTTTTTTAGTCTTGGTCATTTTTAAGAATTCTGGAAAATAAACGGAATCGTCAATATGAAATTCTAAATCTGGCTGAAATATAATTTCTCCAATAGCCTTTTCATCATAATTTAAGGTGATGATATTTGAACTCTTTTTTTCTAAATTAATTTTTGGGGAAAAAAACAAAAATCCTCTTGAAAAGTTAGCATTTAAGTAGTCTTTAATTAAAATTTCTTTACTTTTTATTTCAATTTTTCGGTTCCACTCATAAGAATTTCCCCTTTCAACCCATGAAATTAGATTCTCCTTTATAGTTACTTTCTTTTTTAACGAAAGATCTCTAAGTAAAGAGGAAAATTTATTTACATTCTTTTCTTGTTCTTTATAAAAAATATATCTCGAATGAGCTGATTTCTCTTCTCCTGAAATCATTTTTTTTAATTTATTTTCCTTTGAAATTTGGTCATACGAAAACCGACCGATATCAGAAATGATTTCTAATCCATCATAATAAATTATAAAACTACCAAAATCTTCATGCCCATGTCCTGAAGATAAAAACCTAGAATTAGTATCCGTACATGAAATAAGCTTCCACTTATCGGTATTAAGGATAAAGAGATTTTTATCTATGAGTGATTTTTTGAATTTCTGTAATTTAGGTAAATTTTCTAAATTCCATAAAGAGGACCAATTTTTTTGAGAGTAAGAGTATAAATCGAACCAATTCAAACTAAAATCAGGAGATATGTCCCCGAGTTTAGGCTGTGGGTTGAGATTAATGCTATTAGAGAAAACTAATTTTTTTGAAACAGAAAGCATTTTAATGAGAAGATTTTCTAACCAAATCATAAATGCTTCATCTTCTATATCTTTAGATATTAAATAAATTTCACAAATACTTTTAGTGATCAAATTATGATAGTGAGTTGAATTTTCTTTTAAGAACCCACTTTCAGATAGCATTTTTGGTAAGTGCTGTTTGAATATTTTTTTTGATATTTCTAATATTTCTTGGTTCCCGATAAATGTAGCGCCAATATATAAAGCCCTAGCATTATTTAGAATATGATTGTTTGTTTTTCCAGAGGGAAGGTATTCGAGTTTTTTTAATAATAAAAGAAGCTGAGAATAGATATAATTTTTAAACTTATGATCTAGTTGGTTTTTTTTAAGACCAAATTTCTCAAAGAAAATAAAAAAAATTGATAAATTACTTATTCTCTCTGAAATATTATATGGAGCGTTTAAAACTTTAATTATTTTCTTATTTTTTAAATCGATAAATTTATCAACTAAATCAATATAAAATTTTATACATTCATTATTATTTTGTACTAAAAGTTCTAGAATCCAATGAAAGCGGAAAAATAGATTTTGTGTTTCTTCATTATAATTATTTAAATCTTTTCCTTGCCAAATTTGAATTAAATTATCAAAACTAACTTTTTTATTATGAAAATTAATTTCATTTTGTTTAATAGGTTTGTTAATAAATTTTTTTTTTAAAAATTCTCCTTTGTATTTAAATTGATTATTTTGATTATTTTGTAAAGTTTTTTTTACCAAACTTCTAATATCCTTTGGATACCAAATGGAATTATAAAGGCCAAAGAAAAATATCTTTAACCTAAGTTCAATAACTTTGAGGAAATAAAAAAAAAGGTTATATAAAATCGTCATCTGGCAACTTGACTTGATAAGTTGGATCTTCTATTCGAGAGAGAGCTTTCTGAAGGGATGAATTATCTAAAACTTCTTTAATCTTAGTGTAAATTAAAAGAGGTCCAAAAATTCCAACGTAAATTAGCCAGTAAAGTCTGTAATCTAAAAATTGAAATTTTAAAAAAAAGAAAAACAAATCAATTAAAGGTAATATTAATACAAGCAGGGAAGCCCATCTGTCTTCAAATGGAGAAGTTAAAATTAATCTTATGGCTTTGAACACTTTGCTTGTACTTTGTTTATCCTTTTCTTCAAAAGATACTTGCATACCTTTTTCATTTGACAATTTATTTCTTAGTATTGTCCAAGAAATAACTGTCCAGCCCGCACTTTGAATACTTTTCAATAGGATTGGAGTTAACAAAGCAGAAATAGAAACAATAATGAAAAATAAATTATTTATTTTTTCAAATGAACTTATAAATAATCCCATAATTAAGAAACTCGGAACTAGAAAATGCATGTACCAGTCTAAAAAATGACCATCCACACCGCCTTGGTTTCTATATCTTGCAACTTCGCCATCACACATATCAAAAATTGCAAATAGATGAAAGCAAACGCCTCCAAATAAAATAAAAAACTTGTTATCTAGGGAAATTAGTAAACCGCCAAAAAAAGCTATAAACGCTGAAAAAATTGTTACTTGATTTGCTGAGAAATTTAATTTTAAAAAAACCCAAGTAAAATATATAGATAAAAAATAGTATATTTTCGACAAAGGATCTCTAAATATTGATGGTCTAGTTGACTGACAAATTTCTCTTAGCTCTTGAATTGATTCCATAAATTACTCAAAAATTTAAAACAACTCGCTTTCTCTTAATTTTTCAAGAGTTTTATTTATTCTTGTAGAAGAAGTACCTTTGGTATACGGAAAGAAAATTACTTCGACTCCGAGAGATTTCATTTCCTTCTCTATTTTTTTCCATTTTTCTGTTCCCTTCCAATCATCTCCAACAAACATCTTATTAAACTTATATTTCTTCCAAGCTTTTAATTTATCCATTGAATCTTGCGCAACAACTTTATCAACAGATTTAATGTTAGCTACAATTTTTGATCTTTCATTGAACGGTATAACACATGTCTTTTTTTTGTATTCCATCATCAAATCATCTGTTGTTACTCCAACAATTAAAAAATCGCAGTGTTTCTTTGCTCGATTTAAAATTTTTAGATGGCCTATGTGAAATAGATCAAAAACGCCTGTAGTGTAACCAATAATCATTTTTAAGGAGAATCAATGTCGTAGATATTCATCCACTCTTCCAAGTTTAGCATCATCCAAACTTTCAAGCCTGATTTAACATCTTGTCCTACATCTCTTAATGCTTTCTCAACTCCAGCTCTCTTAAAAATTTCTTTTGTTCTTGAGCTATCGCTAAGAAGTTTTTCTTGAGCATGATTCTTTAAGGGCCCCGATAACCAATTGCTTAAGGGAACCGGAAAGCCTACTTTCTTTCTAGAGCTAATTGAGGTTGGCAAGTTTTTTTTGTAATTTTCTCTTAATATATATTTTGTGATATCAAGGTTTTCACTAATCTGATCGCTATTAAGGTTGGCAGCTTTTGATTTTGATTTCTTGTCAATCCACTTCATTTTATATTTTGAAGGCACTTTATTGAAAAATTCAATTAAACGATGATCAACAAATGGAACCCTTGCCTCAACAGAGGCAGACATAGACGCTGTATCTAACCTATTCAGTAAACCTTGTAGATGAACTTTCTGAAAAAACCATATCATTTTGTCTAAATAAGACAAATTGTTTAATCTATTCCATAGTGGAGTGATAAATTTTCTATTATTCAACCTATTTGAAATTTTATTCAAAACCTCATCTTTAATAAGTTTTTTTTGATCAAAAACTGAAATGTAAGAATATTGATCTAAGAAGTGGTCTAAATCACTTTTGAAAGTTAAGGATTTATATTTCATATTTAAGTTTTTTAAGAAATCCTTATTTAAGTTTCCTGACTCTAGTCTTTGATAATCGTAAGAAGATCTAAAAATTCTTCCGTAACCACCAAATAGTTCATCTGCTCCCTCTCCAGAAAGAACGACAGTAATATGTTCTTTTAACGATTTTGAAAGTTTATGCAAGGCTATTTCATTTGGAACTGCTAAAGGAGAATCTTTATATTGAATCATTTTCGAAAAGAGATTTAGATAATCTTCTGCGGATAATATTTCTTGACTATGATCGGTTCCAAGAAATTTAGATACCTCTAATGCATAACTGAATTCATTGTAACCTTCACCATCAAAGCCTATTGTGTATGTTTTTATTGGATCGTTAGTGAAGTTAGACATGTTGTAAACAAGTATGCTGGAGTCTAAACCACCACTTAAAAAAGAACCTAAAGGAACATCTGAAATCATTCTATATTTAACGCTTGAGGATAAGAGCTCATCAAGCTCATCTTTTAATTCTTCTTCGGAGAAGTCATTTTTAACATCAACAATTGGCAAGTCCCAATATTGAATTTTTTTTATCTTTCCATCTTTTATAATTAGATGATTTCCGGGTTCCAGAGAAAAGACGTCAGAAAAAAAAGTTTCTTCTCCTAAAACTTGTCTAAATGAAAAGTAGTCAGTAAGGGCATTAGGATTTAATTGCCTTTTGCCTGGAAGTAAATTTATTATGGCTTTTGGCTCTGAGGCAAAGATAATGCTTTCATTGTGAATGGCATAGTATAAAGGCTTGATTCCTAATCTATCTCTTGAAAGCAAAAGCTCATCTTTCTTTTTATCCCAAATAGCAAGCGACCACATGCCAATAAATTCTTCAAAAGCCTTTAATCCCCAAATTTTGTATGACTCTAAAATAACTTCAGTATCAGAGTTTGATTTAAATTTAATACCTAATCCCAGAAGTTTCTTTTTAATTTCTAAAAAGTTATAAATTTCTCCATTAAATGTTATCCAGTAATCTTCAGAGGTATCTGTCATGGGTTGCTTACCCGCACTTGATAAATCTACGATGCTTAAACGTGTATGCACAAACAAAGTTTTGTTTGAATTAACTTGGGTTAATATTTTATAGCCATTGTCATCAGGTCCTCTGTGATGAAGCAAGTCAATGGTATTGTTTGCGATATTTTTTAATTCTTCTGTATTTACTTTTGTATTATGTATTCCTGCAATTCCGCACACTTTAGATCAACTTTGATTGAGTTTTATATAAATCTTGAAACAAGCCAGACATATTTGCTAATTCACTAAAAGTGCCTTGTTGGATTATTTTGCCATCACTTAATACAACAATGCTGTCTGAATTCTTTATTGAATCAAATTTATGAGCAATGACAATCAATGTGTATTTTTTTGAGATTTTTTCTAAAGCCACTTGAAAAAGGGTTTCAGACTTGCTGTCCAATGAGCTAGTTGCTTCATCTAAAATTAAAATAGATGGATTTCTTAAAAGCGCCCTTGCAATTGAAAAACGTTGTCTTTGTCCTCCGGATAAATTTTTTCCTCCTTCTCCAACTTGATAATCAAGCCCTTCTTTTAAACTATCACAAAAATTTTTTAATTGGGTAATCTCTAATATTTCATTAATTTTTTCTTGAGAAAAATCTTTATCAAAACAAATATTTTCTTTGAGAGAGCCATCAAAAAAAATATCTTCCTGAGGAACGAATCCAATTTTTTCTTTGTAAGAGCCTAGGTTCAAATTATTTAAATTTTCCCCATCAATAAGAATAGAACCTTGGTAGGGTGTCAGTAACCCCATTATCAAATCTATCAAGGTTGACTTGCCTGCTCCACTTGGTCCTACAATAGAAGTTAATTTTGATTTATGAATATCTAAATTAATATTTGTTAGTGTAAGTTTTTCCTTATTATCAAATTTATAATTTATGTCTTTGAGAGTTATTTTATTATTTAAGCTAAGAAATATTTTCTTATCATCTAAGCTCTGTTCAAACTCCTTTTTTGAGCTATCAATTAACTCATTAAGAATATCCAAGGAAGGTTTATTTGCATAAAAGCTATAAAACTGACCTTGAAAGGTAAAGAATTTCGGAGTTATTCTCAAAATAATGTACAAAAAAATTAGTAAAACTGTAGGTTGAATGGATAAATATTCAATAGAAACTATCAAAATGAATATCAGGGCCAAGCTAATAAGAGCCTGAATTTCAAATTTCATCAAGGACTGATTAATAAGAATTTTCGCTTGAACTTCAGTTGCTTTTAGATTTAGCTTAATAAGTTTAGTTTTTACATAGTCACCAATTGAAAAAGCTTTAATAAGTTTCATTCCTCTTGAAACATCTACAATTTGCCTATTATAAGAATTATTATGTTCTACACTTTTTATGCCATATGAATTAACTAATTTAATTAATCTGTAAGATGTAAATCCGGTAAAAATAATTGTCAGAATTGCAATAAGAGTCATCTCCCATGAAAGTAACAACGAAATAGCTAGGTAAAAAAATATTTGAATCAAGAAGGAGAGCATAAGCACTACTGCTACAACGGACTCTGCGGCCCTTTCAGACTCTAATAGAAGTTTGTTACTTAATTCTCCCGAAGAAATTTTTTTTAAATATTCCCATTTTGAGTCTATAAGATTCTGCGAAGCTTCATTTCTTATTCTTGCTAAGAACTTATATCTAGAAATTGCTAAAACTCTTTCTTGAGTATAAACCGCAAAAAAAGATAAGATCATTGCAATAAATACAAAAGGAAGAATCAAGCTCAAACTGGGAGATAATCCTATGAAATTTAAGAACTTTGGTAAGTAGTCGAAAGGAGCTTCCAAGCTTATATTTGAAGAATCTCCTATGAGCGATGTAACAACTGGAACCAATACAGAAATTCCAAAAGCTTCACAAATTCCTGAAAAAATTATTAAAAAAATTACTAATTTATAACTAGGAAGCTTTTTTATTAATAATACTGATGATAGGAAATTCATAAAGGTCTAAAAGTTTCATTATAAAAGCTTTACAAAAGCTTATGGTAACGATTTATTTTTAATGCTCTATTGTTCGGAACTTACGAATTAAATTCTACAAATTAATTATTTATTTTATTGCAGACTATAAACCTTACTTTTGATTATTCTGCCAATACTTTAGTGGCGTTTATGATGTATTCAGCGCTTCCCCTAAATATTTTAATTCCTTCACAGACTTCCTCATAATCAGGGAGTTTCATGCCTAATTTTTCTAAAACCCACCACTTTAAATCTTCAAAACCAAGCATATCTCTAAAAACGATAGTGGACGAAACACGCGGGTTGATCTCAAAGAGTCTAGGACCGTCTTCAGTTAAACGAAGTTGGATATTGTAGAGGCCAGGAACATTCCAAGCTGAAATTATTTGTTCAATGTATTTCTCAATTTCAAGATTTTTTACAACAATAGCTTTGCCTGTAGAGCCTCCTACCAAAACTCTTTTTAGTAGCAATATTCTTTTTTTCATTTGCTCAGAGACATAAACTGCGCATGTATATTCTTCATCGTCTGGTTCTAAATATTCCTGCCAGACATATCCTTCAGTAATTTCTAAAAATTCTGATTCTGCTGAGATCTTACGCAATCCTTTCCTTCCTTGTCCTCTTTGAGGTTTTATAATCACTGGATACTGAATAGGTTTATTACCAACTCCAACGATTCCGTGATTGGGTACCTTTATTCCGGAACTCTGCAAGAATTTTAAAGTTTTATGTTTATCAAGAGAATTTTTTATTAAAACCGAATCATTTATGAGTACTTTGCAAACTGGATCAATGGTTGAAAGGTTTTCTGAAATGGTTAAAATTTCCGCTTCACTGGTAGGTACAAGCAAATCGATTTTGTTATAAAGGATATAATCTTTAAGCCATTGTAGATAATTAGGTTCACTTGCGTGGGGGGAGACATTTAATTCATCAAATATAAATGAACCCGGGTGATCATCCGATATATCAATTCCATAAAGTTTTTCAAAAAAATTCCATTTTTTAAGAATTCTGCCAATATCAAACCCAATATTGCTTGCAACACCACTCACAAGAACTTTCATTACTATTTCCTTTCGAGAACTCTTGTTAGATAACTGTAACTTGGATCGAATTTTGAAATATCATTTTTAAGTCGTTCGCAAGAAAAATTTACTTTGAAAGGCACAATAGACATATTTGATGTATTTAAAACAAAAAAACTTGCTTGAGAACTTTGGTCTCTAGGTTGTCCAACAGAGCCTGGGTTAATTAGATACTTATTTTTGTAAGACCAAACAAAAGAGTGATGTGTGTGCCCTAGAACAGTAACATCGCTGCTAGAAAGTTGATTAATTAGAGTTTCAATAGATGCATCTGGATATACATATTCATCCTCATCATGAATTGAGCCATGCGCTATTGTTAAAGTTACATTGTCCAATTTAGCAGTTAATTTGGTAGGGAGATTTTTCAACCAAGTTATTTGTGATGTTGAAAGTTGTTCTTTTGATCTCAAATATGAAGAACCATATTTTTTTGTAAATTTCTCCATAATAGAACTATCAGATAAAGCGCTTAAAAAATTTCTTTCGTGATTCCCTCGAATGCAGAATATATCTTTTCTATTCATACATAAATCAATAACTTCATCAGCATAATAATAGTACCCCACTAGGTCTCCAGCAATATATATTCTGTCTATGTTTTTTTGCTCAATGATTTTTAAAACTGCATCAAATGCTTCTATATTAGAATGAATGTCAGATAAGAAAGCTATTTTCATTTTGATCTCCAATAATTTTCAGCCTCTATTTTTAATGCATCTTGGATTGACATATCAATTGTAATTTTTTGGGAATTTAGGCATATATCTTTTTCTACAGAATAGGGAAAACTGCCTATTTCAGGATTTACACTTCTCTTAATCTGATTTGCTACTCCATTTAATGTATCTAATATTTCATTACTAGTTATGTGTCCGACATTCGAGAGATCCGTAATTCCGATTGGGCTTGATTTAAAAACTTTTATTATCGCCTCAGCTGCATCATCCTTTCTTACTAAAGAGTACTTAAAAGAAGGCTCAGCGAACGATTTACTCTTTATTGAAGACAGTTCACATAAATATTGAAATCTTAGAGAATAGTCATCTGATGAAAAGACAAATGGGAGTCTTAAAATAGTCGAAATGTCCATTAAACTAGATGAGTAGAGCTTAAGTTCTGATTGAATTTTACGCTTTGTGTAACCTTCGATATTAGACAAATTAAAATTTTCAGTTAGTTTTTTCTCTGAAAAAAAATCATAGTCAAAATGGTTGTAAACAAAAAAACTTGAAACCATGATGTAATGACTTAATTCACTTATAAAGCCATATTCATATAATTCTGATATACCCTGGCTATCCTCTTCATCAAAATTAATCATATCTATTATTATATTAGGACAAAAATGCACTAAAACTTTTTTAAGATCGTCAACATTCTTTCTATCGCCTACAAAGTGCCTACCTTTTATTTTTTCTTTAGATCGACTTAAAGTAGCAATTTCAAAAGAATTACCTTCTAAAATTTTGTTAACAATAACTTTTCCAAGATATCTTGTTCCCCCTAAAACAAGAATTTTTGTCATTTGTCTTTCCAACTTTCAATCATAAAAACTTGAATGACGGGGATGTAAAGCCATACTTTTTCCATACAGTTTTTTCTTCTTTTAGTGAATCTGCACTAATGCTTTTCTTAACTTCACCGTTTGCTACTAAATTTTTTCCAATTTGATACTTTATTTAGAAAGAGATTTCTCCTAATCTGTTTCAGATACTTGCCGTTGACATCCTAACAGTAACAAGATTATTTACAAATTTTCATTATTAAATAAACTTTTAACTTACTATAATTTTAAAGGTTTCTTCAATAAACTCTTCATGGGAAAGGTCTCTTAAATATTTCTTATCAAAGGCCGGACAACTCTTCTTTGCTAACGTACCTTCATAGAATTTTTGAAGTACCTGCTCTAATTCGTTATTGCTTCTAACAATATGTATTCTTTTTTCAAGATCCCGAAAAGATGTTTCGTTTAATATGTAATCTTTTGGAACATATAAGACAACTTGCATGTCATGATAGAGAGCAAAATTTATTACTCTTGTAGGAATTATGTCAAGAATAATCAATCCATAATTCTTCATTATTCTCTCAATAGAGCCATCTAGTAAAATCTTTGGTTTATTTTTTAAAAGACTGTTTTTAACTAAATTCTTAAAAAAAATCGTACTTAACTTCCACTCGGCTGGATGAACTTTTATGTCCAGTTGTAAATTTAACTTATCAGTTAAAGAAATTAATTTCGATGCAAAATTGAATCTCTCAAAGTTAGATATGAGAGCCCTCGGATTCTTAAATGTAAAATGTTCAGGAGGGCCTCCAGAATAAAGAATTCCTTTTTTCTTTTTTTTTGAAGGTAAAAATTTTGAAAATTCTATAAAACCAGCTCTTTTGTACAAAATATCCTCTTGAATGGGGTAAGAATCTATTTCGTAGTTATTTAGCAAAAATTGAGTTCTAGGAATTGTAAGATCATTCTCACAAAAATCATCTAAAAAGCTAGCTGGAATGAAATTAAGCTCTATACCCTGATGCCTCATAAAAATTATTGGTATCTTAAGCGCATTTGCCTGCAAACAACTCTTTCTTTCTATTAGGTTCGTAGCTCCACTAGAAAATACCAATACGTCAACTTTATTTGATATTAATTTTCTTTTGAGTTGTTTTTCGATTGAGTTTGTATAAATGGATACATTTTTTATATAGCTATAAAAAAATTCTTTGAGAGGTGAAGAGAATCTAGGTAGAAATTTATGTAAAAAGTTATTTATTTCTATTTCTAAATTTTCAATTGTATTCAACGATATGTCTTCTTTGGATAGAGTATCTTTTAAAATTTCTATAAAACTTATTGTTTTAAAGGTTTTTTTTGAAAAACTCCTTAATAAGAAATCTGCATCATAACCTGTTTGTGCAATAAAGATTTTTTTCTCAGTTGACGCTTTAAGAAAAAAAACCCTTAAAACGCGCATAAAATCTTTAATCTTTCTAAATAAAATTTCTGGGCTTCTTTTTAAAAATTGCAGCTTTCTAAGAAATGAAATCCATCGTTCATCATTTTTATTACTATATAAAATCTCCGATTTTGGTAATCCATAATGAAGAAATTGAAGTGAATGCTCCAAACCTTTTCCTAAATTATTAAAATTTAAGTCTCCTAGACTGCAATCACTTATGGAAAGTTTTTCGAAATCTTTGGGTACAATCAATTTTACATTAGAAAATTGACTTTCTATTTGGTCGCATAAAGAGTGTATAAAAAAAAGGTCTGTAAGTTTATGAACAAACCAAAAACCATTATCATAAAAACTTCCGCTTATTTCATCTGATTTAAGAATTTGATCACAAGATAAGAATAATGTCCTTAGTCCATCATTAAAGGAATCTATTTCATTATTAAAATTTTTCCTTGAATAAAAACTCTCTATGCTAATGGAGGAAGAATCTAAATTATTTAAAGCGGATTGAGAGAATAATAAGACCTTGTCTGAAGTTTCAATATTAAAACTTTCATCTTTTAAACTAGTCCCAAGGACCCATAGTCTGGGTTCTTTATCGTTTTTCATGTTATTTGTAAAAATCTTTTAATTTAGAAGATTCAACATTCATTAACATATCTACTATAGAAAGGTTAGGAATATAATCGCCCCACATTTGTTTATAGATCAAGTCCTGATATTTATGGAAATGAATATTGATATCGGAAGTTTGAAATTTTTCTTCTTGCACATAATTTTTCCCTAAAGCTCCAAATATAAAATCTGAAGCTGAAAAATGTTTGCATAGATTAATTATTAGATCCTGTTTCTTGCCAAAAATATTTAAACTACTTAAGTAAACTATCTTTGTATCTATGTCCAAAAAATCTAAGAAATAGGATAGTAAATGAGAATTTAATTCATTAAGTAATATCCAGTTCTTTCTATAAGTATCTTCAAAAAAATTTTCATGCTCCCTAAAAAATGGTGATTTCTTATAATTTTGTTGAATTGTTTTCCAATGTTTCTTGTACCAAGGCTTATTGTTTACAATTTCTATGTCTTTTATAGAACTAGAAGTATGGCCTTTTAAGCTTACTGGCACTGTTAACCATGTTGGGCCATTGGAAGTTTTAATCTGATTTCTATTTATAAAACTATTTTTTTCAAATTGAACATCATCTAGGATTATAAAAACATCAGACATGGATATTCTTTCAATAAATCCTCCCCAAGGTAAATAAGCTGGCTGGTGAGCACTTATTTTCATTTTTAAAAAATAAGTCTATGCACTCTAAAAGCTTCTGCAAATGGAGATCCTATTACAGTTCCCCATCTCTTGGCTATAACCTCAAGTGCGAGGGGTGATCTTGGATGTGGATAATCTCTCACTTCTCCAGAGTAAGCATTAATTGCATCCATTTTTGCTTCAATGCTGTCTTTTTCTAATTTGATAAATAAGTTTGGATTAAAGCTCAAGTGGTTATCAGGAAATTGCCATTCAGTAGATGAAGGAGTTTCAAAAGAAGCTACTTGAAGGTTTTTAGCAACTGGTCTAGATGCAGTCAATACTGCTTGGCTCGTTATTCTATGATCTATGTTTAAATCATTATTATGATGAGTCAGGATGATATCAGGATTAAAAAATTCTATTTGCTCCTCAATGATTTTTATTACAGATAAAAGACTTACAGAATCAAATTCGTTATCAGGTAAATCGAAAACTTCAACTTTTTTGAATCCCACAATAGAAGTCGCATTGATAATATCACGCTCATTTCTTTTAATTTCTTCTTGAAGATTTTTATTACCTTTTTTTAGACGAGAAGCAACTCCCTTGCTCAAGATAACTGCACTTGCTTCTGCAGAAAGGTGTGTAGAACATTTATGTATAGTACCTCCAGCTCCTAAAATCTCATCATCT
>MDTG01232831.1_pt1 | contig 12856 bp, 11 predicted proteins | sample 811421 | NCBI WGS metagenome assembly MDTG01 (sample SAMN05326645, study PRJNA326480) | marine metagenome | isolation source: seawater | place: Pacific Ocean: South East | collected 2011
AATGCGGTCTGTAGCCGCTAAGGCAGCACTGCTAAGCGCCACAAGTGCACAAGCAGCGACGAATGTACTCAAGTAACGTTTCAAGTATGCCAACCCTTTTCCATGAAAAGTAATCATAAGACTCCTTTCCTAGATCAATTATGATTAGGAGGATCCAAAGCATTTTCCAACGCAAGTTCCACCCTTGGTCAATAGCTTACTAGTAATTCCAGCAAAAGGTAACTATCTGTCTCGCGCAAAATGGTGCAATTTAGCGGAGTAACTCAAGCAAGCTCCCCTCCACTCAAGTTCGGTGCTGCGGAAACAACAGTAATTATGAACCATGGATAACGAAATAGCTGAAGATGTAATCACGGTGGCGCCGAAAGCCGTGTTGGAGGCGCTCGAACGGCAATCTCCTGAGCGAGCCAATACTTTGAAGCCGCTTGAAAAATTCACTTTGCTCGCCGCACCAGTTTTTCTCTGGGCTATTGGGCGACATTGGGCGGGAACGGCGCACACTGAAGTATCAGCACAATTGTTGGCCAAGTTAAGCTCCATGGACTTGACGCAACTACAACCCCCTGTATGCTCGCCACGACTTCTAAACTCCTGCGACGTAAAGTCTTGGCGCCCCCTTGCGAGTGAGCTTGAGCCTCTGGATGTTGCCGCGATTAAGACAATCGCTGGCTTTCATCTCCTAAGCCCCGACTTTATACCGCTGACAAGTCAAGCGCTGGGCGTTACCCCTAACACGTCAACGGAAAGTACAAATTCTCGCGAAATAAGGCTGAGTGACGACGTTGAAGAATGGCGTGACGAGCTAGACAAAATATTCCGAGAAGCCTCGCCTGAACTATATTCCGAGGCGCTTCGAAAAGGGCGTCTAGCCCCTAATTTAAATCACTTGGTTAGTGCCAATAGTGCAGATTGGCTTTCACTCGTTGCATCTAAAGCATCGCAGGAGGCGAAAGAAGAGTTTAAAAACGAACGGCTTTTTTCGAAACTGAACAACCTGGCACAGTCTACCTTGCGGCCAAAGCCAGCTTCCAGAGCCAAAGAAATCGATGGTCTCCCTGTCCTCAAGAGACCCGTGGACTTCAGCGAGCAACTAGAACCGAGAGAACCCGACTTTTACGTGTTTGGGCCCGCACGAAGTGGAACAACATTAATTGGCAGCGCTTTGTCGACTGCTGAGAATTTATTCGTCCTCAACGATACGATGGTGTTAACACGTTTGTTCTCAATGGATTTTATGGTCAGAGAAATCAATCAAGTAGCAAAGCTTCATAACATGGCTAGCGATTTCCCAAAATCCGTCGCTATAGACAACTTTGACGAGGCTGCGGACGTAAACCACGTTAAATGGCTTCTATCACTCCTGATGACAACTTACTACAACGCGGGCAGTAACACAGATGAACCCAATAAGAATCTCGCGAACTTTAAGATTCACGGAGATTTATTGGAAATGGACAAAATAATCAACGAAGCTCGAGCCGGTGCAACATGGCGCAGAGTGCTCGCATCGATATATGGGTCTCTAATTCCACCGGCCGAAGACGTATCAACGCTAGGCGAAAAAACTCCGGACAACATTAAATTCCACGCCTTTATCAAGCAAAAATGGCCCTGCGCCAAGCGCATATGTGTTGTACGAGAGCCTCTGAACAACATTGCATCTATCTACACTAGATACCCGGTGAAGGATTTGGATCATGTGCTGCCGCACTACCTCGAATATGCGAAGTCGCTTCTTGAACTAGATAGCGATGACACAATGTTTATTCGGTATGAAGATTTCATAGAAAATCCGCAGGCGATCATTGACGTGGTGGCAACATTTCTCAACGTGCCGACCTGGGACTTACCTGCGCAGTTTCAAGCCTACAACATGCCCGAATATACCGGATCCAAAATCGATCCTGCTCGGGGGAACAACATAGACTTTATCCTGAAAGCTGAACGCGACCAGATATACGCCGCTACCGAACAGATATATGAGAGGTTTCAGTTCGAAAAAAACAAATAAGAAGCGCAAGAGGTTTGGACGCGAGCGTGCATACGGCACTTTTCAGAGGTCTCAATCTAACAAGCCACCTTCCCAGACTGTGTAGTTCAAGCCCCATTCACCGGACTCATTTTTGCCCCACAAATGCGACGCTCTAAATGTATCGCATACCTCAAAGAATTTTTCTTCTCTTATTTCAAGATACTCCATAATTTCTGAGAAATATCGGTCCGGAAATTCCCCATCAAATCTTTTAACTAACTGTACGCCCTCATCCCTCGTAAGGTGCTTATTTCTTATCTCCTGAGAAGCGTCATACGTAGCTCGCCCGATACCAAACTTCACAAAGGTCGTGTAATAGTGGAGATCGTCAATTTTATCGTCGATGCTATTGTATTTGCTATATGTGCCCTGAGTCCGAAACGGGCGCGCCTCGAAGCCAGTGTTTTGAACGGCGTAATAATAGACTTCTTGCGGAGTCCACTTAAGGTAATAACCAAGGTAGTGCACGTCGATGGTCCTGCCGGCCAGCTCCTCTTCCGTAATCGGCAGAAATGCCTGAACGTCCTTTTTAGAAACGCCGTGTCTCTCTCCAAGCTCCTTAATTGACACCCCGCCTAGATAAATATCGTCTAAATTTTTATAGCTGAAATAGGATTTGTCCCTTAGGGAGGACGCATTGTCCGCTATTGGATTTCCATACTCTGCTTCATTCTCACCATAAAATATCAATGGTATTTCGTACCGAGCGGCAATTTTTGGCGCTAAATTTTTTTGTCCAAGGATAAAGGTTTGGAACGGATGTAACAGATTTAAAATTGAAAGACGAGTAAGCGTCTTCATCACATCACCATTTCTGTAAAAGCTAATGTTGTCAAAGCCTCCTATGTCCAGCCAGTTTCGGTAGTTCTTGAGTCCGTACTCTGTATATAAAATAGGGGGCCAAGTTACCGTAAGCGGATTCATTCCGTACTTGGTTTTTAAAATATGAGCTTGAAATGCACTATCCTTCCCGCCGCTGCCGGGGACCAAGCAATCATATCCACCATCTGTCCTCCGATGCTGGTCCAGTAACCTAACTAACTGATCCTCTCTCGCATCCCAATCGATAGATTCTTTTGTATCTGCAACTAAACAAGCATCGCAAATTCCGTCGTTGTTAAATGCTATGGTTTTTTTTGGGGCATTAAGCGTGTGCCTAAATTCCACAGCGGAAGCCGGTCGTTGGTTCGACATCACGCACTTAGAACAGAACTCAACCTTCTCCGGAAGCCCATAATAATTATTCATGTCTCAACCTCGATATTGTCAGTTGGCTGCAGCCCATGCCTCATAAATTCGCAGACCCTCTTCCCCACTTTTTTCAGGGTGGAACTGAGTGGCAAATACATTATTTTTCTGTATAGCCGCCGAGTAACTGAAGTCGCCATACATAGAAGTGGCTAGCACACAGTCATCATTGTCAGGTTCACAGTAATAGGAGTGTACGAAATACATATGCGCACCATCAGGAATACTGCGCAACGGTGAATTCAGCCAACCTGACTTGCTAGGCTCGATTTGCGACCATGTGGTCTTAGGCACTGGTAGTTCGGGGGCGACAACGGAGCGAAAAGGGAGAACTTTGCCAGCGAATATTCCTAATCCACCAGAAGCCGTAAACTCCTGGCTGCTCTCAAGCAGCAGTTGCATACCCAAACAGATTCCCATAAATGGCTTGCCGCTGGATATAAAAGACAACACCTCCTCATCTAGCCCCGCGCTTCTGAGGCTAGACATCCCGGCAGCAAAAGCGCCAACGCCAGGCAAGATCACACCGTCCGCACTCTTCAACTCAGAGGGCTCGGACGCAAAATAAGGTTTGAGGCCCACTGCTTTGCAAGCTTGGAATACGCTAAACAAATTGCCAATCGAGTAGTCGATTATCGCGATCTTCATGGTCAACTGAGCCAAATTATCTACATGCTATGTGAGCAGACCTCAGGGCACGCTTCAAGTCCGGTATAGTAAACGGAGTGACGCCCTTGAATTGACCACCTTTTTGAAGAAATTGCGTATTCCCCTCAGCTTCTGTGCCGCTGCGTTTTTTTAGCGAGACATCTCTTATTGCCTCATAATGCAGCGCAGTCGCTAAGCATACTCCACTTACTTTCACGTTTGAGGCAAGGCAAATAACATCATCGATGCTTCCGCAGCCTCCATGTGCAATGACTGGAACACTGACAGAATCAACTATGGCACTAAGAAGATCTACATCAAAACCCTTACCAGTCCCCTCCCTGTCAACTGAAGTAACTACAATTTCTCCGGCGCCAAGCTCCTCAACTTCCGCTGCCCACTGAACAGCGTCCTTACCCGTAAATTCTCGACCATTATCTGTAAAAGCCAGATATTTTCCGTCCTGCTGTTTGATGGTCTCGATTGCGACTACAACCGTGGAGGACCCAAATATTTTAGCTGCCTCGCTAACGAAAGCCGGGTTTGCTAGGGCAGCTGTGTTAATACAAATTTTGTCTGCGCCGGCCTTAAGCACTCGTCTTATATCGTCAGTGCTTCTGAGCCCACCGCCCACAGTAAGAGGTATAAAAGTATTTTCAGCAGCTTTGTGTATGACTTCGTCCAAGCTATTACGGCCGTATAAACTTGCCACACAGTCCATATAAGAAATCTCATCTGCACCCTGCCCATAGTAATGACGGGCGTATTGCTCAGGCTCCCCTAAGACCCTCAATCCCTCCAGGCGTATGCCCTTGACCAAGTTGGGTCCCTTGATATCCATTCGAGGAATAATGCGAAGATTGAAAGACATTCGTTACTCTTTATATTGGATTAATTTTATGTAGTTCCGCAGGCTTCAATGATCGACGCGTGAGCTTCCAAAAAGCCTTAGCGGCTTACACTTGCCCGTCTGCCGCAATCGTCGGCCCACCATTTATAAGCTCCAACAGAAATTCAGCGATATGTGGACTAGCATTCTCTAAGCGCTCCAAATGCTCGAGAGCAAGTGAAGTTGCGGATTGCTGGGCTGCACCGTAGCAAGCTGCTACTCTCTTAAAAGCGGCGTTTAACTCAGCTTCATCAGTTACAGCTTCAAAGCCAAAATCACTCATGCAATTTACGCCGTCCAGTCCAATCTGCTTGAAGCAAATACCAGGTACCCCCAATGCAGCTGCCTCAATAAGCGCGCTAGAGAAGCTGGTCACCGCCACATCAACTCCCGCCAAAGACTCAGATAAACTTTGCCCACTAGGCAGCAGGGTTAAATTTAAGCGGCGTATTCTTTTGAGCAGAATTCCAGAGGATTCAGGATGCGGCCTAATCAAGGCTGTAATTTCCGGCCTCGACACAACCCACTTGAGGAAGATATTAAAATGCTGCCACTTCCTCTGATCTTTGTATCTGTCACCAGAAGAAATTTGATCTAGCCAGACTACCGTTTTTACAACGTAATGATCAGTGTGAGTTTTCGAAATTGGCGATAACGACGGATAACTGTCTAAGAACGGGGATCCGAGCACCTTAAATTTGGTGTGTCCGTATCTTTGGGGATTGTTCTTTAATCTTTCCATAGAGCTTCTTCCGAACACAATGAACCAGTCAACATCCAACATAGAAAAATCTAATGACGACCAACACAGACTGTGAGCACTGTTTACGAGAATGGCACCTTTGGCTCTAGTTCGATCTCTTAAAAATGGAGTCACCAAGTTGTCATCCATAAAAGTTAGTACTAAACGCGGGGCATACTTGGACATTAGCCATTCGGCATAGTAGTGCTGGATTCGCCACCTGCGAGGAACCGCTGCATCGTTGGCCGGCTTCAGTTTTCGCCGAAGCAAGATCGACGCTGCCGAATCAACACAGTGGCATCTAACAACGACACCTCTAGATTCCAGCGCTTTAATAAGGACATCAAGTCGACCTCTGGACCTATCAGTGGGATGAAGAATTAGAACATCAGTCAATAAACAGCTACATGGGGAGCTTAGCTTGGCGAGTGACGCTACCGGCAAAAAGCTTTTCAAGATCGATCTGAAACGATAGCGAAGCTCACCTCCCTGCCTGAGCCGGGAGTAGGAATCTAAGCTATTAATAAAACGCGGATAAATCATCCATCAGCACGAAAAAGTAGAGGCATAAATAACCTTTGCCATCAACAAGTCATGGGGCCCGCACAACGGAAAGGATGCGGTCACATGCGCCATCATCCAACACACCCCAGTGCGCCGCGACCTCTGCCTGCCTCTGCCTTAAAGAGTCCATCCACGAGGAGTCCTCCACTAATTCATGCAACTGCCTCGCAAATTCTTTGCGCGTGCTCATCGTAAGCACCGCCTCGGCCGAATCGAAGTCGTTGTATTGATAATCGAAAACATCGTAATTGACTACCGGCACGCCACACATAATGGCCCAGCGTATGGTGGTAGATACAGACGCAACGAAGAGATCAGCTGCCGCTACAAGGGACGCTGTGTCTTGTAGTGTAACAGAGAGATCATATTCAGAAAGCAACTTCGCTAAGAATATGCGATCAGTTACAGGGTGAGGCCTCACAACAACAGTGAACTGTCCAACCCGCTGGAATTCCGCCAACTCCTCAGCCCAAGCCTGGCAAAGCTCTTCGTACCCGCGGAACTCCAGAGGCAACAATCGCGATCCAAATTGATCCGGCGGCCAAGCCACAACCGCTAATAGGCGCTCTCCAGTGGCAGAGTCAGTGGCCGAGCCGTTAGCAAAGCTATGGGCCGACAGCAGACGACCTTTTAATTTTCTGCAGTCGCGTCTAAAGGCTGAAAGCGCATCATCAACAGGGGCCCCCGTGAGCACCAACTGAGAATCTGGCGTACCACTCAGTAAGGCCCTAGAACGCGACTCCTCACTTTCCATTGTAATTACATCAGCGTACGAAGAGTTGGGTACCCAAGGATGAGGTGTCCGCAATGACAGCATCTCACTGACAATAATGTCAGCCGGCGGCAGCCGAAGGAGCTTTTTATCTTTATAGTAATTGACCCAATCTGGAAAAAGGTAAGCCACGAGACGACTCACCATGGACCGATCGGCATCATGTAAATCAGAAGAACTCAGACTTTCACAGAGCTCTCTAGTAGTGCCCAATGAAAACGGAACTACAACTGATTTGGCACCTGCTACTTTTGCCTTCTTGATTAATAGAGTGTTTATTGAAAATGGGAAATCTTGGCCGAAGATTACAACATTAGGCGCGTACTGATCGAATACTCGGCTTGCATATCGAAATTCAGATAACCTGGTTGTCGTTTTCGGCCGGTCTTTTTTTTTGAAAAGGGAGTCTAGAAGAAACAGAGCCAGAAAGAGCGGGGACAGAAATGTGACGAGCAGTTTTGCCCGCCTGCTTGAAGCGCGAGGTAGCCCCTGGTGTGCGACGCTATATGCAAGATCACCCGACCTTACCGAGGATTTAATTGAGTACTGACCAGAGTGCCTATTAGGCGATTTGAAAGAGTTCTCGGGAAAGAAGGTAGCTACGCCTAACTTCCTAGCTCGGAATCTATCAATACCAAGATTCACATAGCTTCCGGACGAAAAAAGCACCGCCATCTCCATGTCAGCTTCTTTTTTTATAGATTCCATTATCCTGGAGAGTTCAACAAATTCCCCAGGCTCGTTGATCACAAAAAGAATTTTATTTGACACTGTAACCCCGTCGTTTTTTAAATCCACATGCTTCAAGAACCCGCTAAATCAATAAGACTTCGTTGCTTTGTTCGACTAAATAGCAACTACCTCTCGCATACGGCTGTAAAATCGCTGGCTGTCAAAAGCGCATGCTTGCTTCTCACAAGCCCACCTAAAGTGAGCCGCAAACTCTTGGGTAAAGACCCCCACCGATGCTCTGAGCGTTGCTTCTGACAATTCACTGCTGTCTATCAAGACTCCAGTGATACCGTCAATCACAGTCTCTTTTAGCCCCCCCTCAGCCACACCGATCACTGGCTTCCCAGCGGCCATCGATTCCACCGGGGACAAACCAAAATCCTCGTCGATCGGCACATAGATAGTCGCTGTGCACCTGCTGAGCAAATCGCACTTTTCAGCCTCCGAGACCCATCCTCTCACATCGATATTGCTGTGCCCTGCCGCCATTGCCGTTAACTGCTTTAAGGATGCGCCGCCTGATATGACTACCAGTTTTTTATCCGGCATACCGATGAATGCCCGAATAATTAAATCCACTCTTTTGTAGTCCTCGCAACGCGCCATAGACAAAAAAAACGGCTCTGGATAGGACCACCGATAGTTGGCAGTGGCTACCGGAGGATACAGAACCTCTGCGGCTAAATTGCAATGGAGCAAGAGGCGATCCGCAGTGTTTTTCGAGTTCGCTATGACGACATCAATATTTTTTAGGCTAAGGCTGTAATATTTCGCTACGGCTCTAGAGAATATAGAAAACAATGCCTTCAACCCGATCGGCATCCGATTTAAGTAGTAGCCGCGTAGATCAAAAGCAAAACGCGGAGGAGTATGACAATACAAAATCTTTTTGGTAGTAGATGAAAACCAAGAGGCCGCGAGAGTATTGGTTCCCGAGAATATTAACCAGCGTTTACTATTAAATTTTTTTCTGTTGACGAAAAAAATAATCAATCCAATGACGGTTTTAATAACCTTCGGCAAGTTCGGCCCGAGAACATAAACCTTGTTTCTCTCTGCACTGACAACCTTTGCAACAAGTGGTGAGCATGACCCTACGTAAAGTGGGCAGTCCAACTTGTTTGCCACCTCAAGCGAGAAAAGCTCAGCCCCGCCAAGCACTTCCAGTGCGTCATATAGAAGAGCCCCATCTGATTTACTCTCTAATCCCACACTTGGCTGCATAGTCGGTTTAGTAAGCGACAACCTAGCTATACCTATAGGTCCCGGTAGAGCTGGTAGGCCCTTCGCTTGACCAATTTTCCTCCTACCAGCAATCCGATCATGGAGCATAACCAAACCATACTAAGACCAATCATGTCTGCAGGGACTGCCCCGATGAGCAAGACGGAATGCAGCGCGGGCAATATCGCGGCAAAAGGGTTCAAGCTATAAAACGGCTCCGCCCAATCCGGGACCCTCGAAATTGAATACAGTCCCGGAGATAAATACCACCAGAACCAGACCGCGTGACCGACGAACTTTCCTAAGTCTCGAAAAACCAAACCAAAAATTGATAACCATACTGCCAGAGCGGAAGAAAATGTGAACATCACTATGGCAATAGGAATCACCAATGCCCAGGTCCATGCTAGCGGCACTCCGGCGACCAATAAAAATCCGCTTAACATCAGAAGCCTTATGAGAAACAGCAGGAACTCTCCTGCAATCATCTCTAAATACGCCATACGCAACGGCAAACTACTTTGTATATATTGCGTTGCGCGGGCAACAAAAAATGTTGGACCCGAGACAACAAGTGCAGCATGGCTCTTCCAGAGAGTGACGCTCGCAAAAAAGAAGGCAAAAGACGCATCATGGCCCGCGGCCTTAAAAACGACAGCGATAAGAATATAGTAGCAACACGCCTCTAATGCCGGCTCTAAAAGATGCCAAAAATGGCCTAAGGTAAGGCCGAATACTTGCTGATGAAGTGACAGCCGAACTAGGTAAAAAACCTTAATAATGTCGTTCTTGACGAGCCGGAAGCCTTCTTCAATGGAAAGGCTTGGTGAAGTCACGCCCTTAGGGGTGATTACAAATTTAGGCCTAACTTCAGGTCCGAATCCGCCGTTACCAATACTAGTCATTTCGATACATTTCCGAAGCAATTGCTGGATCACCGAAGTACTTTTGGGACCCATTGGACAGATACAAACATTTGGTACACTGTTTCAAAACAAAATCTGTCGTGTGCTGGACTACCAAAACGACCTTAGCTCGACCGATCATATCCTGTAGGCGTTGCATCGCTTTCTCCTGAAAGCTCCGGTCACCGGCACCGAGCAATTCGTCAAGCATCAGAATGTCTGGCGAGACTGTCGTAGCTAGTGCAAATACCAAACGGGCTCTCATGCCATCGGAGTAATATTTATAGGGTTTCTCAATATGCTGACCGAGCTCAGCAAACTCTACAACTTCTGCAATCAAGTCTTCCGCCTCCTTTGGTGAAAAACCCATAAAGATTGCTGATCTAACAATATTCTGTATGCCACTAAGCTCCCCCGACATGCCAGTGCCAGGGCGCAATAACATAGAGGAGCCCCAGATCTTTATCTCGCCAGCACTTAGCGGCGTTGAACCTTGAATGGCCCGCAGCAATGTGCTTTTTCCAGCACCATTTTTCCCAATCACGCCAATAATATCTCCGGGGTACGCATTTATATCCACATTATCAAGTGCCTTGAATGTCTGCTCTTGAGCCCCAGCAAGAATTTTTGAAAGACCCTTTCTTGCAGTGGGGTCTCTCGCATACTCGACAGCCACGCCCTGTAAACTTAGCAATGGATATGGAGGGCTTGAAATCAAGCAGGGAGTATTAAATGTCGCTTCTAACTGTCGGACCAATGGCTCTGGATATGATGGGGACCCCTTGACTAAGGACACGACGTCTTCAGGCAGCTCAAGGTAAGCCGGTAGGCTGAGGGGGTTGTCACTCGAATAAAAATGTCTACGCACTGCGGCACGGTCACCGACTCTTAGTGCGGATATTGCAACGCGCCCATAAGTTGAGGTGTCAAAAGGAGCATCAGTAGATAGACTTTCAAAACGCATTGACAGCCACTTTATAGAGAGACCACCAATGTTAGCCTCATCGGTTATCACATCAAGGTTCATCCCAGTGCATTGTCGACGTAGACTCCGCCTGCCCTCCCAAATGAGCACACCATCAACGAAAACACGCATTTCACGAGCAACTACACTGATAGTTAGGAGACGAAACTCTTCAGCAAATTTGATCGGCAAGGGATGACCACCACCTACAACGATTTCACGATCTCTTATTTCAATTCCGAGCTCTTCCGCGAGATCACCTGACAGGTACTTCAGATATGTCTTTGCTGATAAATGCGCCTGCCAATCTATTGAAAAAAGCAAGTGGATCGTTGATTCCGTCGCCGCATTTTCCGTCTGATAAACAATACGGCTTCTGCTCGATACACCCGGGCTCACTAAAACGCTCGAGGGCTGAAAATGCAGCGGCATATCACCATGTGAAAAGCCAGCCAGAGCTCTCAGACAAGACTGAAAGTCATCGTCGTTAACACCCGCGTCGAGGGAGAATTGGTCGCTGCTGGTAATGGGCCCCAATAGAGCTCTGAGCCGCTCTAAACCTTCCGCGGCTTTACTCCCCTCTTGCAACAAATCAAGTGTGTCAAATAACTCGGAAACTGGGCTTGAGACAAAGTGTCTCAACGACTGGCGATCACCGATAAGGAAAGCCTCGTAGCGCTCTACTAGCTCGCTTGCAGCTTCGACCGAGCCTGTAAACATCTAGCACTCTCTTATGCGTTTCAGGTCAACATACAATGATTAGCGCTATCCGGTCTAATCGAAATCAATTGTGCGATCCCTGTGCTGATAGGCGGCTTCAGCAAGGAAAAAATCGTCTGCATCATCAATATCAATCGAGTCTACTCCTCTCATTATGTAGGCGTAACAAGCATTGTCGGAAAAGAGACTTTTCTTTGTCACCAAATGCGATCTGTTTACAACATACAAAGCGCCGTTAATTACAAACTCTTGTTCATAATCCTGCGATCGCTTCGCGGAACGCAGAGCCTCCACAAACGCCTGCATACTTTGCTCAGGACCTAGGGGAGAAATCCAGGCTCGTGGAGCGTGGGCGGGGCACACCGATACCATACTTAAAGCTTCTTTTTGTCTTGCTTGACCAATAGCCTCGTCGATATGCTCTGACCGGCGCAAAGGTGACGTGGGTTGCAGCACAACAACGTTATCGAATTCAATGCCGCCAGTTCGCTCTTCACAAACTTTGAGCGCATGCAAAACCACGTCTACGGTAGTCGCTATGTCCGTCGCAAGTGAGTGCGGCCGCCGCACCCTGAGTAATTCTGGATAGGCAGCCGCTGAAGCCAGGATCGAGTTGGAGTCGCTGCTAACACAAACATCAGTGATCTCTTTGGAAGTAAGACTAGCTTCGATAGTGTGTGCAATAAGTGGCTTATCTGCAAAACTCAACAGATTTTTGTTAGGCAATCGTTTACTTCCGCCCCTAGCTGGAATAACGGCTAATGTTCTTGAAGACGTCACCATTACAGATTCCATCGTCTATATTTTCTCACTTATAAGTATCGAAAAAGCCACCTGAACACGAACTCTGCTCGGTGTACTGCCTTTTTCCGATGCGGCCAGTGCCTTACGCGACTTTCCAATGCTGACCGCAAGTACGCAAGCGGTTGAGTTCAAGAGCGGCCTCACACAAAGTGCAAGGAAAGGAGGGTCAAGCCAAACCGCAGCTGCGAATTTATCCAACCAGAGGAGATTTCTGGGCCTTTTCAAAATCCTCCACACGGCCTATATCCAACCAATATTCTCTTATCGGGAATGAGCTGACCCTTGCTTTTTGACGGAGGAGTTCATTTATCAGCATTGGCATATCGTAGTAGTCTTCCGACGGAAGTAATTCCAAACAAGTGGGGTTCAGCATATAGATTCCAGCATTGACACAGAAGTCTTGGGTTGGCTTTTCTAGAATTCCAACAACGTCTGTATCACTCAAAGATACGACACCAAAAGGAACCTCCATAGAATGGTTTCTAACAACCATTGTGGCCTGGGCTTTAGACAACAAGTGGGAGTCCCTCAGCTGCCTAAAGTTCAGATCCGTCAGTAAATCTCCGTTCATCACCACAAATGGCTCAGATAGGTAATGTTTCATCAGACTTA
>MDTG01084561.1_pt1 | contig 12855 bp, 8 predicted proteins | sample 811421 | NCBI WGS metagenome assembly MDTG01 (sample SAMN05326645, study PRJNA326480) | marine metagenome | isolation source: seawater | place: Pacific Ocean: South East | collected 2011
ACGACTTCACCAGCGTGGTCGTCCTCCGCAGCCTCCAGGGCCGGAGCCCCTTCGTGGGGGACCAGCAGCACTTCTCACATCGACTCGTCAGGCACGGGCTCTCGACCCGGCAGGCGGTGCTGGTCATCTGGGCGATCACGGTGGCCACCGGCGTGAACGGGCTGGTGCTCGGTTCGGTCACGCCCGTCCTCGCACTGCTGCTCGTGGCGGCCACCCTGGTGCTGCTGGCCGGGCTCGCCCTGCTCGAACGCGGACTCGGGCCCTCCCCGGAGCCGGGCGATGACTGAATCGGGCGGAACCTCCAATCCCGCGGAAAGCGCCCTGGTCCCGATCGGGGCCGCCGCGCTGCTCGGGCTGATCGCCTTCCGCTGCCTGGTGATGATCTCCCCCGACCCGTCCTTCGACGTCGATCCCCTCGCCCAGCCCGCCCCCTGGTTCGGACTCGGTCCCGGAGGCTCGGCCCTGTGCTCGATCTGGATCCTGCTGGCGGGCACCCTCGTCCTGCTGGGGGAGCGATTCTCCGGGCGGGGACTCGATCGCGGGCTGCTCCTGCTCTGGCTCCTGCCCCTGGTGCCGATCGTGCTGCACGGTCGCGCCGACGCCACCGCCTTCTGGCTCGGGGTCGACTGGTTCGCCGCGGCGTCCGTGGGCGTGGTGCTGGCCCACGCCTGTCGCGCCCCCGGGGTGCGCTCGATGGTCCTGGCGGGGTTCCTCGGGATCCTCGGCATGCTCGTGGTCCGGGGGGCCGGGCAGCTGCTCATCGAGCACCCCGCGCTGGTCGACTACTTCACGGCCAACCGGGAGGCGATGCTCGCGGGCTTCGGCTGGGAGCCCGAGTCCGCAAAGGCCCGACTCTACGAACGCCGGCTGGTCCAACCCGAGGCCACCGGTTGGTTCGGGCTCGCCAACCTCTTCAGCGGACTGATGGCGATCGGGCTCGTGCTCGGCGTCGGTTCGCTGCTGGCCGCTCGCGGGGACAGGGCCGAGGGCGACCGGGACCACGCGTCCGGGACGCCGCGCATCGCTGGATGGCTGCTCTGGCTGCTGGCCCTCGCGGGGTTCCTGGTGATGGTGCTCGCCAACGGGTCGAAGGGTGCGATCGGCGCGGTCCTGCTCGGGCTGGGGGTGGGGGCGGCGCCCCGCCTGGTGCCCCGTCTCCGGGATCGCGGGTACCGCCTGGCGGGGGTCCTGGCGGTGGCCGCGCTCCTGACCACCCTCGGTGCGGTCTTCGTGCGCGGCCTGCTGGGTCCCGATGCCCTGGGCGGCGAGCTGAGCCTGCTCTTCAGGTGGCAGTACCTCCTGGGTGCCGGTTCACTGATCATGCAGCATCCCCTGCTCGGACTCGGACCAGACGGATTCCAGTCCGCCTTCCTCGCGGTGCGTCCTGCGTTGAGCCCGGAGGAGCCGGCCAGCGCCCACAACGTCATTGCGGACTGGCTGGTCTCGCTGGGGGTGCTCGGGACCTGCTGGATCTGCCTGCTCCTGCTCCTGGCCTTCCGCTGCGGGGCCTCGCGATTCACCCCCGGGGTGGTGGTCCCCCGCCAGTCACTGCTGTTCCTCTTCGCCATCGCCATCGCGGGGTACCTCGCGATGACCGTGGAGCAGGGATCACTCACGCCGCCGCTGCTGCTCCTGAGATTGCTCGGCGTCCTCGTCGCCCTGATCGTCTTCCTCTGCGCCCGGGGGGTCCTCGACGCCCGAAGCGTTCCCGCGGTGTCGTGGATGCTGGGCGCGACCACCGCGACACTCCTCTCGCTGTCGATGCTCGACCTGCTCTTCGTGAATCCGGGGACCGTCGCCCTCGCGTGGGGGCTGCTAGGCGCGCTCTCGGTGGCCCGAGGTCGTCTTCTCCACGCCAGCGACTCCCTCGTCGCGCTCGTGCCGGTGCTCTGCGGAGTGGGGCTCTTCGTCGCCTGCGTGCGCCCGCAGCTCGAGGTCGATTCGCGCCTCGAGGCGGCCGCCCGGCCTCTGCGTTCGGCGGCGGCGTTCCAGGAGGCCTTCCGCCAGTCGCCCCCCTCGCTCGTCCCGATCTCCAGGATGGAGGCGCTGGACCAGGTCCTGGCCGAAGCGACCCGATTCACCGATCCCTCGAGGCTCACCCTCGAGCAGATCTCCGCCCTGGCCCCCGGTTCGAACGACCCCTCCCTCATCGCGGCCGACCTGCTCCGGCTGCTCGCCCCCGAGCTGCGTCGCGAGGCGGTCGAGCGACTGGTCGCCTGCTGGGACCTCCACCCTCGCAACCTGGTCCCGGCCTGGGCCTCGATCGACCAGCTCCGGCAGCTGTCCGCCGAACCCTCGACCCCCCGCGACGAGCGAGCGGCCCTGCTGCTGGAAGCCCTCGCCCGGGCACGTCGGCTCGAGTCCTCCTCCGCCCCCGTGCAGGGTGCGATCACCTCCGCCTGGATCGAGCGTTCCCTGGCGAACCTCGATCCCGACGGTTCGTGGGAGCCGGTGGCCGAGGCGTTCCGGCTCGCGCTGCTGAAGCATCCCGGGGATCCCCGCCTCCACGCGGGACTGGTGGAGGCGCTCCGTCGCGGCGACGACCGGGCGGCCGAGGCGGCCGCGCTGGAACGGGCGCTCCTCGTCGATCAACGGCTGCGACTCGATCCCCTGGTGCGTTACCCGGAGCCGCAGCGGGTCGGCTACGAACAGCGGCTGGCGTTCCTCCGTCAGTCCTCGGAGTGAACGACCTCGCCGCAGCTCCGCTGGTAGGCGATGCCCCGGTCCACGGGAAACCGGAGGAGGCCCTCCTCCCGGAGCCGCGGGGCGTGCCGCGACTCGTAGGCCTCGAAGGCCGCGCGGTCCGGGAAGTCGTACCGGACCTCGACGGTGGGTTCCTCCCCTTCGTGCCGGAACACCTCCGCCCGGGTGGCGCCGCCCTCGATGACCTCCCGGCAATGCCCCCCGGCCAGCCACTCGATCCATTCGCACGCGACCTGCGGATCCTCGAAGCTGGCCCGGACCGTGTACCGGTACCCCATCAGCCGCCCGCCCCGGAAGCCGTCGATTCGGCCTGGTCCAGTGCCTCGATCACCTGGTTCGCGGTGTAGGCCGTCGACTGCCACGGGTCGTTCGCCGCGTCCTCCGGGGACCAGATCGCCAGCAGGGGGATCCCGGTCTGGCCGATCTCCCGCATGAGTTCCCAGCCGTAGGCCTTCCGGGAGGTGTTGTCGGCGGTGAACATCACGATCCGGTCGTCCTCCGCCAGTCGTCCACGCACCGGGTCCACGTCCAGCACGCCGGCCTTGAGCGCCTTGCAGTTGATGCACCACTCGGCCGTGAAGTCCACCACCACCACCTTGCCGTCCTCCCGCGCCGCCTCGAAGGTGATCGGGTCGTAGGGGTTCCAGACGTTGGTGAGGTAGCGTCCCGCGCTCTGCAGCCTCGCCTCCTCGAAGGCCTCGTACGTCACCCGGGCCTTCTCGGTCGCCCGCACCGAGTACCAGGTCGGCACGAACGCCAGCCCGACCGCCACCAGCGTCCAGCCGGTCCGCGGCACCCAGCGCGGCGTGATCTGGAAGGTCCTCAGGGTCAGCCAGCCGCCGGCGAGCACCAGCGCGATGGCGATCGCCCACCAGTGGAGCAGCTTCGACATCCACGGCTGCTCCGCGACCAGCCCGATCAGGCCGGAACCGATGAAGTACGCGGCGGCCGCAAGGAGCAGCAGCCCCATGACCTGCTTGACCAGCTCGCTGGCGGGCCCCGTCCTCGGGATGCTCTCGACCAGCCGCGGGAACGCCGCGAGCACCAGGTAGGGGGCGCCCATGCCGATGCCGATCGACCCGAAGATGAAGAGGGTCACGATCGGGGGCAGCGTGGCGGCCCCGGCGAACAGCGCCCCCGCGACGAACCCGAAGCAGGGAAGTCCGAGCACCGCGGTCATCACGCCGAAGAGGAACGACCCCCAGGCGTTGTCCGCGCGGGGGTTGATCATGTACGTCGACTGGGGAAGGGACAGCGTGAAGAGGCCCATGATCCCGATCCCCATCACCCCGATCAGCACCCCGATGGCGAACGTCACCCACCAGATGCCGAAGATTCGCGAGGGATCGGTGACCGAGGCGAAGAAGACCACCGGGAGCCCGATGGCCAGCCAGAAGGCGAAGACCCCGAGCGCCATCCACAGTCCCAGGGTGAGGGCCCGCCCCGGGGTGGCCGCGTGCTGCGAGAGGGTCATGACCTTGATGGGGATGACGGGGAGCACGCAGGGCGTGAGGTTCAGGATGAACCCGCCCGCGATGCCCAGCAGGATCAGGATGATCGCCCCGCCGGTCCCCCCGAGCTCGGGAAGCTCGAATCCGAAGAACGAGGTGCCCGAACCCCGCGCGGGAGCGGGGGCGGATGCTTCGGAAGCCTCGGTCGCGGATCCGGCGGGCAGCTCCTTGACGGGGGGTGCGGACGGCTCGGTGGGCGCGTTCACCGGGGAGGACCGCGTCGCCCCCGCGACCGTGAACTCGAGGGTCCCGGTGGGGGGATCGAACGTGGGCGCGAGGCAGGTCGAATCGTCGCAGGCCTGGAAGTAGGCGGACAGCGTGATCGAGGAACGTGCGGGGGCGTCCCCCGACACCTCCAGCTCCACCGTGGCCACCGCCCGGCCCTCGAAGACCGCGTAGTCGGCGGGGCCGAAACCGAGGTCCACCGGCACCTCGTGCGTCTCGGGCCAGCGGATGGAGCGGATGACGAGCCCCTCGGATTCCACCACGTCGATCGCGGTCCACTCCGCCCCGTCGAAGACGGTGCTGCCTTGCGGGGCGCCACCCTCCTGCGGCCAGATGTGCCAGCCGTCCTTCATCTGGAAGACCACCCCGACCGAGACGGTCCCGCCCCGGACGGCCTCGGTCGTCGTCGGCTCGAAGGCGACGGACACCACGTCGCGGCTGTCCCCGAAGCTCGCCTGCCCCAGGGAATCAAGGTCGAACCCCTGGCCGGATGCCGCGGGGACGGCGCTCAGGGCGGCCAGCGTCGCGATGGTGAGGTGAGCTCGGGTGGTTCGCAAGCGGGGACTCCGGTGGCCAGGTCGCCCCTGCAGCCTAGTGTCTTTGCGCGGCGACTGCATCACATCCTCTTGGTGGCGAACGCCCAGGTGAGCGCGAGCAGGACGATGCCCAGCGGGATGATGAAGACCAGCCAGATCGCCGGGGGCGCGGGCTTGCGCGGTTTGGACGGGGTGGTGTCGCGGACGCTCCAGTCGGGCAGCTCTCCGCGCCAGGTGGTGAAGATCATCGGGTTCACCCCCTCCATGTCCGTGGCGTTGGGGTCCGTGGGATGAACGACCTCCACCGTCACCTCCTCCTCGATCAGGAAGTCGGCGGGCTCCCCGTCGAGTCGCACACCCTCGAGCGCGAACCGGATGACCGCCTCGCCCACGATGCTCTCCGGACCCGCCTTGACCGGGATGAAGATCGTCTGGGGCAGCTGGATGCCGCCTCGCTCCGACCCGTCCACGTCCACGGTGTTCGGCCACTGGATCGAGATCAGGTCCGGGATCAGGCTGAAGGAGCCGTCCTCGTCCGTGAGCCAGCGGAGACGGGTGTCCGTCTGCAGGGTGCCGGGCTGGGGCATGATCCCGTCGTCGGGGGGGCCGATCACCACCGACTCCCCGTCCGGGGCCTCGAGGACCCAGGCGAGGGTGCACCACTCCCCGGGCCGGATCTTCGGGCGGGAGCTGACCAGCTTCGCCTCCAGCACCGGAGGCGCCTCCGGTGGGTCGGGGGCGCTGGAATCGCTGTTCTGGACCCCCGGGAGGGGGGTCAGGAGGAAAATGATCGGGATCAGCCAGGCCATGCCCACAGTCTACGTCGAGCTTCCCCCCAGGATGCTGAACAAGACCGGCTCCGGATGACTTATCCCGGTGGGTCCACCTGACGGACTGGCCGTCCACGGGCAAGAGACGTTCAAGCAGCGGGCCGCTGCCTTCCGATAAGCATCGACATGGCTGACACCTATCCCGACCCCCTGGCGAATGCCGACGTGATCGAGAACGCCGCACCCGGGGACGAGGGGATCCTCTACCCCCGCGAGATCTTCTCCCGGCATCGCCGCCAGAACGAGACGGTGGAGATCCGGAGCTACGACTTCAAGCGTCCGGAACGCATCAGCAAGGACCAGATGCGGTCCCTCCAGACCCTGCACGAGGCGTTCGCCCGCAACTTCGGGGCCTCGCTCTCGGGATTCCTCCGCACCATCGTCGAGGTACGGGTCGAGCAGGCGGAGCAGATGACCTACTCGGAATTCCTCTCCAGTCTCGCGAACCCGACCTGCTTCAGCCTGATCTCCGGGGACCCCCTCGACGGGCAGTTCTGCCTCGAGATCAGCCCGCTGATCATCTACCCGATCCTCGACCGTCTCATGGGCGGGAACACCCGGGACCTCTTCGTGCCGCAGCGTCCGATGACCATGATCGAGATGCGCCTGGTCCGGAGGATCCTCGAACGCGGCATGCAGCCGCTCAACGACGCGTGGGCCGCGATCGACGACTTCGGGTTCCTCCTCGGTGAGATGGAGACCAATCCCCAGCTGGTGCAGATCGTCCCCCCCAACGAGGTGGTGGTCGTCATCGGATTCGAGGTCCGGATGGGTGGGCGTTCGGGCACCATGAAGCTCTGCCTGCCCTACAACGTGATCGAGCCCCTCACCGAGGACTTCAACACCCAGAACTGGTTCGTGAATTCCCGGGAGGAGTCCGGGGGCACGGTCCGCACGATGATCGAGCAGGGACTCTCCGAGGCCGCCCTGGACATCGAGGTCACCCTTGCCTCGACTTCCATCACCTTCGAGGAGCTCCGCCAGCTCCAGGTCGGTGACCTCATCACCACCCAGAAGCCCGCCGGGGAGCCGGTGGTGGTGTCCGTGGGCGGTTCCCCGAAGTTCTCCGGCGCCCTCGGGCACCACCGGGGCAGCAGCGCCGTCCGCATCCTCGACGGCATCCCCACCCCCGAAGCGGGGCGTCAAGTCCCGCCAGCCGCCCCTGAAGCCCCCTCCAACCCGTCCTGAACGGACTTGGCCCGGTTGATTGCCGTCCAGGGATGCATTGGATATCATGTGCGATTCGGGAACCGTCCCGAACGTTTCGCTCGCTCGTTCTCTGACTGCAAGGTGCAAGGCGTCCGATGACCAGGACCACATTCCACCAATCACAGTCGATCCAGGAGGCGGATTCACCGCCTTTCGCCGCGGAGTGCTGTCCATGATGTGACGGCGGCACCACGGATTCTGGGTCATGCCCTCGGGCATTGAATGGGTGAGCCACGAGCGCGTTCCGCGTCCGTGGCTTGCGGCGTTCTTCGGGATCCCCCGTCTTCACTCGATCAATGGTGCTCACGCACCGGACAACACGGCAACCAGGCAACCTCGACAACACAACAGAACCACAAGGTGGAACCCGATGAACTCGGAAACGCTTCGCATCCTCGACTCAATCGCCCGTGATCGGAACATCGATCGCGAGCTGCTCATCAGCGACCTCGAACAGGCCATGGTCAGCGCCGCCCGGAAGCACTTCAACTCCCTCGACACCGAGGAGTTCGGCTGCAGGATGGACCGCGAGTCGGGAGCGATCTCGATCTGGCGGAACCTCGAGGAGAGCATCGACGGCGAGCAGGGCGAGATCGAGCTCATTCCGCTCGAGACCCTCGGCCGCATCCCCGCCCAGACCGCGAAGCAGGTGATGATCCAGAAGTTCCGCGAGGACGAGCGGAACAGCCTGCTCGACGAGTTCGCCAAGCGACAGGGTGAGATCGTCACCGGGGTGGGCCAGCGGTACGAGGGGGGAGCCCTGGTCGTGCAGATCGATCGCGCCGAGGGGTTCATGCCCCGCTCCGAGCAGATTCCGGGCGAGCAGTTCCAGCCCGGGGACCGCGTGCGCTGCCTGATCCTCGACGTCCGCGATGCGGGAAACCAGGTGAAGATCGTCCTCAGCCGCGGGAACCCGGAGTTCATCCGGCGCCTCTTCGAGGCGGAGGTTCCCGAGGTCTCGGAACGGGTGATCGAGATCAAGGCCATGGCCCGCGAACCCGGGTTCCGGACCAAGCTCGCGGTCAGCTCGATCGACTCCAAGGTCGACGCGGTGGGGGCCTGCGTCGGGGTCCGGGGCAGCCGCATCCGGAACATCGTCGACGAGCTCGGCGGCGAGAAGATCGACATCGTCCGCTGGAACGAGTCCAGCCAGATCCTGATCGCCAACGCCCTCAAGCCCGCCGAGGTCGAGGAGGTCAGCCTCTGCTTCGAACTCGGTCGGGCCACGATCATCGTTCGCGAGGACCAGCTCTCCCTGGCCATCGGTCGCCGGGGGCAGAACGTCCGGCTCGCCGCCAGGCTGACCGGCTGGGACATCGACATCCTCACCCCCCCTGAGTTCCAGAAGGGGCTCGACATCCTCGAGCAGACCGTCCGCCCCCTCGAGGGCGTGACCGACGAGATGCTCGATCGGATGGGCGCGCTGGGGATGATCAGCGTCTTCGACGTCGAGGAGATCGGCGAGGAGGCGCTCCAGGCCGAACTGGAGATGTCACCGGAGCTCGCCGCGCAGGTCGTGGAATCCGCCTCCGTCCGGGCCAAGGAGGTCGCCGAGCAGCAGGAACGCGAGCGCGAGGAGCAGGAAGCCCTCCGTGCCGCGGAGGCGGAGGCGACCTCCGGAATCCTCGGGGACGGTCCCGGCGAGGTCCAGGACCCCGACGTCGAGTCCCGTGCCTCGGACATCCTCGGCGGCGGCCCCCCCTCGGCGGCCCCCGCCGACCCCGTCCCCGTGCCCGAGGTTGCCGCCGCCGATGCGGAGCCCGCGAACCAAACCGACCCTGACGGTGCCCTCGAGGGCGCCGAGGCCGACCCGGAGCAGTCTGAAGGGTGATCCCACTCCCACAGGAGAAACCACGTGGCTAAGAAGACCTCGGTGAAAAGAGTCCATCAACTGGCGAAGGAGCTGGGTGTCTCCAGCAAGGACATCGTGTCCAAGTGCCAGGCTGAGGGCATCCCCGACATCACCAACCACATGTCCGCGATCTCGGTCGGGCTGTCCGTGACCGTCCGCGAGTGGTTCGGAGGCGGGGTCGGTGAATCCACCGCCGTGGAGACCGCGGCCCCCGTCGACGTCGCCGCCGCCAGAAAGAAGGCCCCCAAGCGAGCCAAGGCCAAGCCGAAGGTCGCCGCCGTGGATGCCGTCGGCACCGCTCCGGAGGTCGCCCCGGCCGCCACCACCGACGAGGTCGCCGCGGCGGCATCGGCCACCGCGACCGCCACCGCCCCGACCAAGCCGGGCATCGACGAGCCCGTCACCGCCGATGCCACGACGACCCCGATCGAATCGGATCCGCCCATGGGTTCCGACGCATCCGGAGGCCCCGCGGAGGGCCCGGGCGACCCCGGCCCCGGTGACTCCACCGAATCGCCGGTCATGAACGTCCCCAAGCGGCCGGAGGTCATCTCTCCCGCCGGAACCAAGCTGACCGAGAAGAAGAAGGTCAAGCTGTCCGGGCCCGTGGTGGTCCGCGTGGAACAGCCGGATCCCGTCGCGCCCCCGCGGGCACCCCGCCCGCCCCGCGGCCAGGATGGAATGGACTCGCGCGGCTACCAGACCGGGGGCCCCCGGACCGGTGGTGGGGTCCGGGACATGAACATCCCCGATGGCCCACCGGCCGAACGCGGGCGTGGCGCCACCAGCCGTCGTCGGGATGGCCGCGGCGGCGACGGCGAGGGACGAGGCGGGGACCGCAGGAACCGGTCGGACCGTCGTCGCGACGGACGCTCCGGACGCAGCTTCCAGGGTGCCGGCGGCCCCCAGCCGGAGGAGGGCCGGGGCAACTGGCGCGACCAGGACCTGCTCGAGCGTGATCGCCGGCTCAGCTCGGCCGGCGGGTTCTTCAAGCGCCATCGACAGGATCGAGCCAAGAAGCGCGGTGGTCGCCAGCAGGTGACCCAGCGTCCCGAGGGACCGGTCAAGGTCACCGAACCCATCAGCATCAAGGAGCTGTCGGCCGCCACTGGAGTGAAGGCGAACGACATCCTCAAGCAGCTGTTCCTCCTCGGCGAGATGACCAGCATCAACTCGACGATCGACACCCAACAGGCCCACGAGATCATGGCGAACTTCGACATCGAACTCGAGGTCGTGGAGATGAAGTCGGCGGCACAGGTCATCGAGCAGCAGTTCGAGACCCGGGAGCGGACCGACGAGCGGTCGCGGTCGCCGGTGGTGACCATTCTCGGCCACGTCGACCACGGCAAGACGTCGCTGCTGGACAAGATCCGGAACGCGAACGTCGCCGAGGGTGAGGCGGGGGGGATCACCCAGGCCACCAGTGCCTTCAGGGTGCCGGTCAAGGCCGGGGAGGGCGAGCGACTGGTCACCTTCATCGACACGCCCGGGCACGAGGCGTTCACCTCCATGCGTGCTCGAGGCGCCCAGGTCACGGACGTCGTGGTCCTGGTGGTCGCCGCCGACGATGGGGTCATGCCCCAGACCATCGAGTCCATCAACCACGCGAAGGCCGCCGAGGTGCCCATCGTGGTCGCGCTCAACAAGATCGACCGACCCGACGCCGACGACGCCAACGTGCAGCGCATCCTCGGGCAGCTGGCCGAGCATGAATTGAACCCCGTGGAGTGGGGGGGGACCACGGAAGTGGTGAAGACCAGCGCCATCAAGGGCGACGGGATCCAGGAACTCCTGGACATCCTCGACTACCAGGCGGAGCTCCTCGAGCTCAAGGCGGACTTCGCCGGGAACGCCGAGGGCACCGTGCTGGAAGCGAACGTGGAGGAGGGTCGGGGACCGGTGGCCAGCGTCCTCGTGCAGGAGGGCCAGCTCCAGACCGGTTCCTTCATCGTCTCGGGCCGGGGCTTCGGCCGTGTCCGGGACATGGTCGACGACCATGGGGCCCGGGTGAAGGAGGCCGGCCCCTCCACCCCGATCGCCCTGTCGGGACTCGACGAGGTCCCCGATGCGGGTGACAAGTTCTACGTGGTGGACAGCCTCAAGGCCGCCGAGAGCGCGGCCGAGGAGTGCAGGCGGCTCAGCCGCGAGCAGAGTCTCGCGCAGCCCAAGGTCACCCTCGACAACATCTTCGATCGCATCAAGGAGGAGGGCGCCCGGGAGCTTCCCCTCATCCTCAAGGCCGATGTGCAGGGTTCGGTCGAGACCCTCAAGAACATCCTCCCGAAGATCAGCACCGACGAGGTCCGGGTCGTGGTCAAGCATTCCGCGGTCGGCGGGATCAACGAGAGCGACATCTCGCTCGCCGAGGCCTCCGGGGCGATCGTGGTCGGCTTCAACGTCACCACCTCCTCGAAGGCTCGCGCCCTCGCGGAGCAACGCGGCGTGGACTTCCGCCTGTACGACGTCATCTACGACCTCACCGATGACGTCGAACGCGCGGCCGCCGGGTTGCTCGATCCGGAGCTGAAGCTCGAGGTGAAGGGCCACGCCGAGGTCCGGGAGGTCTTCAAGATCTCCAAGGTGGGAATGATCGCCGGTTGCTACGTCACCGACGGCGCCATGGAACGGAACCTCCAGATCCGCGTGACCCGCGACGGGATCGTCGTGGAGAGCGACCGTCGTCTCGAGCAGCTGAAGCGATTCAAGGACGACGCCAAGGAGGTCAAGTCCGGGGTCGAGTGCGGCATGAAGATCGAGGGCTACGACGACATCAAGGTCGGGGACGTGCTCGAGTGCTACAAGACGGTCGAGGTCGCAAGGACCCTTTGAGCCAGCCATGAGACCAGCCAACCGGAAATCCAAGCTCCCCCCCGGGATCCACGACGGCCAGTCCGACGGGATCCGCGTGTCGAAGGTCGCCTCGACCATCCGGAACGCGGTCCAGGGCGCCCTCTCGCGAGGCCTCGGGGATCCCCGGATCAGGGGGCTGGTCTCGATCACCGAGGTCGACGTCTCGCCGGACCTGGCCGACGCCCTGATCCGCATCTCGGTCCTCCCCGAACAGTACGAGTCGAGGGTCCTCCGCGGACTGTCCTCCGCGAACGGACGGTTCCGTCGCGAGGTCCAGCAAGCCACGAGGCTGCGACGCATCCCCAGGATCCGCTTCGAACTCGACAAGTCACTCAAGCGGCAGGCCCGCATCGAGTCACTGCTCAGCGGTGGCGAGGAACGTCCGGTCCTTGACAACATGGAGGCCACCGACCAGTGAAAAGTGGAGTCGCAGACGCCGGAAAACTCACCAGGTTCATGAAGAAGGTGGGCTCCTCGGAGGGCCTGCCCTCCGCCGGGGAGCATGCCTCCCCCCGTGACCCGATCGCCGTCCTGATCTTCAGCTACCTGCTGTGGGAATCGACGACCAAGCAGGCGGACGACGCGATGCGCAAGGTCATGGGTGCGATCGTCGACTTCAACGAGCTCCGGGTCTCCCTGCCGAACGAGATCGCGGGCCTGATCGGTGCCAGGTACCCGCTCGCCATCGAGCGGGCCCAGCGCCTGAAGCTCTCTCTGCAGTCGATCTACCTCGACCAGCACGCGGTGAGCCTCGACCACCTCGCGGAGAAGGGCAAGCGGGAGTCCAAGGCCTTCATGGAAGGTCTGGAGGGCATCCCCCCCTACGTTTCCGCACGGGTGCTCCAGAGGTGTTTCGGCGTGCACCTGATCCCGGTGGACGACCGGCTGGTCGATCTCATGGTCGATGCCAAGGTGTTCAGCGAGGTCGTGGACAGCGCGGAAGCCTCCTCCTGGTTGTCGCGACAGGTCAAGAGCCAGGAAGGTGACTCGGTCTCGGACGCGCTCCGCTGCTTCGTGGACAAGGCGCCCAAGCCCGCCAAGCGCTCGACCCCCCGGCCCAAGCTGGTGCTCTACGCGGCGATCCCCAGCGAGGGTGATCCGACCGACGGCGACTCGCCCGCCGCCTCCGACGCCCC
>MDTG01170105.1_pt1 | contig 12855 bp, 14 predicted proteins | sample 811421 | NCBI WGS metagenome assembly MDTG01 (sample SAMN05326645, study PRJNA326480) | marine metagenome | isolation source: seawater | place: Pacific Ocean: South East | collected 2011
AAAAAACCAAGAGCTAAGAGAGGTCGTTATTTACCTGAATCAGTTAGGAAAAGTCTCAGTGCCTCAGAGCGTGCGGCTACCAATAGGAAGAAAAGACAAGCTTCTGCCAAGGGTAAGCAAAGAGCTAAATACAGTAAAAAGGTAGCTAGAAAAGTAAGAAGAGCGTGAAATTGAACACAAATATATCTATTGAAAATATTGTTACAATACTAACAATGGTATGTGCAGTGACATTAGCTTTTGGTTTTATGAAATATGATATAAATGCATTAAAGAGTCAGCTAGATAAAAAGGCAGATAAAGAATTAATAACATATAAGTTAGATGTAATGATGGAAGACATCGCAGAAATAAAAGAAATACTAAAGGAGAAAAAATAATGAGTAAAATAATATTAGCAGAAATTATAGATAAGGCTAAAGATCAAATTGTAGAAAAGTATGCAGATGGTATGGTTGAGCATGTGCAGTCTGATGACTTTAAAGAAAAACTTGCTACTAAAATAAATAAAAAAATTGATATCCCTTTTGTTAGTGAAGAGAAAGAACAGATATTCTTTGAGAAGTGTGTTGATCTTGTTACTGATGTTATAGAAGGATTGATAAAAAAGTAATCAGTGCCAAAGAGATTATATCAAATAAAAGATTTTTCAGGGGGGCTGAATAATCTAAAAGACCCTGCCGACATAGCAGATAATGAAGTTGCAGATGTATCTAATCTAACCTTTACTAAACAAGGTGCGATTGGTGGTGCATTTAGTATGAAGAATAACACTAATAATTTATTATCTGCTTATGATACATCACATATAGATCATATAGAAGCTGGTTACGGACTAGGATATTTTGAGACAGACTTTGTTCGTGATGGTGTTGTAACAGCTCAGGAAAGTGGTAAATCTGGTGATGATAATAACGAAGGCTCGGCTACAGGTTTTATAGGTAGGCTTGTTAATAGTGTCAGGACTGAGCTTGAATATAAGGTTAGTGGTACTGTTCAAAATCTAATAGGTTCTTATCCAGTTGGTACTAAAATACTGTTGACAGCAAATAGCTTTGCGGCAAATGGACTACTTGCTAGTGGTCAGGGAATATATAATGTAGTAGGTGTTGGACAGACTGATTCAAAAAATTTAATTTTAGATAGGGCTATACCGATTACTATAGAAACACCACCACAAGATTTTTGGCATGCTACTATTACTGGATTTTCAAGCGGTGATAAAATACTGCTTTTAGCACATCCTGATGAACATAAGATAGATGTGTATTCTACAAATACAGCAGGTACGAATTGGGAAGAAGATAGCATTACACTTCGCTCATCTGTTACTGGTGTAAATTCTAAAGTATTATACCATAAAATAGAAGATTCAATTAGGTGTTTTGATACTACTGATAAAAATTTTAGTAAAGTTCAATGGTATGGATGGATAGACAGAAAACATTTTAGCAATGATATATATATGGGTTATCATGCTAAAGATAATGATTTAGCTAAACCTACTGATGGAGATTGTGTAGATGGTGGTACTACACCTGCTGTATCTACATATCCAACTGCTGGTAATGGATTTGATTTTAATATATCTACAGACACTAGTAAAGAAGGATTAATTAGGTCTGGGGATTATGTATTTGCACAAAGTTTTATTTATGATGATAGTCAAGAAAGTTTATTGACTGAATATAGTACTGAAGTTAATGTGGCTGATGCTGACGATTTTAAATGTTTTTCTATAAATGTAGGTGCTAAATCTCCTTATGATCCTAGAATATCTGGTGGTAGAATATATATAAAAGAAAAAGATTCTGATTCTGAATATTTATTACTTGTAGATATTAATTTAACCAAAGGATGTAGGACAAATCTGTCAGATGAGTACTCAACTTGGCATCTAGATACTGGTACTTCAGTTGATTATAATTGCCCTGACGATGCTTCAGCTTCAAATAATTTTATTGTTAAAGATTTAAATTTTATTACTTATGAAACTATAAATGGATATCCATCTAGTATATTTAGTAACGCTTTGGGTGATGAAGGTGAATTTTGGAAAGATTCTACTGTGTCTAATAATAGAGTGTTTATATCTAATATAACGATGAAAGATGAAGGTTCTGGTTCAACTAAAGCTACAGCCGCTGTTAAGAATTATCCTGATAGGATTATGTATTCTATGCCAAATAGATTTGACACATTTCCATCGTTTAATTTTATAGAAGCGGCTAAAGGAGATGCTGATTATTATACAGCTATAGAATCATTTGCAGATAGAATACTAGCATATAAGCAGTATAGTTTGGATATTATAAATATATCTAGTCCTAGTGATACTAACTGGTTTTTAGAAGATAGTAAGAATTATATGGGTGTAGAGTTTCATGGTGCAGTTGCTAAAACTCAGTATGGTATAATATGGGTAAATAAACAAGGATTGTATTTCTATGATGGCTCACAGATAAGAGATCTATCTGAAAATAAAATAGATGATGACACTTGGTATAACTTTGTAACAATAAATTCTATGATAATATACGATGAAGCTACTAGCTTAGTATATGTAATTAAGAATTGTGCTAGTGACGGTGATGCTTATGTATGCGATTTAAAGAAGGGTAACTTTACATTCTTAAAAGATTTTACACATGATGGTATTACTAATGTAGTACATACTAATTTTTCAGATAGTACTAATGCTTTAGTGGGTACTGATGCTGGCTCTTCTACTAGGTTTTATAAATTACATAGGAGTTTTCAATTAGCAAGTAATGTTTCTTTTCAAACAAAAGATTTTGATTTTGGAAATCCTGCTAGAGTAAAAAAGATATACGCTGTATATTTAACTTATCAAGAAGAAGACGATCAGATAGATGGTACTTTTACACTTGTTGAAGACGATGGAACGTCTCATAGTTTATCAGGGGCTATACCACAAAACTCAGACGGTACTTACAATACAGTAAAATTAACTCCATCTTCTCCAGTTATTTGTAATAAAGTTTCTGTTAAGATGGTAATTAGTAGTGCAACTATAGTTCAAATAAATGATATAACTATTGAGTACAGAGAAATATACAAAAGATCTGGATAATGATTAGAGAAACAAGAAGAACACAAAATTCTAAACAAGACAAGATACAGGTAGTAAGATCACAACCATCTGTTAACTCACTTAGAGAAGGTCAAGAAGTTATATACATATCTAAGTCTAATAGATTAGAAAGATATAGAAAAGAGCAAGGCAGGCTATGGGTATCTTTTATGGATACAGATAATAGTTATAGGGTAAATAAAAATTTATCTGTAGGTGGTAATTTAAATGTAAAAGGTACATTAGATGTTAGTGGCGGTACTGTAAAACTAAGTAATTTACCTACAAGTGATCCAACTAATGCTGGTCAATTATGGAACGATTCTGGAACGTTAAAAGTTAGTGCTGGGTAACAATAGTATGTGCGTTATAACATATTTATTATTAAATTCAAAGGACTTTTACCATGAACAATCCAAATAATTTATTTAACATGATGCAGACTGGTGGTTTAACTAGTACTGCTGGTGGTACTGCTCTTGCTAGAGCCTTACAAATGCAATCAGATAGAAAGAAATTAGAACAGCAAGCAAGGTCAGAAGCTGAAAGACAAAAAAGAGGTGGCTTATTTGGTAGTATTGGTAGTCTTGCTGGTGGAATTTTAGGTTCAATTATTCCCGGAGTTGGAACGGCAATAGGAGCTGGGCTTGGTGCTGGTTTAGGTAGGAGAGTAGGTGAAGGTTTAGGTGCTGGAAGAACTAAAAGATATGATAGTTCTGGAACTGTATTTGATCAGCAATCTTTTAGAGATATTCAAAGAGCTAGTAGTGATTATACAAAAGGTATGACAGAAAGAGCTTTATTATCTGGTGCTCAAACAGCCTTAAAAACTTATCTAAGTCCCGGTGGTGGATTTTTTGAGAAAGCAGGGAAAGACCTTCAAAGTGGTCTTGGTATATCTACTGGCATAGCTCCTACTGTTGCCCCTGTTGCTGATACTTCCTTAATGGATTCTTTATTAAAAGATAGTTTTTCTCCTAGACTTTCCTTGTCTACTTCTTCTTATGATCCTAGATCTATGCCTTTTGCAGGTGGATCTTCTTTAATAGGGTATAATCAACCTATAGTTCAAAATTTTCAAGATGGTGGTTTTACAGCAAAAAGAGTATTGCAAGAAGCTGGCTTTGAACCAACAGAACAGCAACTTGGTCTTTTCCAACAATTTGATCCGGGCTCTATAGAAAGAGCAAAAGAAAAAACCGAACAAGGTTTATTATCTATGACAGGTGGTATGGGTCTTTCTAGTGTAGGTGGAGGCTTTGGGGCAAGACAAAGAGCCGCTACATCAGCTATAGGTAAAGGTGAAGATCTAATTGGTGATACTGCTGAACAAGCACAGAGAGATTTTGAATCTCAGACATTAGGAACTATGGCTGATCTTGTAGCTGGAGGAGCAGAGTTTGGAGAAAATCCGGGTACAAACCCTGATGACTTTACTTCTGGTGTTGATGTTGAAAATTCAGTAAGTCAACCATTGGGTAATCCTCCTAGTGGTTGGACTGGTGGCAGTAATCCATCAGTTGGTACTACTCATACTGATTCATTTGGAGGTCAATGGCAGGTTGTTTTAAATCCTCCTCCTGCTAGTAATCCAGTTTGGCTATTGGTGCAAGGATAATGTCTAGAAGAAGTATATTTAGTAGAAGACAATCATTAGCTCCGGGTAGTTATGATAATCCATTAGCTGACTTTCTTGATGCTTTACCAGATTATTTTAATCAATATCAACAAAATCAATTACAAATACAGAGACAAAATCTTGCTGATAAGAGATATGAAGACTCTGTAAAAAGACAACAAGAGAGAGATAATAGAGCTGACTACGAAAGAATATTATCTAGGTTAGGTAAGTTTGATTATGCAAATATGAAAAAAGTTGCAGATCAATATGGCTATGAAGATGATTCAATGTCATTTGCTTCTATGATAGATGATCAAAACAATACCTTATCTAGTTTAAGAGATAAAATAAATCAAGTTCAAAACTTAGATGCGGAAGCAACTTATTTTGACTATGATAAAATAGCAAAAGACATTAGCCCCCAAGATATTGAAATGTTATCAGAGAGAGATAAGTTTGGCTACGACACATTGGTAAATGCTAAAAAAAGATTTGACACTCAAAGAAGAACTGGCATGAGAACAATGAGTCAATCTGATAAAACTAAATATGAAAATTATAATAAGTTATATTTACAATCTGAGAACGCATTAGTAAAAGCTTATGCAGAGTTAGGTGTTGATATTAGAGGTAGAAGTTTTGAAGATAGTTCAGGTTTGTTAAAAACTTTATCTGAAAGTGGTATTAATCCTACTGATAAAATAAGAAGTTTTACTCAAGATGTTGATAGATTTAAAGGTTTGATTGCAGAATTAGATAATAAATATAAGATAAATCAACCAACTCAAGAAATTAATTTACCGGGTCAAGAAGTGCCAGTTATGTATGGCGATCAAGACACTGGTGTTGGCAACTTAGATAGTCAAGGTGCTATGACATCTGATCAAATATTAAATAATAAATTACCTGATAGTCCTGCCTCTGCTTTAAATCAAGAGGAACAATATGATGCTTTATACACTGTAGCATTTGCTACACCTGATTCAGATGAATATAAAAAAGCACAAGAAAAATTAAACGCTTTTGAGCAATTAAAAGAAACTGATATAGGAACTCCTAAGCCTCCATCTGGTATATTTGCTGGGCTAAGAGAAAGACTTAGTGTTGCAGGTCAAGAAAGAGAACAAACAGGAGAGACTGGATTTGGTATAGATCCCGGTGCTAAAGCATTTAAACTACCACCTAAACAAGATTTTACTCCAGAATATTTTGAAAGAGTTACTGATCAAGCTGAAGAAGCTATATCTAAATCAGGTGCTGAACAAAGGGCAACTGTTGGTGGTATGCAAAACCCAAAAGATACTCAGTTTTACTATGGCGGTAACATTGATGTAGCTATTGCGGCTGAAAATAGTAAACTTGCAGACAGAGATCAGACTATAAAAGATGCACAAACAGCTTTGAAGGCAATGCCTAAAACTAAGTCTTATGCAGAGCAAATAAAAAGATTAACTAAACTTATAAAAGACAATCCATTAAATCAAAGATGGGTTAGAGCAAAAGGTGGTGCTAGGCTTATAAAACAGTCTGATGATGTAGAAAAGATAGACGAGATTAGTCGTAGCATATTAGCTAGTTTTGAAACTAAGCCTGAAGAAGAGCAAGCAGAATCTGCTGTAGAAAATTTAATAAAAGCGATAGCACCTATAAGAGCTGATGCCCCATCTGGCATTAGAGTACCACAAGATTAATATGGTATGCCTGAATCAACTAGGATATATAGTTCATTTAGCGATACGATAGAAGGACTAGATGATAACGCTAGTGAATCTACTATTGCCAAACTGCAAACAACTGGCGATTATTTAAACGAGAAGTCTAGCTTTGATAATAATCTATTCGATATAGAGTCTTACTCTAAAGCATTATCAGATCAAAATAATTTATATAGAACATCTAAAGAAGATGAGAATCTTTATGGTTTTATACCCGGAGATTGGTTACCGGACTGGGTAAAAGCTGGGTACAATCAAAGTATACAAGGGTTATCAGAAAGAATACTAACTGGTAATGAGAAGTTTGATTTAAAAAATTATAATCCCAACTTATTAGAAGACATAGGTTCTACTTTAGTTTCTTTTTTACAACCAGCAGATATAGGACTGATGATTGCTACTGGTGGTGTAGGTGGATTAGCGGCTAAATCTGCAACAAAATCAGCAGTTAAAAAAGCGTTGCAATCAAACCTAGGTAAAGGTGCTCGTGTTAGTGATGACCTTGTAAAGCAGATAATATCCAAAGAAACAAGAGAACAAGCAAAAACAAGATTAGGTGTTTATGGTGGCATTGGTTTTAAAAAAGCTGATGAGATTATAGAAAAGGTTGCACCTAGAGTAGTTCATCAGGCAATTCAAGCTGGTGCAGTAGGTGGTTTAAATCTTGGATTTTATAGTGGGTTACAATCTAGCCTTGGTCAGATAGGCGATCCAGAGCAAGAGTTTGATTTACTAATGAATATAAAGAACGCATCTAAAGGTGCGGTTCTAGGTGCTGTTACAGCAGGTAGTGCACCAGTAGTCAGGTCAATACTTAAACCCAACCTTAGTAAGGCTACACAAGAAATAGCAGTGAAGGCAGTAGAGACAGCGGAGTTTGGTACAATAGCTCCTTTACTAGAAGGTGAGCTACCAACACCTGAAGATTATGCTCATGCGGCTGGTGTTATTGGAGCGTTGGGAGCACAAAGATACGCTACTAGTAAGATAACAAAAGGGTATAAAAAAATAAGAGATGCTAAGAAAGAAGTAGCTTTATCAGTAGAAGAAGGTGCTAAAATATTTGGAGAGTATCAGTTTTCTCAAGATAAATATAAAGAAGTATACACCGATATAAATGGTGTAAAAGTAAAAGATGTAGTATTTGATAAACAAAAAACAACTACACAAAAAACAAATATTCAAGGTGGTATAGAAAGAAAAGTATTAGAGCAAGATATAGTTAAATTTAAAGATGTTAAAACAAACGAGCAGTTAAAACCAATTACATTTGCAGAGTTTCAAAGCAGGGGTTTTACCAGAAGTGGTGGCAAATATACTCCTGAAGCACTACAGAAAAAAAGAGTCAATGCAATATTTAGTATTCAAAAAGAATTAAATTTAGATAATAATAGATTTAGAAAAGAAGCTGGAAAAATTGTAGAAGCTGAAGTCAAATCAGGTAGCCCTAATAAAATAGTTAAATCAATGACTCCTGTTCAACAATTAAAGTTTTTAGAGTCGTTAAGAAAAGAAGCTATTGTTGTTAATCTTCATAAAACACTAAAAGCCAAAGGGTGGGAAACAAACATGATTCCCAATAAACCTTTATCAGATTATCATGGTGTTAAATTATTAGATCGATCTGGTAAAAGATTGCAAACATCTTTAAGTCCAGAATTGCAAAAGAGAATAGATAATTTTGATAAAAGATATATGACTTTAATGGCTGATTTAAATAAAAGATATACGGATGCAGGATTATTTCCTGAAGGTATGGCAGAGTTTAAAGAAGCTGTATCTGCTAAACAAAAAAATAAAGCATCTCAAAATGCTATTGAATTAGGTAGGAAGTTACAAGACCCTAAGTTTGCTAGCGATCCAGAAGTTAGAAAGTATCGAGAAATATTAGATGATATGTGGAATATTGCACAAAAAGCTGGTGTTGATTTAGGTAAGAGAGAAGAGTTTTATTTTCCTAGAATTATAAAACAAGATATATTAAAAATATTTGCAAATGACTTAGGTAAATTAAGAGAAAAAGAGCCTCAACTTTTTACTGAAAGTTCTAATTATAATAAATCAGCGTTCCAAAAAGTTATTGGTGAGATTGTAAGTAAGGGTAAGTTATCTAGAGAAACTAAGGATGCTTTGTATGAAATGGCGGGAATTAGTAAAGAACTTACAAGGGAGCAAGTGCCAGATTTTGATGTTAGAATATCATCAGCATTTAAAACTATAAATAATACTACTAATACACAATTTTATAATATAGCAAAAAATTTAGAGATAGCTAGAAAAGCAAAGAATTTACCTGAATCTATATTAGAAACAGATGCTAGAATTGTATTATCTAAATATGCTCATCAATTTGCTAGGAGAGTTGCTGAGGTAGAAAACTTTGGTAGGAGAGGAGAATTTTGGAATGCATCTTTAGATGTTTTAAAAAAATCTGCACAGAAAGAAAGAACTGGTAGTAAAAAACAAAGGATACTTAAAGAAGAGCATGATGTTATAGATAGGCTATATAAAATATCTACTAATAGAATAGAATTAGATTCCTCTTATAATTGGAAGAGCCCTAAAGCTAGAAAACTTTGGAGTGATGTAGTAGATTTTCAAATTGGTACAAAGATTGGCTTAGGGTTTGCTACAATACCAAACTTAACCCAGATATCAATATCAACTGCCGTAAAGACAGGTTACTACCCTGTTATAAAAGGTATATATAAACTTTCTACATCAAAAGAATACAGAGATCAAGTAGCTAAATCTGGTGTTAGTAACATATCTATATATCAATCATTAGCTGGTCTTAATCCTAATGATTCTTTTATGGGTAGGTTTGCAGAGGGTGCTACATGGTTATCTGGTTTTAAAAAGATAAACCAAATAAACTCTTTAGTTTCTGCGGCTTCTGCAAGAGAGTTTATAAATATGCTACAGCCAATAGCTCAGGGTAAGGGTACTGGTAAGTTTAAATTAAGGCAAGAATGGGCTAGAAAAAACTTAGCTGATTTCGATATAAATAACATAAATAAAATAACGGATAGGCAAAAAGCAGAAGCTATGTATAAGTTTGCTAGAGATACACAGCTTCAAAGAAATATATTAGAAGAACCACTAGTCTTCAATGACCCTAGATTTAGACCATTATTTTTATTTAAAAAGTTTGGTTATAAGCAGTTTAATTGGATACGAGGTCAACTTGGTGCTGAATTAAAAAGAGGTAATATATTTCCTATGTTAAGGTTAGCATCTGCTGGTCTTCTTGGTGGTGAGTTTGTATCACTTGCTAGGGATAAATTAGCTAGTTTTTACGCTGGTGAAGAAGTGTATAGTGAGAATGAGAAGTTTCTTAATTATGGTAATTTAAAAGATGTAGCCTTTGGTCATAAAAAAATTGATTCATTAGTCAATACAGATAGAATGACTTGGGGTGATGTACTTGATAGATTTGCGGCAGTTGGTGGTATGGGTATTGCCATGGATATAGTAGCCGCTGAGAATACAATAAGAGCTATAGAGTTTGCAGGTAAGCCTGCTGTTGTTCAGGACTTTGATAAGATATGGGATGCAATGACTAGGACTTGGGTAAACCTAGAAGAGTATGGTGGACTTGGTGCTTTACAACGTATGCCTAAATACATTGCACCTATTTTAGGTACAGTTCCTAGAAGATTAGCTCAAAGAATAGAACCAGCGGGTCAGAAAGAAAGTTACGTTAAGTATAGAAAAGGTTTGACTAGATCTAAAATATTAGACTTTTTAATTGAAGGTGATTCTATTAGAGCTACAAGACTTATAAAGAATTGGAATAGATCATTCCCACAAAATCCAATATTGTATGATGACATTGGAGTATCAGAGATAACAGATAGACTATTAAAGAAAGCTAAGAAAAAAGCTAACCCTTAATCATCATACTTATCATCCATCATTTGTAACGCTTCTTCAGCATAACTATCTTCACCAACACTTCTCCAAAACTCAGCTAGTCTTCTGTAATATTCATTAGTACTTATCACTCTATTCATACACATACCAACTAGCTTAGTAAGTTCTTTTCTTTCATGGTCTTTAAGTTGCTCACTATCAGGTATGATTGTATCATCACTAAAGTAATTCCACTTTATACTTTTTCTTTCTTGAGGGTAATCATCTAATATATCCATTCTAGCTCCTATTTGTTTTTAATATTTGATATTCTTCTCTTTTAGCTTTGGTAAAATTATTTTTTTTACCTTTAGACATCTTCATCCAGCACTCATCTAATGCTTCTACCCTAGTATCAAACCCTGATGACACACCACAAAACAATTTATCTTCATCATCATAATCCTCAATATATGGATTCCACTTAGATTTAGTGCAAAAAGCACATACTTTCTTTAACATCGTACAAAATTCAAACATTAAAGAAAAAAAGTGCCCCTAGGATGCCGTATTTAGCCATAAAAAAAGTTTTTTGATATAAGTATCGCTTAATTATTTTATCAATAAAAAGGGGGCACTAGCCCCCTCATTATTAAACAAGACTGAAAACCCTAGAAAGGGCTGTCTTTTTTCTTGTAAGGCTCACTGATAGACCCAGATAAGTATCTTTTTCCGTTCTTATCTTCATTAATCCACATAGAGACTTGTTTTTCTTCTCCATTGATTAATCCAGTACCAGTGTAATCAGGCTTCTTATCGCCTTCCTTTTTGTAATCATTCTTCCAAAGCTTGAAAGACTGATCTTTTTGTTTGTATTCAGCCATGCTGTTTTCTCCTTATTATAAGATGGTCTACTTTATTTTTAGTTCGCCAACCAATTTCATTTAAAAGTCTCTTCCTTTAAATTTATAAAGCAGACCACCTCGTTTGTTAACAATTAGTCTGCCATCTCTTTCATTATAGATAGCATATTTAAAAAGTATTCATAGTCTAATACGATATAAGGCTTACCCCTATCTTCTCTAACTACAACTCCTTCTTCTTCTTTTTCAGGTTTGAGCCATTGAGCAATACGAGTTCTTCTTTTGCACCCATACCAATGACCTTCAATCTCTATATCGCCTTGCTCATGTTGTGCACCACCCCTATCACGATTAAATGCCTCTAGTCCTAAATCTTTTGCCATGCGTACAGCTTGCCTTTGTAGTTCTGCTCCACGCTGTCTCGCTCTTCTACCTCTTCTTACATTTTCTTTATTCTTCATTCACATACCTCACCATATATTGTAGAAGTCTCTTCATGCTCTCTATTTAGCATTGCTTCTTCTATCTTGTTATTCATGTCTGATTTAATTTTTTTAAGGTCTTTTAATAACATTTCGTAAGGCTTTCTCCAATCAGCACTATCTTGAAATGGTATTTCTAATTTAATTAGATTCTCTAATGCGTTTATCATAAGCTCTACTTCTTGCTGTGAAAACTTAATACTTGCTATGCATTTTTGTTTTTTCATAATGTGCTATCCTTAACTAATTCTTTTATTTTATTACTATACATATATAAATCTTTTTTAGGTGCTAGGTAAGCAAGTTTACTTATATCATCTCCCTCACCAATAAATTCTACTAGATTATAATCTTCAAATTCAACCATTTCTTTTAGTCTTTCTAATGTGATCCATACTATTTCTGTTTCGTCTAAATGAAATACCCACCAATCAGCAGTAGTAGTTTGTAATCCCGATGGTCTGTTATTCATTTCCATTTCTATAACTACATTACCAGTATATTGTGATTTAAAATCTTTCTTTACCTCTATTGTTTTATCTATCTCAGGTATCATTATATCATACTCTTTGTGATAACCTTCTTTGATATATGCTTTAGGATATTTATTCTGCACTATTTTTAGTATAATATTTTCGGATTGTTTACCACTTAATAAGGACTCATTGAACTTCATTAGAATGGTACTTCCGCAGGTTTCTGTAATTGAATTGTTCTACATACTGGGTATGCTATCTCAGAATCCAAATCATTTATAAAACGTTTTATAAATACATCTATCAATACAACAGCACCTTTTATATCATTCAGGTATAGGAAAGGCAGTTGCCCACCTTCCCTATCCTTTTTGCGAAGTCCCATTACGGACAAGAATTTTGCAAAGCCCCAGTTCTTACTGTGGTCGTATGGTGAATCCCCCACCTTCTTATATCTGAAAATGCCATTATCTATCACAGAGCAACCATCATATTGGGGATGACTTTCTTTGTTAATAGCATACACTGGTTTAAATACATCAGCAATATGTTTGCCGAACCTGACATTCTCAGATATAGAAAGATCTGTTATCACAGCAGTATATCTACCTTTTGGTACAGAAAGTCTATTATCATCCAAATCACTTGGATAGTAAGCATCCCCAATGTCAACCATACTATCCCTTCTTTAGTACTTCTATTCTGTCTAGGCACGCTTGTAGGTTCTCTGTATTAATCTTACCATCCCT
>MDTG01371729.1_pt1 | contig 12855 bp, 13 predicted proteins | sample 811421 | NCBI WGS metagenome assembly MDTG01 (sample SAMN05326645, study PRJNA326480) | marine metagenome | isolation source: seawater | place: Pacific Ocean: South East | collected 2011
AAATTGCTAGATATGTAAATATTACTGATGGTGATTTTTTATTTACAAAAGCCCCTGAAATTTAAAAATATTTTTGCAAACTAAATACGATTAAAAATTTATTTTTTTACAATAGGCAATCATAAATTTTCCATTTGGACCATGGGATATAGGGCTACTACTTTTTAATTGACTGAACCAATTTTTAACTAAAAAACCATATTTTCTTAAAATATTTTCTAATTCATCAGGCTTCCAATGTTTTACGTGGAAAGGGTTTACAGGCTCTCTTAAATAAGGTCTGATATTTTCATTAGGAGAACTTAAAAGAATAGTATCAGTTATATTAGAAATTATTTCAAATAACTCCTCATGCCTATGAGTATGTTCTAAAAATTCATAACAAACTACTAAATCTGTTTTTTGGAAATTATGCTTAAATACATCATCATGTATGTAATTAATCTTATCACTTTGAAAATATCTTTTAGCTTTTAAAATAGCTTCCTTATTGATTTCTATAGCTTCAATAGAATTTACTTTTAATTTTGACATGATATAGCTGCCATATCCAACCCCACAAGCTATATCAGTTACATGTTGAAAGTTTTTTCGTTTAATTAATTCACTTGCAAGAAGATATCTTTGTTTGTGATCGTATCTAATTTCATTTAATGATATGCCTTCTTGTCTTTCCATAAAATTTAAATTTATATTTATCAGTACATATAAAAATTATAATACAAATATTTTTTAAAAATTATAATTTATTAGTAGGTATATAGATATTTATACTTTAAGAAAATGATTATATTGCATTAATATAGAGATATAACCATAAACACAAAATGCTAGACAATTTCAAATATACAAAATGTATTTGTTGTGAAGAAAATAATAGGCAAGTTATAAGTAAAGTTGGACGTGGGTTTTCAAAACTTATAACAGTCATTTGTACTGGTTGTGGGTTAATACATTCTTATCCGATTCCAACAAAAGCTGAATTGCACAATTACTATAAGAAAGATTATAGAATCAAATACAAACTTACTTTAAAACCTAAAAAACAACACACATTACGCTATGCTAAAGATAGCCTAGTTTTTATAAAAGAACTAATTTCATTTTTAGATTATACTAATTTCGCACAAAAAAAATTTTTGGATATAGGTTCTGGAAGTGGAGAAATTTCATATTTTGCAAAAAAAATTGGCTTTAGTATCTTGGGCATAGAACCAAATGAAGGTTATGCAGAATTTTGCAAAAATGATTTAGGATTAAATATTATAAACTCTACTTATGAAGATGCTAAAATCAGTGAAGATGAATACGATATTATTAATTTGAATCAAGTTCTAGAACATTTACCTGACCCTTTAATTGTTTTGTCAAATTTAAAAAATTATTTAAAGGATGGGGGAATAATTTCATTAACAGTACCTGATATCCAAGGAAAAAATCATGCTCCATTTAATAGATTCCATTACGCTCATGTTTACAATTATAATCATCTAAATTTAAAAAAATTATTTGATAAATGTAACTATAAAATTTTAAATCCAAATACCTCGTCTACAAGAATTTATGCAAAAAAAATTTTAAATGCTAAAAATGAAATTAATTTTGATTTTAAGAAAAACTATGAAGATATAGCGAAGAATGTATATTCAAAAAAAATCTCAAATCACTATTTAACATTTATACCATATAAAAGATTTTTAAAAAAAACTATTCAATATCCTAAAGAATTTTTTATGAGTTTTTTTTATAAAAATCACAAATCAATTTTAGATAAAATTTTTAATAAATATTATTGATATGCTTGATACCTTAAACTATAAGAAAAAAAATTTTGACTTACCAATTGAAAATTTAAAAGATTTATTAAATATCTTAAGACAGGATATAAAGTTTAAATATATTCCATTTAAACTGTATTATAAATATAGATCATATAAATACGCAAATAAAATTACCCCTGAGTTAAATCTAATTAAAAATTTAACAGATATTAGCAAAACAAGTTTAGATATAGGGGCTAATCTTGGATTATTTACCTTTTTTATTCAAAAATATTCAAAATTTGTTTATGCATTTGAGCCAAACCCATATCCATTGAGGTATTTATATGATCTAGTTGGAGAAAATGTAAAAGTATTTCCAATTGCAATAAGTGAACTAAATAGTGAGGTAATTTTAAATATTCCCAAAAAACCAAAAGGATGGTCTTCAAATGGAGCCTCTTTAAAATACAAAAATGAGTTTGCAATTAAATATAAAGTTGACTCAAGAACAGTTGATAGTCTAAAAATTGAAAATTTAGGGTTTATAAAAATTGATGTAGAAGGAAATGAAATGGGAGTATTACAAGGAGCTAAGAAAACTTTAATTGAACAAAGACCTAATTTAATTGTGGAAAATGAATCTATTCATCAAAAAGATCCTAACAAGATCTTTAAATTTTTATCAGATTATGACTATTTTGCATTTTATACTTTAAAAAAAGGCAAAATAATCAAGATTGAAAAGAATATTGAAATTGAAAAACTTCAAAAAAATCCAGAATTAAAAAGATATGGCTATGTACAAAATTTTATTTTCATTCATAAAAGTAAAATTAATAAATTTTACAAAATAATTGATTAGTTTAAATCCTTAAAAAAATTTTGGCTAAAATTAAAAACAATTCAAATTTTTCAAAAGAACTGCTACAAAAAATTAAAACAAATCCTGATGACCTCGATTCAGTTTTAACTTATGGAAAGTTAATGGGGTTACAAAATAATCATATAGAAGCCGCAAATATATTTAAAAAAAGTATTATAAATTTTCCTAACAATGACACTTTAAGATTTAATTATGCAATTTCTTTGATTGCGATTAAAAAATTTCATAAAGGTGCATTAATTTTACGAAGTCTATTATCAAAATTTCCATATAGAAATGAAATATTATTTAGTTATGCAAATGCATTATATAAATTAAAAAAATATAAACTTTCATTAAAATATTATTATAAATTACATTATTTAGATAAAGGTAATGTTAATGTCTTAATAAATATTGGCATTGTCCTTATATCATTAGAAAGTTACTCAAAAGCATTAAACTTTTTAAAATTAGCAAAGAATAAAGAGAGACAAAGTTCGTTAATTTTACGTAATATTGGTCTATGTTATAAAAACTTAAATAAAATAAGCCAGGCAATCGTTTATTATTCAAAATCTATAAATTTGGAAAAGTCATATATTGGCTCATATCTTGCTTTAGGATCAATATACTTAGAAAAAAAAGAAAATAACCTTGCAATTGAAACGTTCGAAAGAGCATCTAATATGGCACAAAATATAATCAAAAACTATAGATCAAATAATGTTGGAGAAATTATACTAAACGATATCGCTATTCTTTTCTCGATTCTGGGTAATTACAATTTAGCAGAAAGATCTATCAAAATATTGGAGGAAAAATTTTTATTAAAAGCTTCCCATAAAATGTTGTTATCAGAAGTTTTATTATCAAAGGGTAACTTTTTAAAGGGCTGGTTTTATTATGAGTATAGATTTGATTATTACTTAGAAGAAAAAAATATCAATAATTTTAAAAATTTTCCAAAACCTTTATGGAATGAGGATTTAGGAAATGAAGCAATATTAATATGGTCAGAACAAGGTTTAGGCGATCAAATTTTATTTGGAACGATTCTCGAAGATTTTATATTAAAATTTAAAAAAGTTTATTTGATGATAGACCCAAGGTTGAAAAATTTTTATTCTAAATTTCTAAAAAGAATTGAAATAATAGGATCTGACGAGTCCCTAAACTCAGATCTTTATGATTACCATATTCCTTTAGGATCTATTGCCAAATATTCTAGAAAATCTATCTATGACTTTAAAACAATAAATCTTAATTTCTCTAAAAATCTTAACTGGAAGAATACATCAATTAAAAGAAAGCTAAAATGTGCTATTAGTTGGAAAAGCGTAAACAGCTTTAAAAGCAAATATAAATCAATAGAATTAAAAGAATTAAACACTATATTTAAAAATCCAAAAATAGATTTCTATAACATACAATACACAGATGAAAAAAGAGAACTTGATGAATTAAAAACAGAATTCGACATTTCTATAAAAAAACCACATAAAGTGGATGCATTGAATGATATTGACGGGCTTATGGAATTTATTAACAGTTGTGATTTTGTTATTTCAGTAAGTAATACAAATGCTCATATATCTGGAATTTTGAACAAACCAACATTTTTACTTTTACCAAAAATTTATGGAACATGGTGGTACTGGCATAACGAGTTCAATAATAAGAATATTTGGTATCCATCAGTAAAAGTATTTTCACAAACGGAAATTGGAGATTGGTCTTCTGCTGTAGCCAATTTAAATAAATACTTATTAAGTAATATTTAAAATTAATTAAATTTGATTATAGCTTTTAAAAGATATTATTTAGTGTATTTTCTAAAAATGATCAAAAATATTTATATAGGTTACGACTCAAGAGAGGATCTTGCATACCAAGTTAGTAAACATAGCATCAAAAATAAATCAAAAAACATAAACGTATCTCCCCTCAAACTTAGCGAACTAAGAGAAAAAAATTTATACTGGAGAGATGAAGATAAGTTGGGCTCAACAGAATTTACTTTTTCTAGGTTTCTTGTTCCAGAACTAAATAATTATAATGGTTGGGCAATTTTTTGCGATTGCGATATTTTGTTTTTAAAAGATGCCAATGAGCTTTTTAACCTTGCAGATGATAAATATGCGATTATGTGTGCTCAACATGACTATACACCCAAAGAGGGCGTAAAAATGGATGGAAAAGCCCAAACTATTTACCCGAGAAAAAACTGGAGTTCTGTAGTTTTATGGAATTGCTCTCATCCATCTAATAAAAAGGTAACTAAAGAATTAGTGAATGATCCCGCAACTACAGGAAAGTATCTTCATCGCTTTTCATGGCTTGAAGATAGTGAAATAGGATCCATTCCTCATACTTGGAACTGGCTAGCTGGTTGGTATAAAGAACCTCAAGACGGTACTCCAAATGCAATACATTATACTGAAGGTGGTCCTTGGTTTGAAAATTATCGATTTTGTGAATATCATCAAATCTGGAAAGAAACACTATCAGAAATGATGAACACAACAATATAGTTAGTTTAAAAATGGAAATTGCTTTCATTTCGACTATAAACAAGAAACTGTATAACGAATATGGTAAGAGATTTTTGGAAGAGTTTGCTAAATGTGCTAGCAAAGATATTAAATTATTTCTGATTTTTGAAGGAGAGTACCCAGAAGAAATTTTAAATTTAAGTGACAATATACTTGTTATACCTTTGCTTAGCTCTAAACAAAAAAATTTTTTTAGAAAATTTTCTAATTTAAATGAGGCATGGGGTTTTAGAATTAGATTAACTGAAGAAAAAAAACTTAAAATTAAACCTGACTATCGTTTCAATGCTATGAGGTTTTCTTTTAAACCGTTTGCAATTCACCAATGTTTAGATTATCTACCTAATACTATAACTCATTTAATATGGACTGATGCAGACCTAAGATGTAAGAAAAAATTTTCTTCAGATGACTTGATAGAATTTTTACCAGAAGATAATCAATTAATGTCTTATCTTGGCAGAGATAATTTTTATTCTGAGTGTGGTTTTTTAGTCTTTAATTTACAAAAAACCGAAACGATAGACTACATTAATAGGATTATTGATATATACGAATCAGGAAGTATTTTTGCTTATAATGAGTGGCATGATAGCTATATATGGGATCAAGTACGAAAAGACTTTGAGAAAGACTATAACTGCTTGTTTAAAAACTTGTCAGGCAAAGCATCTAACCAAAAACATGTTTATATGCACACAAATTTAAGCAAAATATTTGATCACCTAAAAGGCCCAATTGCAAAAACTGTAGGCGAGTCTGATGAAACTGAGTACAAAGCAAAATAAAAAAAATTTTTTTTTAGAAAGTATATTATAGATTGAGCCCTGCTATTGTTTACTACACAAATCACTTCATAAACAACACTATTACTCAATTTTTTTCTAAAGCCAATAACCTTCAGTTAGAAAATATTAATAATTATGTGTATGATAATACAAAAACATTCATTACTTATGGTATTTTGAGGGGTACGGGTGAAATATTATCTAAATCAAAAAATTACATCTATATAGATCATGGCTTCTTAAATGCATCAGATAGAACTTTTAATAAAGAAAAAATAACAAAGATTAAAAACTTAACTGGATATTTTAGAGTAATTAAAAATGATTTATATTTTAATAAAAACTTCATTAATTTTGATAATACAAGATTTAAAAAACTCGGTATTGACTTGAAGGATTTAAAAATTGAAGGAAAAAAAATTGTAATTTCTGAGCCTAGTGAGCATGTATTAAATTATTTTAAAATTCCAAATTGGACAAACGATACCATTAATGAAATTAAAAAATTTTGTGATAGGGAAGTTATTATTCATAGCAAATTCTCAAAAGTACCATTAAAAACAGTATTAAAAGATGCATTTGCTTTTGTAAGTTGTCAATCCAATGCAGCATATCAGGCGTTATCAGAGGGGGTCCCAGTTTATTTCACACATAACACTCTGAAAAAATTTGGCAATATCAAAAATATTGAAAAGAGAGAGCTAAATCATTCTTTATTGTATACAGCTGCAAATTCACAATGGAAATTATCGGAATTTTTTTCAAATGATTTTAAAAAATTCCTTGATAGATTATAAAATATGGCAGGTTTTATATTATCTCTTATTTTTTTATTAGTAGCTTTATCTGGTTACTTTTATTCGGTTAAACCATCTAAACTAGAAAAAGAAATTAGAAAACATAACTTAGATTATGAATGTTTTGAATGTAAAGAAAAATTTTCCGTAAATGAAATAAAATGCCCTAAGTGTTCATTTACAACATTATACGGAGAACGGCGTTCTAAATACTGGAGAATATTACCGATACTTGGATTTTATATTTTTTTGGTTGCTAAATTTGCTAGAACAGGGGTTATGTAATTATTTATAAATTTAAATATTAATTTTTCTCTTATCGTTGTCACTAATTTGACCCTCTGCTATAGAACTTCCTTGTTCCTGAGAATTATACTCAGTATCAAAATCTTTAATATCATCTAAATATTTTCCTTGTAAAGGAGTTTTAAAATCATCATTTGATAATTTTTTATAAACACTAACTATAAATATATTTTTTCCTAATTTTTCAAAAGACGCTTCTACTAGTTTGTTTAGAGTTGTTGGGGGTCTGTGAGGTTTTATTTGATCATAAAGCAATTTATGATCGGCCATATTTTGCAAAAAAATTTCATTTCCATCTCTATTTGCAAATGTCATTCTTATTAATTCGTAATTATTAGATGCAGCCAAATCTGCAAAAAAGATTGGATGATAATTATAGAAACCGTGATTAGTCCAACCTAAAAAAGGTAAAATATTTAACATAAGCCCACCCTTATTAGTCAAATTATGAATATTTTTGTAAAGTGTAAATTGGTTAAAAACATGCTCACCAGTACCATTATTTATAACAACATCATATTCATTCTTAAAATTATATAGGCTTTCTATGTCTTGATTTAAATCAAATTTATAGCTGTTGTATGCGCCGTTTATATCAATGATTTCATAGTTTTGATAACCTAATCCGGTATATGCTTCTTTGGCTGTAAAAGATTTTCCACTTTTAATTTTTTCAATGGCATTTTTTTGATTCTCATTTATGACTTCGAGATTACTAACATATTTTTCAAAAGAATTTATTTTAAATGTGGGGGTTTGCGCTCCAATATCTAATATTGTAGGGAATTCTCTATCAACTTTTTGTTTACAAAAAAATGCATACTTAAGTGCTATTGTATTAAAAGTCATTTAGAAAATTATAGATTATATTTTTTAAGAATAAAATTTAATAAATCATCTATTGGATGGGACCAATTTTTATATTCCTTTTGAACAAACCTTGTAATTGAGGGATACCAAACATTTTTTCCCTCATAATTATTATCCCAATACCAAAATTTGCCATAAGCTTTTGCTAATAATAAGTAGGTTGGTATATTTAAAGCTCCAGATAAGTGTGCACTAGATGAACTAGTGGTTATAGTGAAGTCACATGACTGAATAAACTGCATTAATCCATAGATATCATTGTATAAATCTAAATCATCAATCGTATTGATAATAATACCATGCTCATCACGCATATATTTAATTTCTTCATTAGCTTCTGAATATTGAATGCTATAAAAATCTATATTATTGAGTTCTAATATATCTTTTAAAGACTCTAATGAAGTTGATTTATAATCACTTTTCTGGCCATTTACACTCTTCCAACTTAGTGCACATTTTAGTTTTTTTGTTTTTGAGTTATAATTTTTATTTTTAACTTGATAATATTTTTTTAAAGGAAAAAAATCTTGATAACTCTGTCTTGTATAATTCCCTATTGAACAAAGTGGTATATGATAATCGAAAAAATCTGTAGAAGTTTCATCAAAAAGGCTATAGACAGAAATATTTGGGAATGAATTTGAGTAAATTTCTATTAATTTTGGGTCAACTGCTAAATAAACTTTTTTAAATGAAATTATAAAATCTTGTAGCATAGTGCCATGCAATATTTGATCCCCGATGCCCTGTTCTCCCCAAATTAGAACTCTATTGTATCCTAGACTAGGATTCCAGAGAGGTTTGGTAAAATTTGGCATTACTCGAACTGATCCATCCGCATGCTTTTCATTCCATCTGTTTTCATAATACTTCCAGCCTTCTTTAAATCTACCCACGTGTAATAGTGACATTGCATAATTTGTATCTAAAGAATTGTCATCAGTTTTTAGTTTTTTATATTTTTCAATTACCTCTAAATTTTTAGAATAGAAACCTAGATGATCGTATGCACTAGACAAATTCTTAAGTGTTAATGGGTTATTTGGTTCAATATCATGAGCTTTCTTAAAAAATTCTAATGCTTCGTCATGATTTCGCATATATAGGCTAGTTATGCCCATATTATTTAGAGCAGTAATATTGTTTTTATTAATTTTTAATGTTTCTTGAGCATAATATTTTCCTAAACTATAATCGGCATCAAAATCTTTTTCATTTGAGTTGATATATACATTTGATAAGCTAAATAAAATTCTCTCTTTCGTATCAATACTTAAATTTAAAGTTAAAATTTCTTTAAATAAATTAATACTTTCATCATATCTGCCTAAGTTATCATAAGATCTTGCAAGCCTTTCTTTTGCATTAAGCTGGATAAGTTGATCGTCAGTAAGTGAAATTGTTTTATTTAAATATTCAATGGCATTGGTATAAGACTCATTAAGATAAAATGTATCTCCAATTTGATAAAAAACTTCAGGATTTTCAGATTTTAATTTAAGAGATTTTAAAAAAAATGAAATGGCTTCATCATATTTTTTTTGTTTTTTATTAATAATACCTAATCTCGCAAGAGCATCAAAATCTATTGGATTAAGTTTTAATGATTTAAGAAAATTTAATTTAGAATCTTCGAGTTTCTCTTGTTTTGCTAAACAAATTCCTAGTTGAAAATATAAATTATAATCATTGGGATAATGATTAATTAGCTCATTAAATTTTTCTTCAGATTTGGTATACTCTCTTAACTCACTTAGTGCGATTGCTAAATTTAATAATGATGGCTTAAAATTTTTATTAGCTTTCAAAGCATTATTAAAAAAATACTTTGCCTGAGAATGGTCTAGCATTTTACCATAAATAATACCCATTGCATGATTGGCCCTTAGATCATTTGGTGATATTTTCAGAACTTTCTGAAAACAATTTTTAGCATCATCAAGTTTATTATTTTCAAAAAACTTCATGCCTTTATTGAATGTTTGATTTATCTCTGAATTTGTCACTTTTGATTTATTTAAAGTTACTGATACATGCCCGGTGTTTAAACTAGATTATTATAAATAATAATAGCCATCAAATTAAAATGCTTTTAACTATTTAAGAATATTATTTATTTTTCTAAAAAAGGTCTAAAATTAAATAATTCATGATTAAATTCACCAATAATATTCATATATTTTCTATAAGAGTCTGTTTTACTTCTTTTGGTGACACCGTGGATAGATAAGGGAGAATTTAAAAAAACCACTAATCGATTTTTTTTATATTCTATTTCTTCAATAAGGTTAGCGTTTTCTTCTCTGACTCTTGATTTGCCATAAAAACTTGGTTTATCTTTAAACTTGTGAGTTGTGAGACTGCCGCCTGATGAAAAATCATTATTATTTTTCATGTAAAATAAACCAGCATAAAATTCTTTAGGATTGTCTAAATGAGGCCCTATTACACTAGTATCTCCAGAAGTGGGAGTATTAATGACAAATTGACAATCAGTGTTAAAATGATGCTTGCCTGTAAACCTCACACCCGTGTTGCTTGAGTTAGGAAGTTTCTCTTTTCCAACTTTATAAATTTGCGAAATTGACTCTTTGAATATATCAAAAAGCTCATCAGTAAACTCGACACTTGTGTGATATTTTATAAATTTTTTCCAATCATCAGAGATACTGTTATCTTTAAGCGATTGTGCAGCACTAAGTCTATATGCTGTGTTTTCTTCATAAGTTTTAATGCCCATATTTGAATTAATAATTTTTTCATAATCAGGAAAACTATCATTTAAAATATTGTATAACTCGATAGGCAAAGCATCATCAATTATAAAGTATGGGAAGGGATCGCTAGTAAATTTAATATTATTTTTGTTTTGTAAAACACTATACATTTAGAAATGTTAATACTTATAAAAAAAAGTTCAATATAAACTTTTTTAATTTAATGGCTTGTGTGCCCTGACTATTGATATCAAATCATTTTAATTAAAAGTATAAATATTTCTTTTAAACATATGTATATTTCAGATTTTGATATACATTGTATCAAAAATGAAACTTGTTAATAAATGGTATTTGCCTGACTCAGAAACGAACTATTTAGAATATTTTAAAAATCTTAAAACAGACCAATATCAAGAAAAACAAAGGCAGTACTCTATGAAATTTCTATCAAATAAAAGAACTGCATTAGATATTGGTGCAAATATAGGTTTTTGGGCTAGAGATATTTGTAGGATTTTTAAAAAAGTAGAGTTGTTTGAGCCCCATAAGTTGAATATTGAGTGCCTACAAAAAAATTTACAAGATTATAAAAATTTCAAAATTCATGAATATTCGTTATCTAATTTCAGCGGCAATGGTGAGCTTTATATTGATGACAATGGCTTAGGTAACAATACTCTTTCTAAAGACTCTGGATTAACTAATAATATTATTGTTAAAGTGAAAAAATTGGATGACTTAGATTTAAATGAAATTGATTTTATAAAAATTGATGTTCAATCTCATGAATTAGAAGTAATTGAAGGGAGCGTCAATACTTTAAAAAGAAATAGTCCAGTTTTATGCATCGAGGCCCCAAAGAGAACTGAAAAAGAATTATCTTATCTTCATGAAATAAAAAAAATATTAAAGAACCTAAAATATAAAGTGGTAGGAAGATATGCCAAAGAATTAATTTTTAAAAAATAAAACTCTATTAGCAAATAATTAATAAATTTGAGATTAAGATAATTTAAATTTACCTTATTCAAATAATTTTAGTAGGATTTTCTAATAAATTATAAATTTTAAAATGTTATACTTAATGTTATGAATGTTGGTATTTTTCTTAAGACAGCAAATGATCCATATTTTGAGAGAGTTCTAAAATATTTTGCTGAGGGTATTGTACATCATGGAGATAGTGCAAAGTTAATAGATTTAGATAACTATCAGAATTGTGATATAAGTCTTTTTTTTGGATCGTGGAAAAATTCAAATTTTATACATCATAAACTAAAAAATGAAATTATTTCTAAGAGTAAAATATTTGTATGTTTAGAAACTCCTTTAATAGGCAGGGGTGAGGTTAAAGAAATATTTGATGATGACTCTTTTCGTGTAGGTGTTAATGGTTATTTAAATGATAGTGGTGTTTTTTACTTAAATAATTGTCCTTCAGACAGGTGGGGTATTATTAGTAAAAAATTCAATTTGAAACTTAATGATTGGAATGCTTTTAATGAAGATGCTCCAATTTTAGTTGCGTTACAATTTCCAAATGATGCTTCTTTGCGAGGATGCAATATAACAGAATGGGCTTTCGAGGTTAGTCAACAAATTCGCTCTGTGAGTAAAAGAAAAATAATTATTAGGTTTCCACAATTAGATAAGCTCTATGAAAAAAAATGGATTAATAAACTTAGGACTATAGAAGATTTGCATTTTCAAATGGGAACAAAAAAAAATTTAGTGCCTACTTTAAAAAAATGTCACTGTAGTGTTACCTATACTTCAGGTCTTGCAGTAGACTCATTGATTAATGGTTGTCCAACAATAACATGTAACGAAGGAAGCTTTTGTTATGAAGTATCTCAAAATAGCGCATTTGAAGTCGAAGAAATTAAATACTTTGATAGAAGGCAATGGATTTATAATTTGTCATATTGCCAATGGGATCTTAACGAAATAAAAAGTGGAGAAGCTTGGAGACATATTAAGAGCATAGTTCATTCAATTAATTAATGGTAAGTATATCAAAAAAGCTTCAAAAAATATTTGTAGAAACAAAAAATGGTCAAAAAGAATTTTTTTGTTTCAAAAATACTTCATATCCTTATAAAATATTAAGAGGTGAATCCTACCCTGTTTTTAATTTTTTAACTAAACCTAAATATATATTTGATATAGGAGCTAATGTTGGGGCTGCATC
>MDTG01207192.1_pt1 | contig 12854 bp, 10 predicted proteins | sample 811421 | NCBI WGS metagenome assembly MDTG01 (sample SAMN05326645, study PRJNA326480) | marine metagenome | isolation source: seawater | place: Pacific Ocean: South East | collected 2011
TAATCTCTGATGGAGCTCCAGTAGATGACTCAACTTTATCTGTAAACTCAGGTGATTTTTTAGAAAAACATTTAAAAAAAACTGTAAAACTTATTGAGAATAAAAGTGAAATAGAATTGTTGGCTATAGGAATTGGACACGATGTATCGAGATATTATAATAAAGCAATAAAAATTACTGATGTTCAGGAATTGGGAGATGTTATGATTAAAGAACTTAGTGGATTATTTTACAACAAAAAAAAGCTTCATTGAATTTGGCTTAAATCCTTATTTTTCCACTTAATTATCACTTCTGCTCCACCATTTTTTTTTGAATTTTGAAATACTATATTTGCATAATTTTTTTCCAAAAGAGTTTTGCCTATAAAAGTTCCTAGTCCCAATCCATATTTTGATAAATTTTCTTGATTTGCACTTCTTATATAGGGTTCTCCTAGTTTATCTTTTTCTATCAAATCTTTAGGAAATCCTGGACCATCATCTTTAATGATGACTTCTGTATCTTTTTTATTACTAGTTAAAAATATTTCTATTTTTTGATTGCTAAATTTATTTGCATTTCCAATAAAATTTCTTAATCCATAAATTATCTCAGCAGATTTTGTTGTTTTTAATGGATTTTTATAATTTTCTGCATCAAATATAAAACTTTTCTTACTTATCTCCTTAAAGGAATTAACTATTTCATTTATATAATCATATAGATTTAGATTTGAATCTAGAAATCCATCATCGATTCTTGGGTTCATTGATAATTTTTTTAAAATTGCAGCACATCTATTGCTTTGACTTACTAGAAGATCTAGATCTTTTTTTATTTTTTTATTTTCTCCAAGTTCCTTTTGGAGTTCTTTAACAATTAGTAATATTGTCGATAATGGAGTGCCAAGGGAGTGAGCTGCTGCCGCAGCTTGGCCACCTAAAGATAGAAGTTCGTTTTCTTTTGCCATTATTTCTTTAATTTTATCATAGGCTTTTTGTCTTATTCTATCTTGCTCTCCAAATTTAACAGCAAAATAAACTAAAAATAATAAACCTATTAAAATAGATAATGGGATAGCATAAAGATAATAATCTGGTACATGAAAATGTATCTCTTCAGGATGGGGGAGTTCTTTATAAAAGAAAGATAAAAAAGTTAAAATTAAAATTATTAAAAAAACTAACAATACAGAACTATAAATATTTAAATATTGAGCTGAAAATACTGCTGGAATTATAATTAAAAATATAAATGGATTTGTGATGCCTCCAGTTAAAAAAAATAATATACCTAATTGTAATATATCAAAACTTAAATAAATTGTGGAAAGTAAATTATTAAGTTGGTTTTCTTTAACTTTAAATTGCAAGTAAAGATTTGTTAATACGCCAAAAAATATTATGATAATACAATAAAAATAATTAAATTTAAAATTTAATAAAAATTGTACGCTTAAAACTGCAATAAGTTGTCCTATATATGCTATCCATCTTAAATTAATATAGGTAGATTTATTTAAAGAGTAAAGATGTGAAGCTTTTAAAAACTTCATAATTAAATATCAAGATTGGAAACATTTATTGCATTTTCTACAATAAAATCTTTTCTTGAAGCAACATCATTACCCATAAGAGTGTGGATTAATTCTAAGTCTTTTTTATTATTTTTTGAATATTGAACTTGCAAAAGGCTTCTCGTTTCAGGATTAAGAGTAGTATTCCAAAGTTCTTCAGGATTCATTTCCCCAAGTCCTTTAAATCTTTGAATTGAAAGTTTAGATTTTTCTATTTGTAAAATTTTATTAAATTCCTTTGAACCATTTTTATATTTTTTTAATTCTTTGGAATTTTTTAAAATAAAACTTTCAAGATTTTTTTCATCTTTAATATAAATTCCTTTTGATCCTTTGTTTATCTTAAAAAGTGGAGGCTGGGCTAAATATATATTTCCATTTTCAATTAATTTATTAAACGGAATGTTATTAAAAAAAGTTAATAGTAAAGCTCTAATATGAGAACCATCAACATCAGCATCGGTCATTATAATTATTTTTCCATATCTCAGATCCTTAATATCTATTTCTTCGTTTTTTGGATCTAAACCAAGGGCATTGATTAAAGTTATGATTTCATTTGATGAAATCATTTTGGATAAAGCTTTTGTTCTTAAATCATTTCCATTGCCATTTTTTTTACTTCCATTAGAATCTATATAAGTATTTAATATTTTTCCTCTTAGCGGCAATACAGCTTGATATTCTCTATTCCTACCTTGCTTTGCTGAACCACCTGCAGAATCTCCCTCTACTATGAATAACTCTGTACCTTCCTGTTTTGAATTTTGGCAATCAGCAAGTTTACCCGGTAATCCTGTTAATTCTAAAGCTCCCTTTCTTCTTACATTTTCTCTTGCTTTTCTCGCTACATCCCTGGCTACAGCAGCTTGAATTACTTTTGTTAGAATTATTTTTGCTACCGAAGGGTTTTGGTCAAACCACGTAGATAATTTTTCATTAATAATTGTTTCTACAATATTTCTTATTTCTGACGAAACTAATTTATCTTTAGTTTGTGAAGAAAATTTTGGATCAGGCATTTTGATTGAAAGTACGCAAGTTAAGCCTTCTTTTATATCGTCTCCCGATAATGATACTTTATTTTTTTTTAATAAGTTTTGTTCATTTGCATATTTATTTACTACTCTTGTTAAGGCACTTCTAAAACCTAAAATATGAGTCCCTCCATCTTTCTGAAAGATATTATTTGTATAAGGATAAACATCATCTGAATAGCCTGCATTCCATTTCAAAGAACACTCAATATCAACATTTTGTTTTTTTCCTTGGATAAATATTGGTTTTTTAAATATATCTTTATCATTTTTATTAATTAATTTTTCTCTTTTTTCATCTAAATACTCAACAAATTCTATTACTCCACCATCAAATTTAAAATCAAAAGATTTTATTTTTTTTTGGGTAAGATCGTTAATAATAATTTTAATTCCTTTGTTTAGGAAAGCTAATTCTCTCATTCTTTTTTGAAGAATGTTAAAATTAAACTTTACAGATGAAAATACCTTTTTTGCTGGAAAAAAAGTTATTTCAGTTCCATTATTTTTTGATTTTCCAATTGCTTTTAATGGTGACTTAGAATTTCCATTTTCAAATTCAATAAAATATCTTTTTTCATCTCTATCTATGTAAAGAAGTAATTTTTCAGATAAAGCGTTAACAACAGAAACCCCAACTCCGTGCAATCCTCCTGAAACTTTATACGAGTCATGATCAAATTTACCACCAGCATGTAACTGGGTCATAATTACTTCTGCAGCTGATTTCTTTTCTCCTTTATGCATATCAACGGGAATCCCTCTTCCATTATCCTTTACAGTTATAGATCCGTTGGCATTTATATTTACCTCTATTTTATTACAATATCCTGCTAATGCTTCATCAATTGAATTATCTACAACTTCATAAACCATATGATGAAGGCCTGTTCCATCATCTGTATCTCCAATATACATCCCTGGTCTTTTTCTTACAGCTTCGAGGCCTTTTAAAACTTTTATTGATTCAGCTTGATAATTATTTGAATTTTTCATTTTTAGAGAGTTATCTTATATCATAAATATAGTTTTTTAACACATATATGTTATTTCTTATGACAAAAATTTGTCTAAAAATAAAATTATTTAAAGGTTAAAACTTATTATTATTTTACTTAATTATTTATTATGAAAAAAAAAATTTTAATTTCAGGAACTTCAGGATTTATTGGTTATGAATGTTTGAAATACCTCTTGAAAAATAAATATGACATTACAGTTTTGTTAAGAAATAAAAATAAGTTTAACAAAAAATTTTTAAATTTGAATAATAACTATCCAAAATTTAAAAAAATATTTTTTTCAGCTGAAAAAGATTTAAAAATAAAACTAAAAAATAGAAAAATAGATATATTTATAAATTTTTCAAATTATTATGTTAATAGTCACAATTTCGAGGATATTAGTAAATTAATAAACGCCAATGTGATCTTTCCAACTTTAGTTTTGGACTTGATATCAAATAAATGTAAAAAAGTAATAAATTTTGGGACAATGATGCAACACCCTAAAAGTAAAAAACTCGATTCCCTTAATTTATATGCTGCTACAAAAAATTCATTTGATATGATTTTTAATTATTACCAATACAAGTATAAATCATGCAATTTTTATAATATTAAATTTTATGAAAGTTTCGGTAAAAATGATTACAGAAAGAAACTCTTACCTACGCTATTTAAAAATATAAAAAAAAATAAGTTGACTAAAATTTTTACATCAAAACTTGTTCTTAATATTATACATATTGAAGATATATTTTTATCATTAGACATATTATTTAGAAAAAAAATAAAATCTGGTTCTTACTGTTTGTTTAATAAAAAAAATATATCAATAAAAAATTTAATTAATAGTATAAAATTGAAAAATAAAATAAAAATAAATTATATGTCTAATAAAAAATTTAAAATTCCAACAAGAAAAATTAAAAAACTTCCTGGTTGGAATTCTAAAATAGATATCAAAAAAAAATTTTTACTTAATTTAAATGAAAATAATTAAAACAAAATTTTCAGGATTATTAATTTTAAAAACAAAAGTTTACAAAGATAAAAGAGGTTACTTTAAAGAAGTAGAAAAAAAAAAAATATTAAAAAAAAATTTTATATTTGATTGTTTTTCATTTTCCAAAAAAAATACTTTGAGAGGTTTACATTTGCAATTGAAAAAACCTCAAGCTAAAATAATAACTGTTGTATATGGTAAAATACTTGATGTTGTTGTTGATTTAAGAAAAAATTCAAAAACATTTGGAAAGCATTTTAAAATAAAAATGTCTCATGATTCAAATTTTTCACTTTACATACCAGAAGGTTTTGCTCATGGATTTATTTGCCTAACAAAAAAATGCTCCGTATATTATAAATGTACTAATTATAGAAATAAAAACAGTGAAGTTACAATTAAATGGAATGACAATGATCTTAAAATTAAATGGCCAATAAAAAATCCTATTTTGTCTGCAAAAGATAAATTAGGAATCCCATTTTCTGAAATTTCAAATTAACTTTGGATATGGAACGTGAGTAATAAACTTTCCTCCACTTGAAATAAATTTTTTTTCTTTTTTAAAAATTTCATCTTTAAAATTCCATGCCCCCAAATACACTGCATCAACCTTTGATTTGTCCAATTTTTTATATTTTTTAATAAAAATTTTTGTTCCAGGTAAATATTTATTAATTTTGTAAGATGTTGTATCAAAAAAGTATTCGATTGATCTTTTGCCAATGCCACAATAATTTAATACTGTACATGATTTAGCTGTAGCTCCATATCCAATAATCTTAAGTTTTTTATTTGATAATTTTTTGAAAATTTTTAATAATTTTTCTTTTGATTTAATTACGTCTTTTTCAAACTTTTTGTAAGTTGAAAATTTGTGTAAACCAAATTTTATTTCTTTAGATATTTCTTTTTTTACACTTTTACTTATTTTCCAGTTTTTATTTAATTTTTTCTTAATAAAATATCTATTGGATCCACCATGAGTTTTAATATTCTCAATCCTAAATATTTCTAAACCAAATTTTTGTAAAATATTTTTTAATGCTATTGTGGAAAAAACATATATATGTTCACAGTAAAATTGGTCATATGCAACATTTTTTATACAATTTAAAAGAGATGGATCCTCTAGAATAAGAATACCATCTCTTGTTAATGCAATGTTAATAGCCATAAAGATTTCATTAAGATTTTTAATATGACTAAGTGTATTAGAGGAATATATTAGATCAGCTTTTTTATTTTTAGTGATTTTTTTTGCTAATTTTTGACTCCAATATTCAGGATAAGTTTTATATTTTTTTTTTTTTGTTAACTTGGCTATATTTTTACAAGGTTCGACGCAAATTGCAATTTTCTTATCAAAATTTTTGATGAAGGTACCGTCATTACTTCCAATTTCAATTATCATATCGGGTCTATAACTTTTTTTTATATTTTTAGATAAATTTTTAAATGAATCTTTCATTGTTTGAGATTCGGAAGTTTTATAGGGGTAATTTTCATTAAACATTTTTTCTTTTGGTATTGTTTTAAGTATCGAAACTAAATAATTTTTTGTATTAAATCCAATTTCTAAATTAAATTTTTTTTCTTTTTTATCCAGTTTTTTTTTTTCAATATATGAATTTGCCAAAGGTTGCAGTCCTAGATCTAAAAATTTTTTAATCATATAAATTTATATTTTTTTTGTGCCTTTTGTTAAATAAAATCTTAAGAATTTAACTATACCAGCTAATTTTGCTAAATTTTTAATTACATCTTCTAACTTAAATTTCAAAATATTAAATAGAAAATAAAATATATTCTGAAAAAATTTTCTAAAAACTTTCAAAAATCTTAATTTATTTAATTTATAATCATATAAAAGCTCACCATACATAAAATTTGAATTCCTGATAAAATTTGTTTTTAAATTATCTTCTGATGATTTGCTACTTTCATGAAATGCATATGCATTATTTACTAAAAGCATTTTATAATTTGTTTTACTTATTTTTTTCATTAAATAAACATCTTCCCAATAAAGAAAAAAGTCATTATCGAAAAAACCAATTTTTCTAAGCTTTTTTACATCACATAACATACATGCTGCTTTCAAATTATTTACTATTTTATATTTTGGATATTTATTTAATTTTTTAAATCTTTTATTTTTTACGTTCTTGGGTCCAACAAAAATAGCATCCTTCTGAAGTTTTATTGCTTTAATTAACATATTAATTGATTTTTCTTCGATTAAAATATCAGGTTGTGTAAATAAACAATATTTCGTTTTTACTTTAGATAAAAGTAAATTTGAAGATTTGCTTAAACCAATATTTTTTAAAGAATAATAATATTTAAATTTGAAATTTAAAATTTTTTTCATTTTGTTTTTAAATTTACCATTCGACTCTTGATCAAAAAATATGGATTTATATTTTTTATAATGATTAAAGTTTTTAATCATTTTTATTGGCGTCTTGTACAGTGTTGCAATTACAGTGATATCGTTTGACATTTTGAATTTAATATAAGTTTTTTGTAATTTCTCGCAATAAATATATAATTATTTTTGTAATTAAGTATTAAATAATCATATTTTATAAATGAAATATACGAGCTTATTTTAAATTATCATTTTAAAAGGATATGATTTATAAATTTAATAATATAATTTCAATAAAATGAAAATTTATTGTTTATCAATTTATAATGAAAATTATAATCTATTTAAAGAACTTAACCTAATTCCTGTAGGGCTTGGAAATCAAAGTTTTGATAACAGATGGTTAAATGATAAGGGAACTAACAATATATCAAATAAAAATATTAACTTTGGCGAATATACTTTTCATTATTATTTGTGGAAAAATAAAGAATATTTGCAAAAATATAATGATTGGATAGGTTTTTGTTCTTACAGGAGATTTTGGAAAAAAAAGAATTTATTAGAAACAAATAATATAGAAGAATTAAAAAATTCAGTAATTACAAAGCCAGATGACTTATGGTGTAAAAATGATGTAATTTTAGTCGAGCCACTTATTTTTGATAAAATTAAAAATATTAAACTTATAAAAAGAAGTTTTGTAGAAGTTTTAAAAAAACCTTCGATGTTATTTAAAAGAACATCTTTAAAAGACCAATTTAATGTTTTTCATGGTTCTTATTTTTTAAAAAATGCAATTAGTTTTTTAAACAAAAATAATCAAGTTGGATTTTCTAATTTTTTATCTGGTTATGAATATAATCCACATAATATGTTTATATGTAAAAATTCAGATATTCTTAATCAATTCTATGAGGAAATTTTTCCTTGGCTTTTTAAATGTGATGAATTGTTTAAAAAAAAAAATTTGACTGGTTATGATAAAATTAGAATTTATGGATTTTTAGCTGAAAGATATATGCCTTACTGGTTTAAAAATAATTTTAAAACATTAAATTGGCCTATTACTTTTTTTGATACTCACAAGGAAATTAAATAAGTAATTATGTTTAAAGTTTCACAAGTAATAAATAATTTTTTTAGAAATATTAGATATTCTACTTATATAAAATTAATTAATAAAAAGAAAAAAATAAGTTTATCTCCATTAGAAAATAATCCATTAACAACATTAATGAATAAATACGGAAGTGATAAAGGAAATAGCAACAATAAGCATAATTATACGAAATTTTATGACTCATTATTTTCAAATATAAAAAATAAAAAACTTAATTTGATGGAAATTGGATTGGGTTCAATTGACTCTGAAATTGATTTTCATATGAAATTTATGGGAAATAATTATCAACCACTAGCATCATTATTTGCTTGGCGTGAATATTTTATAAATTCAAACATTTTTGGTGCTGATATTGATAGAACTTTAATTAAAAATCTTGATAGAATTAAAACCTTTTACGTTGATATGCAAAATGAAGAGACAATATTAGATATGTGGAATAAAATTGATACAAAAATGGATATTATTATTGACGATGGATTCCATAGTTACGATGCTAATATTAATTTATTTAGGAACTCATTTAAACATTTAAAGAATTCAGGATATTACATTATAGAAGATGTTCATAGAAAACCATCAAACATAAAAAAATTTAATAATTTTTTTTTAAACGAAAAAATAAAATATGAAATAATTGACATTCCTCATAAAAATAATATTCATGATAATTGTTTAATATTGATCAGAAAAGATTGATATCAATATAAATATTTTTAAATTTAAAAAGATTTGGTAAACAAAATTTATGGCGGAGAGAGTGGGATTCGAACCCACGGTACCGGTGAGGGTACACACACTTTCCAAGCGTGCGCCTTAAACCGCTCGGCCATCTCTCCAGTTAAGATATAAATTCTTTATAAAAGTTTTTATTATCTAAAAGATATTTTGGAAATGTATTATCTAATTTAATTGTTTCATATTTATAACCTCTGTTAAATAGATCAATCTTTTGTTCTATTTTTTTTTTAATATTTTGTGGAGATGAAAATTCTTCACTGCTGTATTCTGAGTGTGCAAAAGTTTTAAGCTTAACAGATATTTTTTCTGGGGACATTATATTATTAAAATGCCACCCTCCATCTTCAAAAATTTGAATATTTTTTTCCTTGTCTATTCTGTAAAATTTATATTTTAAGTTTTTTGCTTTTATTTTTTCTCTCATAAAATCAATTGATGTTAAATCTTTTTTCTTTGATACTCTTGTACCATCCCAAGGAGTTTCAAAAGGATTAAACAAATTAAATTTATAATTAAAATTTTTTTGTATAAAAATTCCATATTTTTTATCTAGATTAAAATTATTCAATAATTTTGGATTGGGAATTTCATCGGGATCAGAAAAAAAAATGTAATCATCGTTGTCTGCAAAACTTAAATTTTCTAATAAAAATTCTCTTTGAATAGCTTGATTTTTCCATGGATTATTATTTTTTGGAAATGGCTTTTCTAAAACCAAATATTTTATTTTTTGAGAAGATGAATATTTATCAATATTGAAATTTAATTTTTTAGGATTTCCTTTATGATCATATCTTGATTCACATACTACTAAATAATCAAAAAAATCTTTAACAATATTAAATCTTAAATCAAAGATAAAATTTTCATCAAAAAAAGTAATGCAATCTAATAATTTTTTCATTGTTTGCTAATTTTTAAAACTCCAATAAACGCATCTTGTGGAATTTCAACTTTTCCAAATTGCTTAGATCTTGCTTTTCCTTTTTTTTGTTTTTCTAAAAGTTTTCTTTTTCTATCCCTAGCTCCTCCACCATGAATTTTGGTTAGGACATCTTTTTTAAATCCTTTTATCGTTTCCCTTGCTATAATTTTTCCCCCAATAGCTGCTTGGATAGGTATCATAAAATTATGTCTAGGAATTAAATCTTTTAATTTTTCACAAACTTCTCTGCCGATAGATTGTGCAAAATTTTTATGAACCATCATTGCTAGCGCATCAACCGATTCTGAGTTAACAAGAATTCCTAATTTAACTAAATCTCCTTCTTTGTGTCCAATAATTTCATAATCAAAACTTGCATAGCCGCTCGTTAGAGATTTTAATCTATCATTAAAATCAAAAACAACTTCATTCAAAGGAATTTCATAGGTTAATACAGCCCTGTTACCTGAATAATTTAAGTTTTTTTGAACTCCTCTTTTGTCCTGACACAATTTTATAATAGAACCTAAATATTTATCTGGTGTTATAATTGTTGCTTTAATCCAAGGTTCTTCAATATAATTTATAAATGTTGGATCTGGTAAACTTGATGGATTTTGTAACTCAAATATTTTTCCATCATTAAGATAAACTTTGTAAACAACGCCTGGTGTTGTAGTAATTAAATTAATATCAAATTCTCTTTCAAGTCTCTCTGTTATTATTTCTAAATGTAACAAACCTAAAAAACCACATCTAAATCCTAGACCAAGAGCAGATGATGATTCTGGTTCATAAGAAAAACTTGCATCATTTAATTTGAGCTTGGCTAAACCATCTTTTAACTTATGGTATTCGGAACTATCTACAGGAAACAAGCCACAAAATACTACAGGTTTACTTGGTTTAAATCCAGGAAGTGCTTTTGTTAATGGTTTCTCAGCATCACAAATTGTATCTCCAACCTTAGTTTCTGATAAACTTTTTATACCAGTTATTATAAATCCTATTTCACCAGAATTTAATTCATTAATGTCCCTTGCTTTTGGAGTAAAAACTCCTACCTTTTCAATAATATGTTCACTATTATTTGACATCATTCTAATTTTCATATTTTTTTTTATACTTCCATCCACAACTCTAACTAAAATAACAACTCCTAAATAAGCGTCATACCAACTATCTATTAATAAACATTTTAGTTTTTGATTTATTTGACCCTTGGGAGAAGGAAGTTTATTAATAATCTGTTCTAATATCTCTTCAATTCCTTCTCCAGTTTTTCCAGAACATGGAACACTATTTTCAGTTTCAATTCCAATTACATCTTCAATTTGTTTTTTTGTTTTATCAATATCTGATGCTGGAAGATCAATTTTATTTAATACTGGTATAATTTCGTGATTTATATCTAATGCTTGATAAACGTTTGCTAAAGTTTGAGCTTCTACTCCTTGTGTACTGTCAACAATCAATATAGATCCCTCGCAAGCATATAAAGATCGACTTACTTCATAACTAAAGTCTACATGTCCAGGAGTATCAATTATATTTAAAATATATTTTTTTCCATCTTTTGAAATATAATTTAATTTTACTGTCTGAGCCTTGATGGTGATTCCTCTTTCTCTTTCTATATCCATTGAGTCCAGAACTTGAGCCTTCATTTCCCTTTCCGTAAGTCCTCCACATTTATGAATTATTCGATCAGCTATAGTTGACTTTCCGTGATCTATATGCGCAATAATTGCAAAATTTCTAATATGCTCTATTTCACTCATTAAGATCTTAATTTTGCACCAGCTTTTTCTTCAACATTAGAAATAATTTTATGTGAAATTTCATTTAAATCCTTTTCGTTTAAGGTTTTAAAGTCTGATTGGATAGTGACTTTTAAAGCTATAGATTTTTTATCCATTGGTATATTCTCGCCTTGATAAACATCAAAAATTTTAACATTTTTTATTAATGATACATCAACATTTGATATAATCTCGATTAAATCTTGCGCTTGAAAATCTTTTTTAACTACAAAAGCAAAATCTCTATCTGATTTTTGATAATCTGAAAAAATTATTGTTGGCTTCTCTTTTTTATTTTGATTTTTATAATTAACTACTTTTTCTAAAAAAACCTCAAATCCATAAGTTTTATCAATAATTTTTGGATGAATTTCACCAAAATAAGCTAATAATTTTTGATCCTTTTTTGTTATTACTGATCCTGATCTTCCTGGATGATAGTAGCTTGGAGTCTTGGTATCTATCCTAGTTTCATTTTTATCAATACCTAATTCGACTAAAGTTTGTACTACATCTTTTTTAATTTCATAAACATCTAATAGATTCTCTTTTCTTATTCCACAAATAACAGTTTTTTGCTGACCAGGTTTATTTCCAGTAAAAGAAGGTCCAATTTCAAATAAAGATTGATTTTCAAATCCTCTATCAATATTTTTTTTTAAAAAATAAATTAAATTTGGAAAAAGTGAACTTCTTAAAACATTTAAATCAGAGCTTATTGGATTTACAATTTTTACTTCTTGTTCGTTTTCCCTAAAAATATTATTAATTTTTTGATCTGTAAATGACCAAGTAATTGCCTCCATATATCCTTTTGAAGCAATAGATCGCTGAGCTAAATGGAAATGTCTTTGAAAAAAATCTAAAGTTGGTTTTAATCTTTTTTTTTCAGGTTCAACAGATTTTATTTTATCAAATCCTTTAATTCTAATTATTTCTTCGACTAGATCAATTTGACCACATATGTCTGGCCTCCAACTTGGAATTTCTACATTAAGAGCTTTGCCTTTTTTTTTTATTTTAAAACCTAAATCTTTCAAAATTTTAATTATTTCAACAGTTTTTATTTGTATTCCAATTGTTTTGGAAGCAAGATTTGGATCGAATAATATTTTTTTAATTTCTATTTTTTTTGTGGACTGAATATCTATTTTTGATACTTGGCCTCCGCAAATTTTCATTATCATTTCAGAAGCTTTTTCTAGTCCTATAGAAATAGAATTTGGATCAATTCCTCTCTCAAATCTAAACTTTGCATCACTATTTAAGTCCAATTTTTTTGCA
>MDTG01402327.1_pt1 | contig 12854 bp, 7 predicted proteins | sample 811421 | NCBI WGS metagenome assembly MDTG01 (sample SAMN05326645, study PRJNA326480) | marine metagenome | isolation source: seawater | place: Pacific Ocean: South East | collected 2011
TCGCAATCAATTTGAGTAAATTCAGGCTGCCTATCAGCTCTTAGATCTTCATCTCTAAAGCACTTGACTATTTGATAATACTTGTCGATTCCAGCAACCATTAAAAGTTGTTTAAAAGTTTGTGGTGATTGGGGTAGAGCATAAAATTTACCAGAGTTCATTCTAGAGGGGACAATGAAATCTCTCGCTCCTTCAGGAGTTGATTTAATTAAATATGGTGTTTCTACGTCTATAAATCCTATTCTGTTCAAGTAGTTTCTAGCCTCTGAGCTGATTTTGTGTCTTAAAATTAAGTTGTCCCTGATTTTATTTCTTCTGATATCTAAGTATCTATATTTCATTCTTAGTTCCTCTCCACCGTCAGTTTGATCTTCAATTGTAAAAGGTGGTGTTTTAGAAGTGTTCAGAATATTGAGCTCATCTACCAAAACTTCAATCTCTCCAGTTTTTATGTTTTTGTTTTTACTCTCTCTTTCTATAACTTTTCCAACAATTTTAAGCACATATTCTCTTCCAAGACTTTGAGCTTTATCAAAAAGTTGGATATTTTTTTGTTCAAATTTTAGTTGTGTAATTCCGTACCTGTCTCTTAAATCTATAAATAAAACGTTACCAAGATTTCTAGACTTATGAACCCATCCGCTTAAAATTACAGTTTTCCCAACCCTTTCAATATTTAATTCACCACAATTAAAGTTTCTAAACACTTTTTTTTGACAAACTTAATAAAATCATAGTTTATATTTGTAAAATGGATTTTAATGTTTTTAGTGACGAGTTCTTCATGAGACAAGCAATTGAAGAGGCAAAAAAAGCAATGAAAAAAGATGAAGTTCCAATTGGTGCTGTAATCGTATGTCAAAATCAAATCATAGCAAGGGCTCATAATTTATGTGAGTCACTAAATGATGCAACTGCTCACGCAGAAATGCAAGCTTTCACAAGTGCAAGCAATTATCTTTCAAGTAAATATTTAAACGAATGTAGATTATTTGTCACTCTAGAGCCGTGTGTAATGTGTGCTGGAGCATCTTACTGGGTTAGAATCAGTGAAATTATTTTTGCTGCATCTGACCAAAAAAAAGGTTTTTTAAAATTAAATCCCCACATTCTTCATCCTAGTACTAAAGTAAAAAAAGGCATTTATGAAAATGAGTCTAGTCAAATGTTAAAAGATTTTTTTAAAAATAAACGATAATAAGTTTATTTTTGTGAAAAAAAATATGTATCCAGAACAATTATGTACACCAATGAGGTTGGAGCTAACTTCAGCAGGTTATAAAGAACTAAAAACACCAGGTGAGGTTACAAATATACTAAGTCAAAAAGGCACAGTTTTATTGATTGTAAACTCAGTGTGTGGTTGTGCTGCTGGAAATGCAAGGCCAGCTGCAGTAATGGCAACTAAGCTAAACCCAAAGCCAGATTATTTTACAACAGTATTTGCTGGTCAAGATCCAGAAGCAACTGCAAAAGCTAGAGAGTTTATGCTTCCATTTCCCGCCTCTTCACCATCTATAGCATTGTTTAAGAACGGAAAAGTTGTTCACATGATAGAACGACATCACATTGAGGGGAGAGACGCTACATTAATAGGTGAAAATTTAAAGTCAGCTTTTGATTCTCATTGTTAAATGAGTATTAAAATTTTTAAGCAACTTACCAAGTTCAGGCTATCTTTAACAGTATTATTCTCAGCTATTACTGGTTATTTTTTAGCTACAGATATGGTCAACTACATTAGTTTATCACTATTGTTTTTGGGTGGATTTTTTGTTACAGCTGGTGCAAACTCCTTTAACCAGATTATTGAAAGAGAATACGATGCTTTAATGAAAAGAACAAACAAAAGACCTATACCAACGAAGCAAATTTCACTTAACAATGCAATTTATTTTTCAACAATAATTTCAATTTCAGGTTTTATCATACTAAATATAATTAGCTTTAAATGCTTCTATTTAGGTCTTTTATCTTTTTTATTCTACATATACATTTATACACCTTTAAAAAGAAAAACTTCACTAGCTATTTTTTTTGGTGCAGTCCCAGGTGCAATGCCTTGCTTACTGGGCTGGGTAGCTGCTGTTGATGATTTCAGTCTTGCATCAGGAATTCTTTTTGCAGTTCAATTTTTTTGGCAATTCCCCCATTTTATTGCAATTTCATGGATTAGAGATCATGAGTATAAAAATGCGCAATTTAAAATGATGCCCGGAGAAACCAAAGGTAATCTTGCTCCATTAATAGCAGTTTTTTTTACTATTTTAATGATAATCACTTCAGTAATACCATTTTTTTACAACATTGAGGGTTTTAAAATAAGTCAGTATAATTTAGTTTTAATATTGTTTTTAGGTATATTTTTTTTTATTAAGGCGTTTAATTTTTTAAAAAGTAAGAAAGACAATGCGGCAAGAAAAATGTTATTATTTTCATATATTTATCTACCCATTGTGCAAATATTGTTTATTTTGGATAAATTATTAATACAATGAATCAAAAAAAATATAGTAGGTTAATCACTTTTGTATCAATATTAATACCTGTTGTTGTTGCATTTTTATTTCAATTTAAAATCGATTACGAACTACCAGTTTTCTTGCCTCCAATATATTCGTTTACAAATGCAATTACTGCTATTTTACTTATTATAGCATATGTTGCAATAAGAAAAAAGAATGTTAAGCTTCATGAAGCTCTGATGAAAACATCAATCGCTTTGTCATTAGCTTTTTTAATTATGTATATAGCATATCATATTACAACAGACCCAACCCCATACAACGGTCAAGGCGCAATCAAAAAAATTTACTACTTCATTTTAATATCACATATAGTATTATCCGTTGTTTTAATTCCAATGGTGTTAATAAGCTATGTGAGAGCTTTCCAAAAAGCTTTTCCTTCGCATAGAAAAATAGCTAGAATAACTTTTCCTATCTGGCTATATGTAACAATTACAGGTGTTGTTGTTTATTTAATGATAGCGCCTAGCTATTAAATTAGCTTTAGGATTATTTAGTTATTACATTTATTAAAAAACTTTAAATATTTGTATCTTGCATAATAATTTTATCAATAAATTACTTTATGAAGAAGCTTGCAATTTTATTAACTATTACATTTTCTATATTTATTTGTGATAAAACATATTCACAAATGCTTGATTCAGCTAATGTTACTACTCCAATTTTGTGTAATGGACAAACAGCTACTGTCACTTTCTACATGACACAACCGATACCTGCAGTTCCAGTAAAATTAATGAATTACCAAAAAAGAATTTTCCCAACTTTTAGTTCCTGGTTATCAATTGGATCTTTTTCAAACACAACTGGACTAACACAACAGCTAGCTGGGTTAACAGCTGATATTAATACTGGTACCACAACATATAGAACCTTAATGGTTGATTCTGCGGCGTTTTGGACTGCTTTCCCTCCAAGATTTGGAACACTACCTTTCATATCTGCCACTCAAATAACAAACGCAAACCACCCTTCAATATATGGATATGTTGAATATACTGTTACTGGTGTGCCGGAATTGTTATCAACTAGTATTCAAACTGGTTCAAGTCTGTGTTTTGGGGATTGTGATGGCTCTCAGAATATTAGCATCCAAGGAGGTACTCCTCCATATAGCATTACAATTAATGGTCCCGGACTAGTAAACCAAAATACTACGCTTGCTTTAAATGCCACAGATAAAACTTATCAAAATTTATGTGCTGGAACTTATTACTATGTTGTAACCGATGCGAATGGGTGTTCAACAACTCCGTCAACAGAACTTTTTACTATTACCCCGCCGTCTGAATTAACGCCAGCAGCAGCTGTTTCATCAAATTTTAATGGATCAGATATTAGTTGTTTTGGATCAAGCGATGGAGAAATAACAGCTTCAGTTAGCGGGGGCACACCTCCATACCAATATTCTATTGACAGCTTAACATATTCAACAAATCCAGTTTTTGATTCCTTATCCTCAGGAACATATACAATTTACTACAAAGATACCAATGGATGCCACTCCTCTGAGAATGTAACATTATCTGATCCACCTATTTTGAGTGGTTCAGTGTTAATTGATCAATTAGTATCTTGTTTTGGTACTTGTAATGGGGTGATAGAGTTTAATGTAGATAGCTTACAAACAGGAACACCACCATACACTTTCTCAAAAGACTTCAGTGTAACCTTTCAAAGTTCAAATGTTTTCTCAAATTTGTGTGGAGATCAAAATTATACAATAATTGCGAAAGACAATAATGGTTGTGTTTTTTCTGATAGTATTACACTTGTTGAGCCTACTGAGTTAAGTTTTGATGTATCTACATCGAACTACAATGGATATGCAGTTTCATGTAATGGAGCATCAGATGGTCAGATCATTATTTTAAATCCTAGTGGTGGAACACCAAATTATCAATACTCTTTTGATGGTGGAGGTTTGTACACAAATTTTTTAATAAAATCTAATTTGTCATCAAACAGCTATTCAGTTAAGATAAAAGACTCTAATGGTTGTACAAAAGACACTCTAGTAGCTCTGAGTCAGCCAAATCCAATTGAAGTTAATTATGCTTCGGATACAATTTACAATGGAGTTGAGGTTTCATGTTTTGGTATTTGTGATGGTTCAATTATTGCTAATCACGTAAATGGAGTTGGAATCACAAAATATAGTTTATTGGGTCTTCCTTTGCAATTAAATCCAGTTTTTTCAAATCTATGTGGAGAGAATTCTTATGGTAACTATGAACTAATTGCTGTTGATGAAAATGGATGCTCTGACAGTTTAACAATTAGTTTGTCTGAATCACTAGAATGGCTATATACAACAGATTCTGCATCAGAAGCATGTGGCTTTGCAAATGGTCAGGCTTCAGTCTTTGTTAGTCAAGGAGGTGTTCACCCTTTAACTTACATTTGGAATGATTCAAGTTCACAAAATACACCAACAGCGGATAGCCTTCGGGCTGGTCTTTACAGTGTTATAGTTTCTGATACAAATAATTGTAGTTTTACTAAATCTGTTTCAGTTACTGAACATAAACTAACACTATCTTTTGATAGTGTTCCCCCATGTGATGGGACAACAGGGGGGTCTGCAACAGTTTTTCCTAACGGTAAACCGCCGTATCAAATTTCTTGGTTTGATGGTTCAACATCGAACACTGTTTTTGGATTAGTTCCCGGTAACATTAATGAAGTTACAGTAACTGATAGCTTAGGCTGTCAGGTGACAGGTTCAGTTACAATTCCAACTGGAGCTCAGGTTCAATTAAATCTTGATGCAAACTCTATCTTAAGTGTAGACTGCTATGGAGATCAGTCTAGTCAAATAACTTTGAGTGCAAGTGGGGGTACTGGACCAAATACTTATTTGTATTATATTCCAAACACATTTCCTACGCCTCAGGTTTCTAATGTTTTTAACGGTTTGTACGCGGGAACTTATACAATTTTTGCAAAAGATGCAAACAATTGTAAAGATAGCACTGTAGTAATAATAACTCAGCCTGATGAAATCACTTTTTCTAGCTCAACAAATAGTGTTAGTTGTAATTCTGGTAGTGATGGGTCTTTAACTGTTAATGCATTTGGAGGAAGTCCACCATATAATTACTTATGGAGTAACGGATCCACAAACCAAACAATTAATAATTTAGTTTCTGGTAATTATTATGTTTCAGTTACTGATACTAATGGTTGTGTTTCTTCTCCGCTTTCAGACACTTTAACGATTACAGAACCAAGTCCATTACAAAGTTTAATCAATATCAACAAACATGCGACTTGTTCAGCACCTATACTTTCTACAGGAGAGATGACTGCTGCAATTTCAGGCGGAACACCAGGCTACAATTTAATATGGAGCAATAATTTAACAACAAATAAAATTTCTAGACTAGCTCCAGGAAAATATGGTTTAACAATTACTGATAGTAATGGATGTTTATTATTAGATTCAGCTGAAATTTTACCAGGGCAAAATCCCAAATTAGATGTACTGGTTCAAGATGTATCATGTTTTGGGGCCAATGATGGTATGATTTACACGTCTGCAGTTTTGGGAACAAGTCCTTACAAGTTTAGTATCGATGGTAGTAACACATTTTTTCCTACGGGAACTTCATTTGGTCCTACAGGTAATACCTCATACATTATTACAGTTGTAGATTCACTTGGTTGCAAAGATACTGGCGTAGTATCTGTGAATGAACCTTCCGAATTGTTAATTGGCAATGTGTTACAAAATAATATTTCTTGTTTTGATAGTTCAGATGGGAATTTGACTGTATTACACTCTGGAGGAACAGGACCTTATTCTTACTCTTGGAGTGACCCTTTTTTACAGAATACGCAAACATCTATTAATTTGTCACCAGGAACATTCAAAGTTATAGTTTCAGACACAAACGGATGTTCAGATACTTCATTAAGCTACACAATTACACAGCCTGACAGTTTATACCTTATGCTAGATGTTACACCTGTTACATGCTATGGTGGTGCTGATGGTTCAGTTTCAGTAATTGCAAATGGAGGAACCAAGCAATATAACTTCTTGTGGAATAATGGATCAAATGATTCATTAATAAATAACTTAAGTTCATCATCTTACAGCGTAAAAGTGGTTGACGATAATGGTTGTTCAAGGTCCAAAACAGCATTTGTGAATCAACCTGCAGAACTTTTTAGCTTTTTTCAAACAGATTCAGTTAAATGTGTAGGTGGAAGTGATGGAAGAGCGCTTGCTAACATTTCAGGTGGAATAGCTCCTTACAATTACTTTTGGAGTAATAATGAAATAGCAAACCCTGCTACCAGCCTTTTTGCAGGTATTAATACATTACAAGTTATAGATGGCAATGGTTGTCTCTTAATTGATAGCGTTGAAATCTATGAACCAGCTAGATCTGTAGAAATTGATTCGGTAATTATTAACCCAATTTCATGTTATGGGGCTAATAATGCCACAATTAATATTTTAGCTAGTGGGGGTGAGCAACCTTATTTATATTCTTATAACAATGGTTTAAATTTACAATCCAATATTGGGTTCATAAATGTTAGTAATGGAGAGCATATAGCTTATGTTTCAGATCAAAAAGGGTGCCTCTACAGGGACACTATTTTTGTAGATCAACCTGACTCATTATATATTGATTCAACAATATTTAATAACATACAATGTCATGCATCATGTGACGGTTCTATACAATCAATTTTAGTTTTAGGAGGAACACCTCCTTATATTTATTCAGTAAATGGAGGTCTTCAACAATCATCTTTTGCGTATTTTAATGGTTATTGTGCTGGAACATATACAGTTGAAGTTTTTGATCAAAAAAACTGTGTTGCTCAAGATCTAATTACAATTGACGAGCCTTCTGAATTGAATGTGCAAGTTGTAACATCCGACTGGAATAACTATCAAATAAAATGCAATGGAGAAAGCTCTGGTTATGCTGATTTCTTGATATCAGGAGGGGTCTCCCCGTACACAAAAATATGTATAAACTTATTGACGGGGGATACTATTCATTCATCAACTGCCTCAAGAGTTAATTCAATATCAGCAGGACCTCACAGGTTTATTGTTAAAGACTTCAGAGGTTGTGTGTATAGCACTGATATAACATATTACGAACCTGATCCAATAACACATACATTTTCGTTTACCAATGTTAGTTGTGATGGTTGGAATAATGGATCAATAACTGATATTGTTTCTGGTGGTGTAGGGACAGCTACAACATATATATATGCTTGGGATACTGGAGATAGTACTTATTCAATATCAAATTTAGGCGTTAACGTTTACACAATAACTGTTACTGATGAAAATAATTGCTCTTCTACAGCATCGCAAGCTATTGATAATAGTTTGGCACTTTCTGCATATATTGATAGCTCAATTACAAAAAAAGTTTCTTGCTTTGATTTTTGCGATGGAATCGTTGCTTTAAATGTGAACGGTGGTGTTCCAAATATAGATGCCAACGGAAATCCAGTATATTCTTTTCAATGGGACGACATTCTGTCACAAACAACAAAAACAGCTATAGGTTTGTGCGTTAATAATTCAACTGATAGTTCAACATATACATGTATTGTTTCTGATTCACAAGGATGTAATGATACAATATCATTTACTTTAAAACAACCAAGTGAGCTGCAGGTTACAGCATCAATATCTTCAGAAATACTTTGTCATGGTGACAACAACGGAAAATTAAAGGCAACGGCTACTGGAGGTAATGGTGGAAAGCAATATTTATGGAACAATGCGAACAATTTTGTCTCAACTGCAACAAATAATAATTTAATTTCAGCTAGCTATGTTGTAGTGGTTAGAGATGATGAAGGCTGTATGGACACTACAGAAATATTTTTGCCTCAACCTAGTCAATTAGTTGTAACAACAACTCAGAAAAATGTTAGTTGTTTTGATGACGCTAATGGAGAGATCACAGCTACTGTTACAGGAGGAACACCTACGCCTGGTATACCTCCCACGTATAATTATAATTGGTCTCCAGCAAATCAAACAACTCAAACTGCGATTAATTTAGGTCCAGACATTTACACTGTTACAGTAACAGATAATAATAACTGTAGTGTAGTTTCAAGTTCAGTTTTTATAACACAGCCATCAAATCCATTGTCATTAAATGTTGATTCTACTGATGAAACTTGCTTGTTAGAAAACGGAACTGCAACAGCATTTGCTAATGGGGGTACACAACCTTTTAATTTCAATTGGACAAACTCTAGTGGAAGTTTAATAACTCAAGGGCCAGGAATTAGTTCAATAAATAATTTATCACCAGGCTCATACAATGTTGAAATTTCTGATAAAAACGGGTGTATAATCAGCGGAAGCACATTTGTTAATGGAGTTAAAAATATTTTTATTCCTGGTAATTTAGACATGATTGATACTGTTATATGCCTAGGTAAGAGCCTTTCTGTTAATGTAGAGGAAAAACCAGGTTTTATTTATTTATGGAAGAAATATTCCACCTCAGATGATTGGACTCCTGGTCCAAATACTTCTGATGTAAATTTACAACCGACTACTACAGGTAGGCACAATTATACTTTGAGTGTAACCGAGCCTGGATGCAATCCATATGAAATACAAGTAAATATTGATGTGGAACAAATAAAGTCAGAAATTCGCACAAGAAATAATGAGATATATTTTAGATCGGATGACGTAATTTCACCAACAAAACCTGTGAATATTTTATCAGTTGTAAGCGATGAAAGTATAACAATTTCCTCAAATTCTAACTCAGGGATTTCTCATGAATGGGTGTGGGACTTAGGTACTAGCACTGAATCTGATATCCAAATTTCAAATATTGATAAAAACAAGTGGATATATCTTTCACTTGATTCAATAGGTTGTAAAGGATATGATTCTGTATATGTTGCACTCTCTGTTATACCGTTTGACGCCATTAGTCCTAATGGAGATATGAAGAACGATACATGGAATATTTTGGGAATTACTGCAAATAGATATGATCAGGCTATAATAACAATTTATAACAGATGGGGAGAGGAAATATATAAGACTTATGGAGGAAGTCAGTTTAACCCTTGGGACGGAACTAAAGATGGAAGTAAGCTGCCAATTGGAACATACTATTATATCATAGACTTAGCAGATCAAGATGAGTCAATTACTGGGCCTGTTACAATTATTAGATAAAAAAGATAAACTATGACATTAAATAAAAAATTTAACATTTTAATCTTAATTGCAACATTGTCACAATTTGCAGTTGCTCAGCAATTACCGCAGCTGACACAATATATGATGAACAATTACGCAATAAATCCAGCTGTTGCTGGAATGCAAGATTATTATCAAGTCAGGACCACAATAAGAAATCAGTGGGTAGGGTTTGAAGACGCACCAACAACAAATATTATTAGTATTTACGGAAAAAGAGGTAATAATGTGGGTTTAGGTGGTATTGTTTTTAATGATCAAGTTGGGCCAACAAGCAGAACAGGAGCAAATATGTCATATACTTATCACTTAAAAATAGATAAACAACTTTCGTTAGCACTTTCATTATCAGCAGGCTTTAAACAATTTAAAATAGATAAAAACGGTTGGAATGTTCAACATCCTGATGATCCCATGACCCAAGGAGATGTTATAGTTGATGCTGTTCCAGATGCGATTTTCGGATTCAACGTTTATGCTGATAATTGGTACTTTGGTGGATCAGTACCTCAGCTAATAAGTTCAAATATTCAGCTGTTAGACTCAGATTTTGCAAGAAATTATAACAATCAAACAACAGGAAGCTTAAACCCTCATATTTATATTTTAGGAGGATATAATCATAAATTTAACAACTACTGGAGCCTAGAGCCGAGTGTTTTGGTTAAACATGTAAGTCCCTCCCCAACACAATTTGATATTGGAATTAAGACAGAATACAGTGATAAGTTGTGGTTTGGGTTAAATTATAGAAGCAACGGAGATTTAGCTGGTTTATTTGGATACAATATCGGAGAGAGGTTTATTGTGGGCTACTCTTATGATATTGTAAACGCTGATATAAATAATTATTCATCTTCCTCACATGAGATAATGATTGGTATTAATTTTCTTCCGTTAGAAGAAATAGAAATTTTAGATTAAGCTAAGAAAAAAAGCCTCATTTGTTAGAGGCTTTTAAACGTTGTACTTTATAGGGAAAGAAATGTACAACCAAAACAAGTATTACGACTTGGCCCAAATTTAATTTGAATTTAAGCGTAATCTAAAATTCTTAAATTTTTTTGTTAACATGAAATTGTTCAATAACTTTTAGCTTAAAAGACTATTCAAAATTAAAAAAATGAATTTAGCTATATTAGGTACAAGAGGAATACCAAACAATTATGGAGGCTTTGAGCAGTGTGCAGAAAGATTGGCAGAGGGATTTTGTTCTAGAGGACATAAGGTTACTGTTTACAATCCATCTTTTCATGGATATAAAAAATCAAAATTCAAAGGAGTTTTAATTAAGACTATCTTTTCTCCAAATAAGTTGATGGGAAACACAGCTTCTAATTTTGTTTTTGATTATCTTTCATATAAAGACGCTGTGAAGTCAGATTATGATATAATCCTACAATTAGGACTTATTACATCATCACCAGCAATAATACTTGTACCAAGAAAAGATAAAATAGTTGTAACCAATATAGATGGTATTGAATGGAGAAGAAAAAAATGGAATCAACTTATCAGATTTTTTACAAGAAATATGGAAAAGTTTGGCATTAATGCATCTGATTATTTGATAGCTGATAATTTAGGAATTCAAGATTATATAAAAAACGCATATGATTTAAATGCAAAATACATAGCTTATGGAGCAGATATATTTGGCTCACCTAATTCAAAAATATTAAAGCAGTATAACTTAGAATCTGAAAAGTTTATTTTATGCATTGGTAGGATTGAACCTGAAAACAATTATGAGATGATTTTTAAGTCCTATTTAGATGCTAAGGTAAAGATACCTTTAGTAATAATTGGAAATCATTTAACAACATATGGTGATTACTTAAAAGATAAATTTAGAAATAAAAATATATTTTTCTTTGGTCCAATCTATAAAAAAGTCGTGCTAGATAATCTAAGATACTTTTCTAAATTATATATACATGGACATTCTGTTGGAGGTACAAACCCATCATTAATCGAAGCAATGTCTGCAAGTGCTTTTGTATTAGTTCATAGAAACAAATTTAATCTTTCTGTTTTATCAAATAAAAAACTATCATTTTCAAACTCAAATGATTTAAAAACACTATTGTTAGACAGTAAAATAATTAAAGAAAAAAAGAAGCATATAAGTCAAAACCTTAATACTATAAAAATGAAATTTTCTTGGAAAAAGATTATTAATGACTATGAAAACTTCTTTCTTAAAATTTTAAACTAAAAAAATACTTTCAGTTATTTTATCACAAATAAGTTTACCTTTTCTTTCCAAAACATAATAATTATTTATTATTGAAACATAACCGTTTTTTTGCCAGTAATTAATTCTTTTCAAAAAGAAAATTTTGTGATCACTATTATTTATTTCTTTAATACTAACTCCTTTATTAGTTCTTAATCTTGTAATTATATATTCGTTATAAATGTCTTTTTTGTTTAAAGTTTCACTTCTATAATATTTTTTATTGTTATTTATCCAATTTATATAAAGTGAATTATTTTTCACATTCCATCTTCTACTCACTCCATTAAAAGAGTGTGCAGAGGGTCCAACTCCTAAATACTCGCTTCCTAACCAATAGTTTTTATTATGATTAGACTCATAATTTTTTTTGCAAAAATTTGATATTTCGTAATTAATGAATTCTTTTTTTTCACATAAATCAGCTATGTGGTTATATTGGTTTATAAATATCTCATCAGATGGTTTGCTAATATCATTTTGTAAAATTCTTTTATGTAAAACTGTATTAGGTTCGATAGTAAGACCATAAATAGATAAATGATTTATATCATAACTAAAACAGATATTTAAAGACTCATCAAGTTTTTTTAATCCTTGATTGGGTAAATTGAACATAATGTCAACTGAGATATTTTTGATTCGAGAATTAATTGCAATCTCAACAGAATTCTTTGCTTGCATCGAGTTATGAGATCTATTTAATGATTTTAATATTTTATTATCAAAAGATTGTACGCCAATACTTAATCTGTTAATACCTATATTAAAATAATCATCTAATTTTTTTTTATTAATATCATCGGGATTAGTTTCAATTGTAATTTCAGTATTTTCAGCAATAATAAATAATTCA
>MDTG01148187.1_pt1 | contig 12853 bp, 9 predicted proteins | sample 811421 | NCBI WGS metagenome assembly MDTG01 (sample SAMN05326645, study PRJNA326480) | marine metagenome | isolation source: seawater | place: Pacific Ocean: South East | collected 2011
CAGCAGTTATAAGTGTTCCAAATTTAGGTACATCAATCGCCGCAGCACCAGTACCATCAAATTCTCTATTGTTACCACCAGCGTCAATCGTTGTAGCGTCATCTACTCTAGGTCTAAAGTCTAAACAATCTCTTAACTCGTAAGATTTTCCTGTAGTATCGGAAGTATAACTAGGTATATTTTCATATGAAATAGTACCTGAATAAGAGTCAACATCAAAATAATCTCCTGAACCATGAGAGAAATAATCAAAAGTAATCAATAATCTTCCAGTTGGAGTTAATTGACCAGTTTTTAATTTAATTCTACCTATATCATAGAAGTTATCTCTTTGACCTGTATCTAAATCAAATCTGTCTGTAATATCTGGATCACCTGCTAAAGCATTTGTACTAAAGTTAGTTGCCATTTTAATAGACTTAATTTCTTTAATATCTGCATAACCTAATTTAACAACACCACTTTCTATTTCTGCTTGGTCTGAAGCTTGAAGTGTTGTATTACTATTTAAAGTTTTTGTTTTTGAAGCTGCAACTGATCTATCAATTGTAGCAATAATTTTTACTTTATGTCCTGCAAAGTTAATACCGTAATCTATTGTTAATGTTTTACCAGTTGGAGAACCTGCTAATGTAAATACAGCGTCTCCTTCGTGATTATTTCCTGAAACACTTAAAACATCTCCTGCAACACCAACACTACCTGAACCAGCAGCCATTATTGAAACGGTATAATCTCCTTGGTCTTCAGCTGCAAAAGTTTCATTTGTACCAGCAGTTATTGTTGCGTCACCGTTAGATGATAAGGTTTGTGTAAATTGTCTTCTAACTTTAAAACTAGTATCTGTAATTTCAGAGTTACCAGTTGTTTTTAAAGTTTTAATTGTTTGGTAAGGTAATTCAAATATAGAAATATTTTTTTCAGAACCATTTAACTTAGCTCTTGTTTTAGTAATTACACCAGAAGATATATTGTTTGTAGCGTCAAAAGTTGTCTCAACAACCATATTACTATTATCAATAATTTCTTGAACTATTGCATTTGTTGAAGCACCAATAACATTGTTAACTTCAATTCTATCTCCTACATTTAATTCTTCGGTAAATCTTGTACCATTTCCAATTACGGTTGTTGTATTGTTGGTAACATTTATATTACCACTTAAAATTGTAGATTCACCATTTGTTGAATCTAAAGCTGTGTCGGCAGTAAATACTGGTGTTCCTGCCATTGAAATCTGTTTTGAGTCTCTAAAGTCATATTCTCTAACTGCTTTAAATCCTCTTCTATCTGCTTGTGTTGAGGTTACTACTGCTGAAGTACCACCTGTTATTGTTTCGCCTGCTACAAATTCTCCTTGAACATTTGATAAACTTAAACAAGTGTGGTCAAATCTATGTTGAGAAGCTGTTGGAGCATTTGATACATTTATTGCTGTTGTACCATCTACATCATATAATTCAAAAGTATTTACATCTGCATTTCTAACGGTAAATGTTCTTGGAAAAGAAACTGCAACACCATCAATTTGCATATCAGCAGCTGTTGAGTCTGCAACATCTGTCATATTTACTTGCATACCATTTTTAAAACCGTGGTCATTTATGGTAACAACACCTGGACTTGCTGTAGTTATTCCTGTAGCAATTCCACCACCTTCAACTTTTTCTACAACAACACCTGTAGCACCTGAAGTACCACCTGTTACCGTTTCTCCTGTTGTATATGTTCTCTTACCTAAAAGTTGTAAGTGTGTGTACATTTCTATATCAAATAGATAATGTTTATAAACAGCACTTGTTAATGAAGATGATGATAAGATATCGTTTGATTCCGTACCAGACTTATATTCAAAACCTCTAGACTTAGCAATACCAATTTTATTAATATCGGAGTTGCCTTGCATAATTTGACTTCCTCTACTAGCGCTTGCCAATTTATGTAGTGAAACTTTTTTAAATGTCTCTGTATCACCTGATACGAAACCAACATCTGGTGTTCCATATATGTTATTGACATTTACATAGTTTTCTACATCAAATCTAGTTTTGAAATTATTTTGAGTATCAAAATCTCTTGCTTTATCTATATCAACAAAGTTTGTACCTAAAGTTGATATTTCATATCCTCTTACATATGCTTTACCAGCACCTAAGCCGGCAGCTATCTTACTTGCGTCACCAACTGGTGAAGCATAAATTCCTCTATTTTCTCCTGATTTTAAATGTTCTCTTAAATCTAAATCAAAATCTCTTACTGCATAGTCACCAGATTCGTCATATGTTCTACGAGCAAAAGTATCTTCTAAAACACCATAGTCGGTTGTTCTAACTTGGTTTTGGATTAAACCTTCTTTTAATCTTAATAATTCTACAAAGCCTGCGTCTTCGGTACTTGCTATTGTTCTTTTATTTAATGTTAAATCTATTTTAAATCTATTAGCGCCAGGAGCATTTTGGTTTGATGTGCCTTGAGCATTATCGTTTAAACTTGCGTCTTCATTTGAAGTTATAAAAGATTCAGTAACCGTTAAACCTACTCTATAAGATGGTTTGTTAGTATATTTGTCAAGTATGATTGTTTGATCTGCTACTTCTACTTGAAAACCATTTATGTAATAAACACCTTTTTTAATTGCACTAGCACAACCAATTGCTGTACTATCAACTACAAAACTTACAGCAGTTGATATGCCGTCTATAACAGCTGTACCATTACAAGTTTCTCCATCTGTAAAAGTAGTTGCAATATTAGAAGAGCCTGAACTTTCATATTTAACATATAAAGTATTTGGATCGTCTGAAGTTGCAACACTAGAATTGATAGTCCTTGCTATTACTCCTGAAGTCGCCCCTGTAAATTCTACATTTACAAGGTTCGCTAGCGTGGATGTTCCTGTGAAAGAAGTTAATTTTACTGATTTATAGTTAAGATCATAAGCTATTTCACCAGGTATAACCATAGCACCTTTTTCAAAAAGGTGATCTGATACTTTTTCAATCTGATTCTGTAAAATAGTTTGTGATTGCGTTAACTCTCTTGCTTGAACGGCAAAAGCGGGTCTAAAAAGTATTCTATGAAATTTTTTACTCTCGCTAAAATCGTCAAAGTAAGGAGATAAGTTAAAATCAGTTGGACTTGGCATAGTCTTTTATTCTCCTTAAAATTCAATTATCAACTTAACATTCTCTGTTTGATCTGCTGTCCTTGTAATAGGCGCTCTATTCTCAACATATAAAACTTCGCCACTATCATGATCTAATTCTGGACTTGCATAACCACTTGTAAATGTTATGTTGTCAACCGTTTCTGAACCAGTTGATGAAGGAGTACCTGTAGCACCGCTATCAGCTCCTGTTATTACATTTGCTCCAGAAAAAGCGGTAACATTTCCGTTTGAGTCAGCACCACTATCGTTGTGTCTGGTTTGTATAAAATATAAAACTCTATTAGCAGAATCCCACTCAATAACTTTACCTGTAGCGCCTGTTGATGATTGAGTTATTTTTTCATCTGCTGTAAATGTTCCTGGTGTTGGTGAACTTGCAAATCTAACAGAGTAAGTAGCTCTTAAAGTATTTGTTGAAGCTGCTGAACCACCAGATTTTGGATCTCTGAATAAAGCAATTCTTCTAAAGTCTTGGTCTACTGAATAATCACCAGAGTTTGTTTGTTCAGTACCTTCTAAATTTTGATTTAACATTACAAAAAATCCACATAATTCCTCTACTGCATTAAAACCGTGTCCACCTTTTGGACCGATAATAACATCTAATTCTGCACTTATTAATCCAGTTGCACCAGCACTTATTATATCTGCCAATCTAATAAAGCCTGCTGTGTAATCTGTTCCTGCATTTGTAATAGTAACCGAATCAACTGCACCTGAATTGACTTGAACCGTTACCGTTCCGCCTGTGCCGTCTCCTCTTATAGGAATACTTGTAAATGTTCCGTTAGTACCACCTGAGCCAGCAGTTTTAATTTTTACAACATCAATTGCACCATCTATAGCTGCTGAACTTACCGTTGCGTTTGTTTGAACTGCCATAAAATCTGGCGATAAGAAATTAACCTGTTGAGCTGCCGTTAAAGTGTACATATATTTCCACTTATAACCGTCACCAGTTGTTAATATAGTTGTTGATGTTCCTGTTGGTTCTACCGTTGAAGTACCACCGTTATTATTATCTAAACATTTATAAACATTTCTAGCCGCTGTTAATACATAGAAACTAGAGTCTGATAAAACGGTTGCACCACTTGTTGAAGTTTGTCTTACACTTGTTGAGCCGGTAACATAAGTGTTATAATCGTGTCTGTAATAATCATAAGTTGAACCAGTTGTCCAGTTTCTTCTTGGTATTACAAAAGATACATTTGAAGAATCTATTTTTTTAATAGCCATTAGATCGTCATAAATGTATAATTCTTGACTTTCGTTGTCTGCTGGGGTTTGTGGTAATGAGTCTGTTCCTAGGTAATCTGTTCTTCCGTCTGGTCTTGTTTCCGTACCAAAAGGTTGAGGTCTACCAATACCCAAATAATATACATTTGGCGCAGCTTCGGTAAATGATTCCAAAAATTGGTTTGCGTTATGCGTTCTAAATTTACTTGTTATTATTGCCGGCATTTAAATTCTTTCCTTTATCATATATTTATACATCTTTTTAAGCATTATGTTATGTTTATTGTTCCTGTCATAGCAGCGTGGTATTCACAATTATAGTATAATGTTGCTGGAGCATCCATATCAACGGTAAATAATATTACTCCGTCTTGTTCTCCATTGTTGGTTACGCCTGCTGTATAGGCATTACTTGTTCCATTACCTTGTACTGATTTAATATAGAAAGGATGACCACTTGCGTCTATAGTAAATTCATATGTATGTCCTTTTTTCAAATGGAGTGTAGGATTTGAACCTGTACTTGAAAAACCATCACCATCAAAGTTATATGCTGTTGTACCAGTATTTGTTACCTCAAATCTTGCACTTGCTTGATTAGCTGGTATAAATCTACCATTTGAACTTTTAAATCTTAAAAACTGGTTATTTGTAGGTGGATTAGAAGTAATATCAACATTTGATAATGTACCAATACTTGTATTCTCGGTTACTAGCTCAATCCATGAACCTGATTCTGCATAAAAAGCTTTTGCGTCATTACCTGTGGTTACAAACATACCTTGATATGTTGTTGCGTCTGGTCTTACACCTGCATTTGCAAAGTTAAACTTCATTTTATTTCCAGTAGATGTGGAATCAAAAGAAGATGTTCCGCCTAACGCTAAATTGTCTATACTAGCAATCGTAGCTCCTAATGTTGCTGTAGTACCACCTAAAGTCATTGAAGAGTTTGCTAAATTAGCATTTGTAATTCCAGCAGTACCAGATAAGTTGGCATTTGTAATACCTGCTAAAGATAATGTTAATATATTACCAGATATTGAAGTACCTACTCCAGAACCTGTAATTATTAAATCTCCGCCTAAAGGTATATCACTTGTTGTTGATGATGAGTCTGTAATTCTAATTGCTGGGTCTTTAATTGATATTTCACCATTAGTAGCGTTGAAATCATTTGGATTAAATTTAGCAATACCTTTTGTAGAACCGGTAGTTGCGTCTGTAATTGTGTTTGTGCTGGTATCTATATTTGCACCCGAAAGAGTACCAACAGAGTGAGTAATAACATTACCTGTTATTGATGTTGTAATTCCGTTTGAGCCTAAAAATTGTAAATCACCACCAATTGTATAATTAGATTGTGATGAACTATCGTCTCTTAATTGTATTGTTGTGGCAAGTGTAGAAAAAGATACCTGACCGTTTCCATCTGTAGATAAAACTTGGTTAGTATTACCGTCATTATCTGGTAAATAATATGCGTCATTAATTCTAACTTTACCTGAACCACCAGGAGTTAATTTAATATTTTCTGTAGTGGTTACAATTTCGTTAGAACCTATATTTAAATTACCACCAAGTGATGGTGTAGTATCTAATGAAATGTCTAAATCAACTGGTTCAAATTTACTTGTACCGTTATTATACTTTAAAATTTGATTTGCGTTTGAACCGCTAGTATCAAACTTAATATTAGTACCATCGCCTAATGCGTCATACAATTCATTGATAACTGCATTTATTGTAATACCGCCAACTCTTAGCGTATCACCTGTGCCGTCATTAGCTACTGAACCTACATTTATTACTTGTTTTGCCATTTATTAAAATCTCTCTTGTATATTTATATACTTTCTAACAACATTTTCTAAATTATGGTGTTGTATCGTCCCATGTAATACTTGTTTTACTAAAGTTTTGAACCGTATTGTCAAAAGTGTCTGAATCAAACGCCCAAGCTGTTGGAATTGCGAATCTTGTTCTAAAATATCTAGAATATTCAGGATTAGATGAAGCTAAGAATATACCCTTTTGACCATTCAATCCACTATCTGTACCAGTTAATTCTAACTCTTCCAATTGTTTAAATTTAATACCACTACCAGGATTGTTAGTACCGAATAGTGTATTATGAAATCTGTTTATTGTATTATATCTAGGACCAGCATATGCAAAACCTCTCTTAACAAAATGATTACCATTAGCAGCTTCTATCATTCTTCTAACTCTAGAAGTATAATCAAAATCTGGACTTGGATTTCTTATTGTTAAATCTCTTGTATTACCATCAAAGTGTTCTACCGTAGCAGTATCTAAATCAACTTTAACACCATGATTTGAATTTGCTCTTAAACTTGTACCATCACTTGTTGTTCCTAATCTTCTACCAAATAATGAACAGAATAGAGTATTGAATAGTGATAAGATTGGAGTACCTGCAATACCAGAAACTTGACCCTCTACAGGAGATTTTATTCTCATGTTTAGTCTATTTTGAAAAGATACTTGTCCTGTAAAATAAAAACCTGCTGTATGCATTGTCTTTTTAAATGAATCTCGCCATTCGTTAATTGATCTAGATACTTTTAATACATAAGAAAAATCTTGATAGTATTTACTATCTTGTATCTTCATTGTATTTTCTGATAAGTGTCCATCTTCATTAATAAATTGTCCATCTGTATCTACACTTGAAGCAACACTTAAAGATGTTGTTGCTCTGTCAATTTTAGCAATTGTTCCTGTTCCACCACCTGATATAGTTTCTCCTACTGCAAAATCACCTGAAGTAGTTTTTACTTTACATAATCCTGTATCTGAACTATAACTTATAATTTCTCCTGATGTTCCACCTGAAGATGTAATTGAATTGCCAGGTGTAAATGTTCCACCAGCATTTGTAATAATTAAGTTAGATATAAAATTTAATTCTGGAGAAGGAGCATTTTGGTAATCAATTCCTAACTCACTTGTCTTAACACCGATAAGTCTACCAATATCTGTACCATATGCTTTTATATTTGCATTTGATCCTGTTGATGATGTTACCGAAACTGAAGGTAAAAATTTATAACCTGATCCTTGATTTGAAATAAAGATATCTGTAATTTCTCCATTACCTGTTCCACTTTCTTGCATTATTTTATCACCAGAATAATTATCTCCGTTTTGAGTGTAATCTTCTAATACAATATGTTCAGCACTTGTTCCTGTTTCACCAGTTAAACCTCCATTAACAACTGAAACAAAACCTGAAGCACCTGAACCGTTTGTATTTGCATTTGTAAAACTTAATTCATCTCCAACTTCATAATCTGTTCCTGCATTATCCATTATAATTTCATCTACTGATCCATCGCCAATAGCGTCAATAGTAAATACTGCCGATTTTCCACCACCGGTTACAGAAATTGGATCTTGTAAGGTATATAAACTACCATCATTTGAAATATTTTTTTCTGAAATTAATCCAGATACGGTTGCTTTAATGTAATATGAACTTGTATCTGATTCTGTACCTTGTATAGTTTCTCCAATTGCAAAAGTACCGTTTATGGTATCTTTATTTACAACCATTTGTGAAACATCTACAGAACCAATTTGGAACTTAATAACATTTTCTACAATAGCAGTTGCTTTAGAAGTTTGTCCTGTTATTGTTCTAGAAATTAATTTACCAGTATCATCTGTAGCATTGGTAACTCTTAAAACTTTTTCTGTATCATATTTACCATCCGATACTCTTAATAATTGTTCTCTAGGATATAATGTTTCTGATCCTTCATTAAACAATAATCTGAAAAATAATTGATGACCTTTTTGTGTACCTTTTAATCTATAAAGTGTTCTTACATTTTTTATAAGTTTTCTTTTATCTACATCACTAGCTAATGTTTCTGGTAATGTTGCTAAAAACTCGTCTCTAAATGTTGTTAAGAAATCCGATATAGTATTGTCGGGGTCTCTGAACTCTGTTAAGTCTTGGATATTTTGTACAGGATTTGGACTATATTTGTTTAATGTACCCTCAGCGCCTGAAGTTTGTCCAATTATAATCTCATTAAGTTTAAATTTATTTTGTGCTGTTATGAATAATCTTTTATTTGTTAAGTCTTCAACAATAACGGTTGCTGTTGCACCTGAAGTTTGTCCTTTTACAACTTCACCATTTTCAAATTTACCAAATACACTTTCCTCATTAAGTATTTTATCACCAGCATTAATTTGTGTTCTTGCTGTACCAATGTGAGTTGCGTTTAATAATAAATTATTTTCTTGACCTGTTTCTGTTTCAAGTAAAAGTCCATCTGTACTTTCAATACTTGTTACCTGTATTTCAGCTGATTCTAATAATTGATAATAGACTTTAAGAAACTCGGCAAATTTAGGGTGTTGCTCAACTACAAACTCTGGTAATTGAGAATTTAGCCTTGTTGAAATTTTATCATTAAATTTTGCCATTACTCATTAATAACTTTTAGTAGTTGTATATCCTACGCCACCGGTAGAAGAACCACCAACAAAAGTATCTGCCTCTATTTTTACTTTACTATTTGAAATATCTATTTCTACAATTTGGTCTCTTACTGGAACTATATCGTTTGAATTTGGCGTAACCGTTAATTCAACAACGGTAGAAGCTAAGCCTCTTATATTTGAAATACTTGCTATGTTTAATGAGTTTAGAATAATTGCACCTGTTGTATAGTCTATTGTGCCTTGGGCATTGTTAACATAATTTTTAACACCACTTGCTAAGTAGTACATACGAACATTACCATCACCATCATCATTTAAAAACATTTCATTATCATTACCATCTATTTTAAATCCAGTAGAAGATAAGATACCTCCTGAAGTTGCCATATGTCCTGAATGTGGATTGTATAATCCATTTCTAAAATATACATTATACTTTGATGATGTTCCAATTAACGGAGCAAAAGACTTTCTAACTCTTAAAGTTGTTATGTTTGATAATATACTAGGGTCAGTATTATCAATTAGTCCTGTAAGTTTAGAATGTCTGAATAAAGTATCAAACTTTTGTAAAGTATCTACATTGTAAGTTGTTAAAGTATCTACTACATCCGCTTTTAAAGTGTCTGCTGATTTAGTTGTTCCATTTGCGTCATATTTAATTGTACTTGTTAATAGTATTGATGTTATTTCTGGATCAACAATCATAGGTGTTACCGAAGCAACATTATATTTTTTTAATGAATTGATAATATCTGATTTAGTTTGTTCAGTTAAAGTTGAACCTGAAGCAGCTTTAATTCCTATTTTTACAATACCGTATTGTGGTGTTTCATCATCTTCTCCACCCCAAGCACTTACTGATAATGCATTTGGATAAATTGATTTAGTTAATGTTTCGTAATCAGTTGTTGTAACCGCTCTATCTTGGGTGCCGTATTGTAGAGGAGCATTAAATTTAATTGAAGCATTTGTTTCTGCCTCACTACCACCTTGCGAAACTGAATTGGTTGTAATGGTAACATCTGTAAAACCACCTACATTTCCTGAAAGTGTAAATGCACTTGCACTATTTGAATCTATTGTATTGGTAACAACATATTCTAATATAACTATATTACCATCTGCTGGTTTTTTACCGGTTACACCATCACCAAAATAAATTTTAAATTTACCGTCTTCAACTTCTTCTATAAAATAAACTTTACTATCACCATCTAAACTTTCATAACCTGTTGCTAATGAATAAGTTGCTGATGATGAATCTGTAGCACTATTTTGAATTGAAACTTTTAATGTTGAAGTATCTGCGTTGGCACTTGGTATAACAAATCTTTGGTCTATATCATTTATGTCTACCGTATATTTAAATGTAATTGGCGTTCCTTCATATAAGGTTACATTGTGAAATCTATAAACTCCGTTTTCTGGAGTAATTGTAATATCTTCATTGGTTACATATTGAAAACTTGCACCAGAAACACTTGAACTAAACACCGTACCTTTGTTCATAGTTAAAGATGAGCCTGTTGCGTTGTTAACTAAAATATCTACATCAGCTCTTGGCGCTCTTACACTTGTTGGTGTATAACCAATCATCTTTGCTAATGATACAATATTATTTCTAACATCAGCGCTATCTAAAAACACTTCGTTAGTTGACATGTTAGCAATGTAAGCTAAGTAATGTGTGTTATAAGATAAAAGATCAACTAAAATAGAAAGCGCTGATCCTTCAAAGTTATAATCTTGAAATTCTGTTTGACTTTGTAAAAAAGATTTTAAATTTGCTTTTATATTATTAAAATCTAATTCTGATACATTTAACTTTGACATATTATCTTAACCTTTGTAAAAATGTAGTTACCATAACTGGCTGGGTAACCCCAACTACATAAAAATATAAATCTACTTTTAATCTGTTTCTATCTGGATCATCATCTAAAGCTATGCTTTCTAAATTGACCCTTGGTTCGTAATTAGTAATAACCTCAGCTATCTTTCTTTTTAAGAATACTGCTGTTAATGGCGAATATGGTTCAAATAATAATTCTCTAATACCACAACCTAATTCTGGTTGAAAAGGTCTCTCGTAAAAATTAGTCTGTATTAAGTTTCTAACAGACCTTTTTACTGCATTAACATTATCAACCGTTTGTACATCATTTGTAACCGTATTTCTAACAAAGTCCATATCTAGGTCTTTGTATAATCGGTTTTGTCTATTCGTTTTATTCTTACTTGCTGAATCGTACACTGCCATAACTCTAATATTTATATGTTATTTTACTATCCAGAGAAAACATTTGGTGATCCAGCTGTCATTGCGCCTGAATCTGTACTATCGCCTATTCTTGCAATTGGTAACCCACATACTCTAACCGTTGATGACCCTACATTAACAACTTTAACATGATTTGGACAAGGAGGTATAGGTGGTGCTGGGTGTGGTATAGTTGGATCTGTTTGTCTTGCAATTAATATACTATTTGCTCTAACCGTTGATTGTCCTGGCGTATCTAATATAGTGGTACTAGTACATAAATGGCCGGTTGATAAACTATCACTTTCTCTACTAACGGCTGGCATGTTTAGCTTTTTCCGCTTCTCTTCTTCGCTCTTTAACCATTTCTTGTTTTATCTTTCTACCAATTGGTATTAAGATACCATGGCACATTTCTTTACCTTTTTTACTGATATATTCAACACTAATCATTCTATCTTTAAAATGTGATTGTACTGACATTATAGCTTTCTTTAAACTTAACGCTTCTTTCTCTTGTTCGTCTCCGGCAGCGTTCCAGAATACAAACTTTCTCATTTTTGGCATAATTTCCTTTTAGTCATATTTTGTTTCGTCTTCAATGTTAACTTCACACTTACTACAACGGCAATGCTTACAAATTTCTCTTTGATACGCTTCTCCTGTAAATCCGTCTTCATCTTCAACGGTATATCTTTTTCCACAATGAGATTCGTGACCACAATTGTTGCAATAAGTCATATTATTATTTATGTTAAAAATTACAGCTCGCTATGGCGCTTTGTAAATTGGTTTCTGCTAAATTATTTGCATTTTCACTTGCTGATTCGGCAATTTTTTTGTAATCCGGCGAAAGTTTGCAATTTTTCACTTTTCCCGAGCAGGAAATGAGAACAAAAAGCGAACAAGTGATAAAAATAGTGATTTTTACTGATTTTTTTAACATTTTTTTGATTTTTTGCTTGCTTTGTACAATTATTTAGTGTATAGTGGACACATAAAATAAGAAAGGACACTATGAAAACTTTATTTGCAATAATAACAATACTTTCAGCGATTATGGCTGTTGGTGCGATTGAGGATTGTGGCGGAAAATGTATGGGAAATGACAATTGGCCATTATTCTTTATAATGTCTGGTATTATGTTAGTATCAGGTATTACAACTCTTTATATGGAGAGTAAATAATGAGATATAATCAAAATAAGCCTAAAGATAGGCGTAGAAAAATCTTTGAAAGAGTTGTTAACCCTCTTTTAATAAAACATTTAGAAACTTACAATGGTTCTTTTAAAGGTTCTTGTATTGCTTCAAATATACCAATTAAATATTTGAGTTATTTTAAAGAAGTATCTGCTTCAAGAAAAGCTAAAAAAGTGAGATATAGATATAGAGGAAAGTCTGGTATGAAAACTCAATATAAAACTGGATTACAAATGCACTATATCAGACCTCAATCTTTTTGTCATATGAATGGCGCTGATACATTTAGTTTATACTATCGTTAAATAGAAAAACTAGTCCCACAACCACACGAACTGGTTGCTTTAGGGTTATTGAATACAAATGCTGATTCAAAATCATCATAAGTATAATCTAACTCCATACCTGTTAGATATAATTCATTTATTCTATCTACTAATAATATATCATCTACAATTACATCTTCTCTTTGTTCATCATCTGAAAAAGACCAATCA
>MDTG01224308.1_pt1 | contig 12853 bp, 14 predicted proteins | sample 811421 | NCBI WGS metagenome assembly MDTG01 (sample SAMN05326645, study PRJNA326480) | marine metagenome | isolation source: seawater | place: Pacific Ocean: South East | collected 2011
ATATATAGACCATGAGAAATCATTAAAATCCTTGTTATTAGAATATTTTAAAGAGAATAATTTATTAGAAATTTCTCGTAATCTTGCAACAGAGGAATTAAAACGTTGATTAACAATGTCATTTGTATATTTCTCAATTGTCATATGCAAAAAAATTAAATTGTCATAATATATATCCTCTTTTTCCATTTTAAAATCATTAGAATCAGTAAATTTAAAATCATTTTCATAAAGATATAAATAAATTTTATTTAGATACCTAAAAATTGCTTTTGCTCCTTCATCTGACCATTCTAAATCTCTTTCAGGAGGAGAATCAGACATCATAAAAAGTCTTGCAGTATCTGCCCCATACTTCGTTATAATACCTTCAGGATCAATAATATTTTTTTTTGATTTGCTCATCTTTTCAGAGCGACCTTTAAAAATTTCAATATTATTTAAATTGTAGTATTTTTTATCTTTTTTAATAACGTCTTTAGGCTCAACCCACTGAGAGTCCTTAGTTTTGAAGGTTTCATGGCATACCATACCTTGAGTAAGTAAACTTTTAAAAGGTTCTTTTGGTATTTTATAACTACAGGCATTAAGTGCTCTTACAAAAAACCTTGAGTAAAGTAGATGAAGAATAGCGTGTTCTATTCCTCCAACATATTGATCCACAGGCATCCAATAATTTACAGCATCAATATCAAAACCAGAATTTTCATTTTTTGGAGAACAGAATCTTAAAAAATACCATGATGAATCAACGAAAGTATCAAGTGTGTCTGTTTCTCTAATAGCCTTCATTCCTGTTGAAGGGCACTTAGCATATTTCCAAGTAGGATGATTACTAAGAGGATTACCTCCTTTAGAAAAGTCAACATCATCAGGAAGGATTACTGGTAATTCATTTTCAGGTACCGTAATTATTTCACCATCTTCTCTATACATAATTGGAATTGGACAACCCCAGTAACGTTGTCTGGAAACTCCCCAATCTCTGAGCCTAAATGAGGTTTTTCTTTTACCAATTTTCTGAGTTTCAATTTTTTTAGTTATTAATTCTTTTGCAGATTTAACTTCAATTCCATCAAGAAAATCTGAGTTAACCATAAAACCTTGATCTGAAATATTTTCAATAGAAGTATTTTTACTAATAACCTTTCTTACTGGTAAGTTGTATCTTTTTGCAAATTCAAAATCTCTTTCATCGTGAGCAGGACAACCAAATATTGCTCCAGTTCCGTAATCCATGAGAACAAAGTTAGCAAAATATATTGGAAGTTTAATTCCTTTTACAAAAGGATGGTTAGCGAACAACATCGAATCATATCCAATTTTTTCCGAAGTGGATAAACTTTCTTCAGAAGAGCTTGAAATTTTACATTTATTAGAAAATTCATTAAATGATTTTAAAGTACTATATTTTTTAGATAGGGGATGATTAATTGCCAAGGCTATGAATGAGGCTCCAAATATTGTTTCAGGTCTTGTAGTAAAGACATTTATAAATGATTTTTCATTAGTTAAAGAGAATTTAATTTCAACACCCTCAGATACTCCAATCCAATTTTTTTGCATTACTTTAACTTTACTTGGCCAATTATCTAAGCTATCTAAATCTGAAAGAAGTTCATTAGAAAACTTAGAAATTTTAAAAAACCATTGAGATAATTTTTTGGAAACAACGTTAACTCCTGAGCGCCAACCTTTTCCATCGATAACCTGTTCATTTGCTAAAACGGTATTATCAACAGGGTCCCAATTTACAAAACTATCTTTTTTATATGCCAAACCATTTTTATATAAATCAATAAAGAATTTCTGTTGGTGTTTGTAATAATCAGGAGAACTAGTAGAAATCTCTCTATTCCAATCAATTGATAACCCCATACTTGCTAATTGAGATCTCATTTTTTCTATATTTTGATAAGTCCAGCTTTTTGGATTAAGCTTATTTTCAATTGCAGCGTTTTCTGCAGGCATGCCGAAACTATCCCAGCCCATGGGATGTAATACATTATAGTCATTTAACTTATAAAATCTAGCTAACACATCACCAAGGGTATAATTTCGAACATGTCCCATGTGAATTTTTCCAGAAGGGTACGGGAACATTTCAAGTATATAGTATTTTTTTTTACTACACGTAATTTTTTGAGCAACAAAGGTGCGGCGGTCTTTCCAAATTCTTTGCCATTTTTTTTCAACTTTTTGAGGATCGTAAACACTCATTTTATTAATTAATTTTTGTCATGGTTTTTCATTTCATTAAAATGAGTTATACCACCAAATCCTTTTAAAAACTTATTTTTTATCAATGGATAGTTTTTTTTCGTTATCCCTCCTAAAGCAAAAATCAAAGAAGTTGGGTATTTGGAAAGATTGATAAATTTTATTCGATTTAAAGGCCGCATATTTTTATGTGATTTTGTTTTAAAGACTGGAGAAATAAATATAAAACTAAAATTAAGAAACATTGAAAGTTTAATTTCTTTGAGATTATGAACAGAAGTTGAAAGAGTTAGTTGATTCTTGTACTTGAATATTGAAATCCTTGTGTTAAGGCTTATTTTTTTAAGATTAATAGGAAGGTATAGTCCAAAAGCTCTATATTTAATTGCCCAATAAAAAGAAGCATATATCAAAAAAGGTATTTTTTTTTTTTTACAAATTAGAACGTACTTTTGAATCTTAGATAATTCTTGCTCATTTTTCAAAAAATTTTTATTAAAAAAAATAATTCCTGTCTTATTTGTTATATTATGAAAAATAGAAATTGATGATTCATTGAAAGGATCAAAAAAAAACCATTCTTTTGTAATAGTTGTCACTGTAATACCCATGAGTAAAGTTCTTTCAAATTATAACAAATTAGTTAATGAGCTAAACGAAATAGAAAAAAATTTTTTATCTTCCAAAAAAAAAATTAATTTAATTGCTGTTTCAAAAACTTTTTCTGATTCACATATTTTACCAATATTAAAGTTAGGTCATAAGTTTTTTGGGGAGAATAAAGTTCAAGAAGCAATAAAGAAATGGAAGCCATTAAAACAAAAATATCCAAACGTTGAATTACATTTAATTGGACCTTTGCAATCTAACAAAGTTCACCAAGCACTAGATATATTCGATTGCATACAAACTCTAGATAGAGAAAAAATAGTAAAGAAGATTAGGGATTATATTTTAAAAGAGACTAAACTAAGAAAAAATTATAAGTTTATGATTCAAGTTAATATTGGAAACGAATTACAAAAATCTGGTGTGCCAAGGGAAATAACAGAGAGTTTTGTTGATTGGTGCAGAAATGATATTGGTTTAGATATAAATGGATTAATGTGTATTCCGCCAATTTCTGAAAATCCAATAGAATACTTTAAGCTTTTAAGTGAATTAGCCAAGAAATGTAATTTACAAAATTTAAGTATGGGTATGAGCTCTGACTTTAGGGAAGCTATAGAAAGTGGTTCCAATTATATTCGAGTAGGTTCAGGTATTTTTGGTCCAAGAAAATAACTATCTAATTATTAATTTACTACTAGGGCTTAGAAATTTTACTAAATCTATTAGTGTATCTTTTTCTAATGCAATGCAACCTTCTGTATATTTTTTTTTAGAATCGCTACAATGTAAAAAAATTGCACTACCTTTGTATTTTTTTATACCATTTTCATTATAACTAATTGGAATAATTATGTCATATAAACTATCTTTTCGATATAGTTTTTCATGAATAAATTTATATGGTGTTCTAATTATTTTATTATAATTTGGATCTTTGGAATCAGAAGACCAACCGTAATTTTTTTTTAATTTAATGCATTTTAAAGATGTCTTTGGTTTTTTAACTTTATCATGTCTATAATAAATTGAATTAAACAAGAAAATTCCTCTAGGAGTTATACCATCGCCTTCTCTTTTTTTAATCCCAATCCCAGAAAAACCAACTAGACATTTTGTTTTTTTATTACTATAGAATAATTTTGCTATATATTTGTTATTATCTGTAACTACAATTATTTGAGTCATTTATTAAGTTGAGTAAATTATACACAATTTCAATTATAGCAAAAAAATCTATAAATTTTATAGATCTTCAAAATATTGTGTCAAATAAACTTAAAGAAAAGATAAATATTTTTCAATCAATTGAACAAGTTAAAATAAAAGAAAAACATCTAAATATTTTTATAGTTGATTTATCAAACAATATAGTTGAAAAGGAATTAAAGAATCTTTCAAAAAGTTTTATAGAAGAGTCATTTTTTTTTGCATTATTTGAAAAGAAAAAGAAATTAAGTATTGGGAAAAATTTTGTATTTATTGAGGTGCCCTTTAAGGTTGATACTCTTTTATCCAGAATAGAGGTATGTATTAAAACTTTTACTAGTGTCCCATTGCCAAAAATTGGTAATTATCTATATTCATATGTGGAATCTTCTTTGACAACTAGAACTAAAAAAGTCTTTATAGATTTGACTGATATGGAGAATAATTTTTTGAACTTTTTATTAAAACAAAATAAGCCTATAGAAAAAAAAGTTATTTTAAAAGAAGTTTGGGGACATCAAAAAATATTAGAAACACATACACTAGAATCTCTAGTTTACAGATTAAGAAATAAAATAGAAAAGGATCCAAAAAATCCATCTATATTAATTTCTGTTGGAAATAAATACTGTATTTCAAGTTAGTTTAGATTTTTAAATCAACAGTTAATGGTACATGGTCAGAGGGTTTTTTCCATTCTCTTGTGTAGGATAAAATTTGAGCATTACTAGTTTTTTTAAAGAGATCTTTTGTAGTCCAAATATAATCTAGCCTCCTTCCTCTGTTATTAACTTTAAAATTAGGAGATCTATAACTCCACCAAGTAAATATATTATTTGGGGGATTGTTAAATTTTCTAATTACATCTATGAAATTACCCGACTCAAGAAAGTTATATAACTTTTTTCTTTCTATTTCAGTATGACTAACAACATTACACAGATTCTTGTGAGACCAAACATCATCTTCAAACATTGCAACATTAAAGTCTCCACAAATAATAGTTTTTTCATGTTTTTTTTTCTTAATCCATAAGGTTAATTCGTCAAGAAAATCAATTTTATGTTTAAATTTAGGATTTTTCTTTTGATCTGGTTCATCACCTCCAGCCGGAATATATAAAGAATGAATATCAATTCCATTAACTTTAATTTGGATATGCCGTGAATCATTTTTAGAACACCAGTTGATACATTTGACTTCAGTTGCTTTGTTTTTTGAAAGTATGCAAACACCATTATATCCAGGCATTCCATTTGTATAATTAAATTCATAACCCATATCCTGAATTTCTTTTTTTGGAAAAGATAAATTAGTGACTTTTGTTTCTTGAAGGCATACAATTTCAGGATTGATATTTTTAAGTATATCTTTTAAATGATTAATCCTTGCTCTGATTGAGTTTACATTCCAGGTTAATAACTTAATTTTCTTATCCCTTTATAATTATTCTTTTCGTCCAAATGGAATTTTTCTAGGATCTATTATTCTAAAAAAATTATTATCTAGTTTTTTATTTATAAAAACATCCGAAAGAAAAATTTCTGTTTTGGAACCATTTATTTCATTTATTATCCATTTTTTAATTTGCATTGGACGGTGTTCAAAAATAAAAGTGATACTACCTAATTCTTTATCTTTTTTGCTCGTTATTTCAATTTCAATGATATTATTTACTTCTTTATAATTAATTACTTGATAATTTTCTAAAGAAAAGTCATTTGATAGTAAAACTTTGATAGGTATTTGATTAAGACTGTATAAATTTATGCTTGAACTTTTCTTATTTATTAGAGCAACTTTTATTCCATCACTTATTATAAGATTAGAGGCTGGTTTATTGTATTCTATTCTCATCTTTCCAGGACGCTTTATTTTAATATTACCAGTAGTAGGGTTTCCATTATTATCTAATTGAATAAAATTTGCCGAAATAGTTTTAAAATTATTTAAAAAATTAGAGATTTTATCAATATTTTTATCATTACTTTCAAAACTTACTAAAAAGAAAATTAGTAATATTAATAGTAAACTTTTTTTACGTATCCTTTCCAACAAGAACCTCCCTTCTTCCAACATGATTTGCAGGACTGACAATGCCTTCTGTCTCCATTTGCTCTATTATTCTTGCTGCACGATTATAACCTATCTGTAAATGTCTTTGAATAAAGCTTGTAGATGCTTTTTTTTCTCTGCAAACAATAGCCACAGCTTGATTATAAAGTTCATCATTTTTATCTAGTTGTAAACCAAAAAGATTTTCATTTTCTTCATCATTGGTAACAGAATCTAAATATTCTGGCTCACCTTGTTCTTTTAAATGCTTCACTACTGATTCAACTTCATGTGTTTTAACAAAAGGGCCATGCACTCTAAGAAGTCTTTTTCCAACCATGGTTATAAGTAGATCTCCTTTTCCTAGAAGTTGTTCCCCCCCTTGTTCACCTAAAATTGTTCTACTATCTATTTTTGAAGTTACTTGATAGCTTATTCTAGTCGGGAAATTTGATTTAATCGTCCCTGTTATAACATCAACTGAAGGTCTTTGGGTAGCAACAATAAGATGTATACCAGCAGCTCTTGCCATTTGGGATAATCTTTGAATGGCAGCTTCAATTTCTCTACCAGCAGTAATCATGAGGTCAGCTAATTCATCTACCACTACTACTATTTTAGGGAAAATTCTTAAATCAAGTGATTTTTTTTCTATAACTGGTTTTCCAGTTTCTTGATCAAAACCTACCTGAACTTCTTTTTGAATGACCTCACCTTTATCTATAATTTTCCTTACTCTTTCGTTAAAAGCTTCAATTTCTCTAACACCTAACTGAGACATAAGTTGATATCTATTTTCCATTTCTTTTACAGTCCATTTTAGAGCCGTTACAGCTTTTTTAGGATCAGTTACAACTTCCGTTAATAAGTGAGGTATATCTTGATAAATTGAAAGTTCTAACATCTTTGGATCAATCAAAATTAACCTACAATCCTCAGGAGTAGAGTTATATAAAAGTGATAAGATCATTGCATTTATTCCCACAGATTTTCCTGAACCGGTTGTCCCTGCAACAAGTAAATGGGGCATTTTAGAAAGATCCACTATCACAGGTTTTCCAAGAATATCTTTACCAAGAACTAAAGGGAGTGCATGACCAGTATTACCAAAAATTTCATTATCTAAAAGTTCTCTCAAAAAAACTGTTTCTCTTTGTTTATTAGGAATTTCTATACCAATGGCGTCTCTTCCAGGTATGGCTGAAATTCTAGTTGATATTGCGCTCATAGAACGTGCTATATCATCTGATAAACCAATAACTGCAGAAGTTTTAGTTCCTGGTGCAGGATTTAATTCGTATAAAGTCACTATTGGACCTTGCTTAACTGAAGTTATATTTCCGTGAATATTAAAATCACTTAAAACACCTGCTAACATAACGGTATTTTTTTTAGTGTTTTTAGAATTTTCTGATTCAAAATTATTTTGGTTTACAGGTTTTTCTAAGTAGTCAAGTATTGGAAATTTATAATTTTCATTTATTAATCTTATTTTCTTTCTTGATTTTACTTTTTTGAGGATTTTTTTTCCAGAACCACTGGCATTATTCTTCATATTAAACATATAAAAAAAGAAAAGAAAAGGAGCTTTAATTATTAACTTAAGTAATCTAAAAAAGCTTCCCCATTCATGAATTTTCAAATCTAGAGTTAAGAGAAAGAAAAGAATTGTTGTGAACAGGCTCGTTAAATTAATAATTTTTTTTGGAATGTCTGTAAAAAAATGAACAAATATTTGATTTAAACCATTGCCTACAAATCCCTCAATTTCATGAGGAGTGAATGAAAGTAATTCAATTTTAAAAAATGAAAAGAACAAACATGAAGAAAGAACTAATAATGGAAACAAACAAATTGATAACCAACTCATAAGTAATCTTCTTCTAAAAATATTTAAAGACCATACGGCTGTAACTAATGGAATAACAAAAGAGCTTATACCAAATGCTAGAAAAAAAGCATCAGAAAGATATGATCCAAAATAACCAAGAATATTACTTGTTTTTTCTAAAGATGAGTCATATTTAAAAAAGGAATTATCATTTATGTTATAAGTTACTAAACTTAAAAAAATTAATATACTTATGGAAAATAAAAAAAATATTATAAATATAAGTCTAAAGCTTAATTCTTTTTTTTTACTATTAATCATTTATATATTCCTAATAATTAAAACTTTATTTTAAAAATTAACATATTTATGAAAAAAAAAAATTATGATTATGATATTATTGTTATTGGAGCAGGATTTATTGGTCTTATAGCCTGCTTAATGCTTAGTGAAAAATCTTTAAACGTTTGTTTAATTGAAAAAAGAGATTTAAAACGTAATAACAAATCAGGAAATATTGAGGATAAAAGGACTACTGCTATTTCTCAAGGCACAAAAAGAATTCTTGATGAGTTAGAAGTCTGGGATTTTTTAGCAAAAGATTCACAAGCAATCAATAAAATTGAAGTATCTGAAAATATTGATGGCGGGAATCTTGAATTTGATCCGCATAGTCTTGATGAAGGGGATTTAGGCTATATCGTTAGGAATAAAGATCTAAGATCAATTTTATTAAAAAAAGTATTAAATAGTAAAATGATAAATATAAAAGATAAAACGGAAGTAAAAAAAATTAATTTAGGTTCTTATGTAAACTCTGACAAAGCATTTATTGAAACTAAAGATTCAATTATTAAGGCTAATTTAATAATTGGGGCTGACGGACGTTATTCAAAAATTAGATACTTGTCTAATATGAAATATTATAGTTATAATTATAGACAAAATTCATATATATTTAATATAGATCATGTTAAAAATCACAATGGTGTTGCTTTGGAAAGGTTTTTTCCTGAAGGACCCCTTGCAATTTTACCAATGAAAAAAAAACAAAGTAATTTCTTTCAATCATCAGTAGTGTGGACATTAGACAGCAGTTTAGGAGACTTTTCTAAACTTTCATTGACTAATTTTAGAACTGAGTTTGAAAGAAGATATCAGAATTATTTTGGCTTAGTAAAGCAAATTTCAATACCTATAAAATATCCATTAAATGTATCTTATGTATTTGAATGTTATAAGCATAGATTGGTATTAATTGGTGATGCCGCTCAAGCTATTCATCCTATTGCAGGTCAGGGTTTTAATTTAGGAGTAAGAGATTGTAGAGAGCTTTCTATAGTTCTAAATAACTCTAAATTAAGTGGATTTGACATTGGTTTAGATGAAACCTTAGGAGAATATTCTAAAAAAAGATGGATTGATAAAAAGATTTTTATTGAATCAACTCATAGACTCAATTTTATTTTTTCTAATGAAAACCCAATTATTAGATTTACAAGATCTAATGGCTTGCGTTTAATCCAAAAATCAAAATTTCTAAAAAAACAATTTATGTTACTTGCGATGGGTTTAAGAAATATCAAGATAACCTAGATATTTCAATTATATATTCCCAACTATAAATTCCTGTGTCATGGCCATCATCAAATATAAATCTTAAAGCATAATTTCCAACTTTTTCAATTTTTGAAATTCCTACCCCCTTAAATCTTTTTACGTCTGGATTTTTTGCATGATTTTTGTTTTCTGCTGAAGGGCTGCAGGCTCTAATGAATTCAGCATTTAGAATTAAACATTGACCATTTTCATAATAAAATTGAACTTTTTTATTTTTAATTAATTTTACTGAATCTGGAATCATACAAAAAATTTATTCATTGATTAATAATATTGGCAGTCCATCTTTTATTTGGTAAGTATATTTTTTATTTTTTGAAACTAAGATGTTTCTTTTTTTATCGTATGTAAGTTCTGATCCAGTTTTTGGACAGACAATTAAATCTAGTAGTTTGGTATTAAATTCATTCATTTAAATTAGGAAAAAGTATTGGACTGTAATGATTTATTTTCATTAATGATCATATCTATTAAAGAAATCAAAACTTCTGCTCTTACTTTTAAATCATTTGCCTCCAGAAGAGCTTGTTTTTCGGCATTAGTGAATGGACAGCCCATAGCAATTGAGTTTACTAAATCTTCATCGCTTGATGCTTCAATAGCTTCCCAATCTGCGTTTACCCCAATTTTTTTTAAATATACTTTTAACTTATCTTCAAAATCATTCCTATTTTTTATTAATTTTTTATCTAAATCTTCAATATCTTGCTTAAAATTTGTCCAAGAAATTTTAGCATTTCTAAATTCATTTATACTTTTAATCTCTTCGACGACTTGGAATCTGCAAACTCCCTTTAAAACAATTTCATACCTATTATCATTTGTTTGGTTAAAAGCAACAATTTTACCTGCACAACCAATTGAATAAAGACTAGATGATTTAATTTCTGTATGGTTTTTTACTTTTTCTGAGGGTTGAATCATACCAATGAGCCTTTGATTCTTTAATGCATGATCAAACATGTGAAGATATCGATTTTCAAATAAATTTAGAGGAAGACGACAATTAGGCAGTAAAAGAACATTATTCAACGGGAATAATGGAATTTCATTTGGAAGTGTGTCTAAACTATTATTAAATTTATATTCAATCAATTTTTGCTCTTATATTACATTGTTTAATTAATATGTTAATTATATTAATTAAAAAAAGTATTATTTATTAATATAATTACATTCAATAGTATGTGTTGTAAATTTACAAATATTAGATATATTTAATTTTATAATTTTTAAGCGGGAATAGCTCAGTGGTAGAGCATCACGTTGCCAACGTGAGGGTCGCGAGTTCGAATCTCGTTTCCCGCTCCATTTTAAGTAAGAAAATTGTTGCTTATAATTTAAAAAATAAAGAAAAAATTTATGAACAAGGAATTGATAAAATGGAAAGCTGGAACAATTATTTACAGTTTTGGAGATAAGTCAGATTTTGCTTATTTCCTTAAAGATGGAGAAGTAGAAATTAAATCTAGGAATGGAACAAGAGTAGGTTTTATCAATAAAGATGAAGTTTTTGGAGAACAATCTATCTTATTAAATACATCAAGAACAGTATCTGCTATCGCATTAAAAGATTCCTCTGCAATCAAAATACAAAAGATAAGCTTAATTAAAGAGTTTAAAAACTCTTCATTTTTAATTCAGGCAATTCTTCGAGCCACATGTATGAGATTAACTAATTTAGCTGGAACGATAGAAAAAGATTTAAAAAGCATTGATGATTAAATATATATAAAATCAATATCTTATAAAGAGTTTCTTAAATAGTATTAAAAAAAAATAAGAGTTATATATTATTTATTTAAATATTAATTTAGTAAAAAATAATATACTTTATTTCTACAGTAAAATTATAATTTTATTGCTTAAAAATATAATATTTATTTGTTTTTTATATGTTTTATTATTGAATATTCTATATATTCTTAATTTTTTTAATATAACTTGTTAATTTTTTGGAGATTGTATTAAAATATCAGGAATGAAATTTAAAAAAATTAAAGCATCTAAGAGGATTAAAAGTGTAGCTTTTGCAACTTTAATGTCTTTTATTACAAGTTCTATTGTTTCTTCAATTGTTGTAATCAGTACTCAAAAATTATCTGATTTTTATACTTTCTGGCTTCCTTCAGTATTTAGAGCCTGGCCAATAGTTTTTATTCTTATCTTAATATTTGTTCCAGTACTAAATAAGTTATTAGACTTTTTTTTAGATACCAATGATAAAGAAAGTAATAATTAGTATATTAAAAACTTTATTTTATGAATAAACTAAAAAAATTTAAGACCTGGTGTCTTTTTGATTTTGGACTATCTAGCTATCCAACACTAATACTCACATTTTTCTTTGGAGCTTATTACGTAAAGGTTATCGCAATAGATGAGGTCTCAGGGTCCGCGGATTGGGGTTTGTCTATATCAATTTCGAGTTTTATTTGTGTAATTGTATTTACTTTATTTTTAAAAGTAAAAAAGCGATTAGGACTTACGGTTAAGTCACGTAATTTTTTAATACCATTTTTACTTCTTATTTCATGCACTTCATTTTTATACCTATTTAACGATAGTAGATTTATTTATTTACCATTACTATTTGTTGTAGTCTCTTTTGTTGCTTTTGAGGTTTTGAATCTATTTTATAATATTTCATTAACTAAAATTACATCAAGAAAAAATATAGGGTTTGTTTCTAATATAGGCTGGTCAGTTGGTTATTTAGGCGGTTTGCTGTCTTTATTCATTGTATGGTGTTTAATCAGGTTAAGTGAGAATGAGTCTTCGATTATTTATTCAGAAAATATTTTTGTATTTATTGGTCCTTTTGTTGGTTTTTGGACTTTACTTTTTTGTACTCCACATTTTTTGAGTTTTAAAAATATAAATTTTAAAATTCCTGCCAATTTTTCAATATTAAAAATAATTAAAACTAAAAGGATACGAAGCTTTATTTTTGCTTATTTTCTTTACAATAATGCTGTAATATGTATTTTTGCATTTGCTAGTTTATTCGCTTCAATTTTGTTTAATTTCAGTGAAAATGAAATTTTACTTCTTGGTATTTTTATCAATCTTGCTGGTATAATAGGATGTTTATTTTTTGCTAAATTTGAAGATAATATTGGATCAAGAAAAACTATTTGTATTTGTATTATAAGTCTTACAATCCTCACATTTCTACTATTATTCATTAAAACTAAGCTATTTTTTTGGTCTTTAGCATTATTTATAGGTTTTTTTATTGGACCAATACAAGCCTCAAGTCGGTCCTATCTTTCAAAAAGTATAGGTGAAAAAGATGTTTTAAGTATA
>MDTG01321043.1_pt1 | contig 12853 bp, 5 predicted proteins | sample 811421 | NCBI WGS metagenome assembly MDTG01 (sample SAMN05326645, study PRJNA326480) | marine metagenome | isolation source: seawater | place: Pacific Ocean: South East | collected 2011
AGAGACGGCAGGTAGCGTCTGCACCACTGACCGGCCAGCTGACCCAGTGTGCAGCGTGCAAGGGCGTCGTGCTTGGCGCTGCTGTCCTGCAGACTGTGCAGGGTGGGACGGCAGGCGGGGTGCAACAGTGTGTGGCAGTCTTGCCAGTGGCGGGGCAAAGGGTTCAGTGTGCTATTCATTCTTGGGCGGCTGCCTGTGGTCTAGAAAACCTGTCCAAAATATTGTCCCGTTTGCGGTTGCATTGATATTTGTTGTCGTACCATGCGACGGCAAAGTAGGTTCCTGCGACAAGCCCCGCGCCGGTGATCATGTGCGTCGTGAAGTCGGCCTTGAAGTTGACGCCGAGTGCGTACACAAGGGCGACGCCGATGGCGGCGATGATGCTGAACTTGTCGATCATGAGTTTCATGGTGCTGGGTGCGCGCGGCGGGGTGGTAACTATATTTATGAAGCGATAATTTGTCTGCGTTTCGCGTCACTTTTGCGCGCCAGTAGGAGACTGGAATGCTGCGCGTGTCTGGAGGTCGGGGCAAAGTGCCGCGTGCGCGGCTGACGGGCTTCGGCCTTGGGCGCATGTCTGCGGACGACATACGGCAGGCGGGCGTCGTGCGCGTCACCAAGCCTGCGACGTTTGTGCGCAACGTGCCGCAAGTGGAGTCGCCGATGGACCCCGCCATGGGCACCATCCAGCGCGACATGCCGTGCGTGACCTGCGGCAAGAAGCTGCCGGACTGCACCGGACACTTTGGATACATGGACCTGCCCGTGCCGCTTGTGCACCCGCTGTTCCTGCGCACCATCGAGCAGCTCCTGCTGTCACTCTGCCCCGTGTGCAGCCGACTGCGCCTGTGCGACGACGAATGCGCAGAGTTTGAGCGCCTGCAGCCTGCGCAGCGCCTCGACGCGGTGTGCGCCGTCGCAAAAACCAAGCGCAGGTGTCGCCACGAGGATTGCGCCGTGCACACACCCAACAGCGTGACCCTGCGACTCGACACAGTCAAGGAAACGGTGTCGCTGCGGTATGCGGAGCGCAAGAACCTGCCTGCACAGTCGCTGCGCCCCCTGTCCCACACCGACCTCAGCGACTTTCTTGGCAACATTGAGCCCAAGCTGGCCGAGTGGCTGGGCGTGGCCGACCCTTCGTCCCTCATGGTGCGCGTGTTGATCGTCTCGCCGCCGCTGGCGCGTCCAAGCTTCAGCACCACCGAGGGCGCACGCAGCAGGGGGCACGACGATCAGACGGCGCTGCTGCTGCGCATGCTGCGACTGATCGACAACTACGACAAGCCGGGGGCAGACCGCGAAAAGGTGCACAGGGAAATGCAGGAGATGTACAGCGGCATGATTCGGCCCAGTGGCAGGCACTCGGGGGTTGCAGGAGCCGCATCTGGCACTTCCTCGTCCCTCAAACGCCGCAACAACACGCCCATCCAGTCGCTGACGGAGCGCTGCGGCAGCAAGAAGGGCTGGTTCCGAGGCATGCTTGGCGGACACACAATCGAGCACGCGGGCAGGGCCACGATCGTGGGCGACAGACACATTGCACTGGATCAGGTCGTGGTGCCCGAGCACATCTGGTCAAGGCTGGGCAAGATGGAAACCGTGTTTGCGCACAACTTGAAGCGGTTGCAGTCGAGCATTGATGCGGTGCGCGCCCGGCCCGAAGGCGCGCCCGTGCAGCCGGGCGACCCGCTCTTTGTCATCACGCCGCAGGGCAGACAGCTGATGATCGATGTCATTTGCTCCAAGGACAAGGAGGTTCGACTGGACCTGCCTGCCGGCTTCAAGGACGGCAAGCCGCTCGTGTGGCAGGTGTTCAGGTGCCTGCGCAACGACGACCTTGTGGTCATGAACAGACAGCCGTCCATTCATCCCGCCTCCTTCAGCACGCACCGTGTGATTGTGGACCCGGACCCCCGCAACTGTGTCATGCGCATTCACCAGTGTGTGACGCCGCCGTACAACGCGGACTTTGATGGCGACGAGATGAATGTGCATGTTGTGGGCGACCCTGCGGCGGTTGCGGAGCTGGAGCTGATGAGTGTGGCCAGTCGCCAGATCTCGAACAAGCACTTGGAAGTGTGCATTGCGCCGATGCACGACGGCGTCGCCGGCCTGTTCATGCTGACGCGCACCAAGGTGTGGCTGAACGCCAACGAAGTGTCTTGGCTGCTGGGCAACGACGTCGCCACCAAGCGATGCACGGGGCACCAAGTTGTGTCGGCGCTGCTGCCGCACACGCTCAACGTGCGTGAACCCGGACTCGTGGTCAAAGAGGGACTGCTGGACGAAGCCTCGATTCTGAATGGTGGCAAAGTCAAGTTGCTGCAGAAGCGCACTGTGCACTCGGTTGGATCGGCCCAAGCACTCGTGCAGACGCAAAAGCTGCATGCGCTGGGCTGTCGCTATGCGATGATGAAAGGCTGGGGTCCGGGGCTGGACTCGCTGCGGGACGAGACGTTTGTGCCGATTCGACAGTTTGTCGCTGGTTGTGTTGCAAGCATTGACAGGATTGCGGCGGACGCGCATGCGGCGCTGCCGATGACTGCGGTGAAGGAGCGGGCGCAAGTGCGTGCGGCAGTCCGGCAGGCTGCGCGCGACGCGATGAAATTGGGCACGATGATGGTTGAGAACGGCATGTCGAACTTGCAGACAGTCAACGACGCGATGATTCCGATTGTGTCTGGCGCCAAAGCTTCGATGACGCACGCGGTACAGCTGAGTGTGACTGTGGGCATGCAGAGCACAAGTTTCGACATTCCGACGGCGGCCAAGCCTGCTGTGCTGTCGAGTCACGAAGATCTGTCGACGCTGTCGATGGGTGGCGTGACGGGATGCTTCTTGCAGGGACTGGATCCAACAGAGATGTTTTGGCACGTGATATCGGGGCGGGAAGGGCTGGTGGACACTGCGCACAGGACGGCGGAGGTCGGGTATACGAGTCGTCGTGTGTTGCAGTGCATGATGGATCTTGTGGCTGGGTACGACGGCGGGGTGCGTGGCAGCAGCAGTCTGATTGCGGTCAAGTTTGGTGGGGATGGGTTGGACAGTGCGAGTCTGCAGGCGGTGCCACTGCCGTGGGGTGAGCGCACTTGCGACGGGGCACGCGCGCTGCTGACCAACCCGCTGACGGGCGAGGTGCTTGCGCGCGCGACGCTGCCCTTCCATCCGACGACGTTGCTTGCGCGCGCACATGCGCGGCCGGATGGTGCGGCGGCGCGCAGGCTGTTGGACGACTGGTGCAGTGACATGGTTGCGACGTTTGGCGACTGGGAGACGCTAGCCGCGCGTGTGGCGGTGTTGCTGCACTGTGAAAATGTGTCGGGTCTTGATCCTGCTGTTGTTGCGGAGGAGCTTGGGGACTGGAAGAAGCGGTGGTTCAAGGCGCGTGTGCCTGCGGGCCATCCGTGCGGCATGTGGGCGTCGCTGATGCTGTCGGAGCCCATGATGCAGATGACGATGCGCACATTCCACACGGCGGGCACGGGCGGCGTGAGTGTGACGCAGGGTCTGCCTCGGCTGCTGGAGCTGATTCTTGCGCGGCGCAAGACGGCGTGCGCGGTGATTGAGGCAAGGATGGCGGCCGACTTTGACAGTGAGGCGTGTGCGCAGGCTGCGGCGTGCGCGGTTGTGTGTCAGTCGATTGAGCAGCTTGCGGAGCGGCAGCACTGGTATGTGACGTCTGCGAGTGACGTTGCGTCGAGGATTGGGTCTTGGCGGCAGGTGCTGGATGCGATGGTGCCTGAGGACTTTAGGTGCAGGCTGTCTGACTGGGTGCTTGTGGTTGGGCTGTGTGAGGACAAGGTTGGGGCTGCGGGTACGAGCGTTGTGGAGCTTGCGGAGTGTGTGACGGAGAGTGTGGGCATGAGTGGGCTGGTGCTGGCGGTGCGCAACGAGATTCATGTTGTGATGAGTGCGTATCATGGCGACGGCTCGTTTGCGAGTGCGAGCGCGCTGCTGCATGGCAAGGTGCTGTCGGTGTGTCGAGGTGTGACGGGTGTGACGAATGCGCAGGCGTTTGCGCGGGATGGGCACTGGTATGTGCAGATGGGAGGCAGTGGCGCGCTTGGGTCGGTGTTGATGCAGCCGTGGGTGGATGCGCGGCATGTGTGGTGCAACGACATTGGGCAGGTGCTGGCGGTGCTGGGCGTGCATGCGGCGTATTTGACGCTGTGTCACGAGTTGCATGCGGTGTTGAAAGGTTCACTTGGGCACAGCATTGAGCATCGGTATGTGCAGCTGCTTGCGAGTCAGATGTTGCAGTCTGGGTCGCTGCTTGCGTTGGATCGGCACGGCATGGGCAAGCGGGAGAACACTGGCTTTTTGAGAAAGTTGATGTTTGAGCGCATCACGGATCCGTTGGCGGAAGCGGCTGCGCACAATGTGATGGATCCATGTCGCAATCCTGCGGAGCGCATCATTTTGTCGCGGCCGCCGTTGCTTGGCACGCACACGCCCGACCTGCAGGTGCTGCCGAGCAAGAATGAGGATCCGATCATTGCGACGAGCGGTTTGCCGCCTGCGCAGGACATGTTGGTGGTGGTTGGTGGCGGCACGCAGCGCAGCGGTTTTGCGCACTTTGCCAATGGGGTGAGTGAGGAGCAGGTGTCGTCGCACTGTGCGATGCCGGCGCTGTCGATTCCTTCGCCGACGCTGCACTTGCTGCATGCGCATGCGCAGCCGTATCAGCCGACGTTGCTTCCAAACGGCGCGCCGGCCAGTCCCACGCTGGGGTCGCCGCGTGTGGCGGCCGCGCTGCCTTACAGGGACGACAACGACGACCCGATCGTGATGACTGCGTGATAGCTACAAGATATAACAATGTGTGCTTTCAATGAAATTCTTGCAACTTTATAACCATGTCTGTCGTTTTGGTGCCCCTGCGGGCACAGGACAACACCATCCATGACTTTGCACGGTTGATGCACATACCTGATGCGGTCAAGTCTGTGACGGCCAACAACACGACGGTGCAGATCAGTGACAAGGACGTCAGTCGTGACTTTTTGAACGAAACGTCCACGCGTGACATTCCGGACACGTTGCAGCTGTCTTGGGTTCTGAATCAGGATCTTGACGGATGGCAGCGGCAGTATGATCCGGAAAACTGGGCGGATGCGGTCAAGGCACTTGCGTCGTCCGAGGTCGATGTTGAGCAGCAGCAACAGTTGTGGAACATGACCAAGCGTCACAGGCCGTCGTCTCTGCCCGACAACATTGCGAGCCTGTATGCGCAGATTGCGAGCACGGAGCCGTATCCGATTGACTTGCAGCGTGAAATCATTGACTTTGTGCGCGACGACCAAGATTTGGCGCTGAACCGTGTGCACTTTGACAGGTTTACGTGGGACGGTGTGTTTGGCACGGTGCACTCGCTGTCCGCAAGTCTGATTCCGATCGTTGGATACCTGTTTGCGCGTCACAAGAATGACGCGGACCTGAACCGTCGCATTCAGGAAGTCAAGTCGCAGTTCCCTGCGCTGGACTCGCACGACTGTGGATGGACGGCAAATGTGAACGGCATGTTCGAGTCGCCCATGGACATCGTCAAGTTTCAGATCTTTGTGTACGGTGTGTGTTCCAAAATGACGCTTGACTGGCAGACGACCACGCTGAGTGTGAGTGCGGCCGACTTCAATGCACTGCAGGCGGTTCAACGGCCTGATCCGATTCGATGGGCGCGGCTTGTGCATCCTGCTGTCAAAAAGACGGATGCGCCGACAGTCAACAATGAGGATGTTGCGAGTGTTGAGTTTGCGTGGTATGCGGAGCAGCTTGGACTTGTGCGCAGAAGTGCGGAGGAGTTGCAGAGCGCGGAGTTTTTCAAGCGTTTGGAGCAGACGCCCTGTTCCATTTCGTTGTTCATGACCAAGTTTCCCGACATGTGCAAGTTTGTGCCAGACATTGACATTGTGATCGTTGCGATCAATGATTATTACGAAGGTGTTCGGAATCACATTCAACTAATGGACAAATGGAACGGTGTCAGTGACAGTATGTTGGCTGCGTTGAAAGCGGGCTCGGCGCTTGCTCAACAGCGTGCCCATTCAAGTGATGCCTTTCGCATTTTCGACAATGTGATTGCACAGTTTCCGTCAGTTGAAATCGACCAAATCAATGATCTTATCAGACTGGTTGCCAACACAATGCCTGACACTGTTACAGTGGGGTTTAAGTTTAGGGGTTGGTGGATGCCCTACGTGATTCGAGGCGCGCTCAACGCAATCATGCATGAAACACAGTACGACTGGTTCATTGACCGCATGAGTAAGCACATTTTGGGAAGAGATTATCGGGCAAGTATCCAAACTGCGATTTGGTGCATTGAGCGCGGGATTGGCAGCATGGAACGATGTGTCAAACTTGCAAGAAGTGCGTTGGGATACTTTTACAAGACAGGTGACTGTCATTATTCGCGGCAGCTCTTTCAAAATTTGTTGGATGCCATGCGGTTGCATACAAACATGACGTTGCAGCAGACGATTGCACAGATTGGACTTGACATTGCATATCAATCGGATTCTTGGGTTGAACCATGTAGATTTGAGTGTATACCGGAAAGTTTGCATGCGATGTTTCGGCCGTATCCCGTCTATGGCTGCGTCAACGGCAATTTTGTTTCATCATCTGAAAATATCGATGATTTGGACAAGATGAAGGCGGCGTTGATGTGCGGCGTCACGTTGCTGACTCAAAAAGAGCATTTGGCATGGAGGGGCGCGTACATGAAAGAGCTTTCGGAATGGACAGTGATTGGTCCGCGCGTGACAAAGTTAACCGATGATCGACTGCTCTATCTCATGGAAAAGTGTGACACTTTGAATTTGTCGATCAAGTTTCTTGCACAGATGTTCAAGGTCAAGACGCTGTTGCCTTTGGAGCATCCCAACGCAATTATTCGCTACTACGCCAACCAGTTTCTGGCCAAAATTGTTGTGAGTGCGTGTGCCGAAAACGTGCCAGAGGCGTGTACGTCCATGATCAACTTCCAGCACATCAACCTTGACTGGTTCCAAAAACAGCCGGAATGGCCGCACCACGTCAAGAAGTACATCAATGAGCATTTCGAGAACGGACCGACGTCTTTTGCGGTTGCCGACACGTTTCTGCAGTCGCTTGCGCCACAGTACTATCATCCATTGACGGATGAGCCTCTGAACGGCGAAGGAGTCAAGCAGTATTTTCTAGACTTTTTCTCGCAGCACATGTACGAAATTCCTGAGAATGCCTACGTGATTCATGCCGCTCCCAACATTGACTGGCTGGTGAACGGCGACACGCCTCAGCTGCCGTTTTTCACGTCGTTGTGGTTCAGTTTGACGTTGCACATGGCGTCATGCTTTACGCACGCCAATTACAAGGCGTCCACAGTCCGTCCGGAGTTTGAGAAGACGAATGCTGGCATTGCGTTGCTGCGGGTCACTCGTCGTTTGAAAGTGGTTGATTTCATGATTCCTGTGGGCGGGTTTCCGCTGCTACCGAAGCACAACAATCGTAACTACAGGCAGACACTGGACGGTGCCAAGTTTGGACGAGAGACGTACATGTCGATGCTGCGACACATTGCCAGACTGCTTGGAGCGGATGCCATGCTGACGATGAATGCGCAGGACGGCGGCATGAGTGACAAGCTGATATCCATGTACGGTCCCAAGGATGAAACCGAGTATTTCAATGCCAAGGCGCTCAAGGGAAACAGAGTGCCGGAGCTGATCTTCATTTCCAAGAACGGTACCAGTGCGTTAAAGTACGAAACCCATGTTTCCACAGATCAGAATTTCAAGGCCCGACACTTTGCCCCTACAGTCGCGGAAAATCTGGGCATTCCCGAGCACTTTGTGCACAGGATGAGTGGTCAGCTTGTCAAGGCGGAACCGCACGAACGCACCCGAGCGCCAGACTTTATGTTCAGAAAACCGTCGCAACGACTGATCGAAGAGAGTTTGATGCAGTATCCAATGACAATTTTGACGATTCCCAACCTTGACAACATACCCGACGAAGTGCAAGTTGCCATGTTAGCAAAAAACAAGCGGGTGTTCAAACACATGCTGGACAGAGGCATCAAACCGTCAGAATCGGTGCAAATTGCGCTTGTGGAACAAGATGGAATGGCCATTGAAAAACTTTTTGACGCAGGCATTGTACCGTCTGACAAAGTGCAACAGGCAGCTGTCGAAGACGAATGGGAAGCACTTGAATTCTTGATTGACAAAGGTATCCGGCCATCTGTAGACGTGCAACTGGCTGCCGTGGAACAGCGTGGTTATGCAATCAGAACTCTGTTCTATGAAAACCATGTACCCTCCGAAGAAGTGCAACTGGCCGCAGTGCAAGCATGTGGGCGTGCCATTGAATACATTTTTGAAAACAACATCGTACCCTCTGAAAAAGTGCAACTGGCCGCCGTGCAAAAAGATGGAGAGGCTATCACGTTTATTCCAAACCCGTCAGAAAAAGTGCAACTGGCTGCGGTGACTCAAAATGGCACCACGATCGGTGTAATCATTCGCAAAGGGATTGTACCCTCTGAAGACGTGCAAGTTGCTGCAGTTTCAGCCAAAGTACAACTGTTTAACAATCAAATACGCAGCTTGGCCATTCGAAACATTCTCAATAATAACATTGTACCATCGGAACGAGTGCAAATGGCTGCAGTCAACCATGACCCAGTTGCAATAAAACGCATCATTGACAAAGGCATTGAGCCGCCTGAACGAGTGCAAGTGCTTGCTGTACAAAAGTTAGCAGATGCGATGCTGTACATTCTTGACAAGGGTATCGTACCGTCCGGTCGTGTTCAACTGGCAGCCTTGCAAAGCAATTGGGGCGTTTACACGCAGACGCAGATACTTCAACAACTCATTGACAGAAAAATCCCAATGCCTGAATATGTGCAAATCGCTGCTGTGAAAAAAGACCTATCTGCAATCAGAGTGACGCCTGCCGAAGGCAATGTACCTTCTGAACACGTGCAACGCGTTGCTATGAAAGCCCATGACAATGCATTCGAATACATGATTGATTCTGGCATTGTACCTTCCGAACGAGTGCAACTGGATGCTATAAAAGCCGACGACAATGCATTCCAATACATGCTTGATTCCAATATCACGCTTTCTCCAAAGGTGCAGCTGTTTTTGGTCGAAAAAGACCCCAGCTTCATCCGATTCATCAGTCCGCTCACCAAAGAAGCCGAGTTGACTGCTGTGCAAAAGGATCCGGGCGTACTGGAGTATATACATCATCCAACAGAAGAAACGCAACTAGCCGCGATTCGACAGGGCGTTGAAAACCTGAGCAATATCTCAGATCCAACACACAAAGTATTGATGACAGCAGTGTTACAAGATTATGAAAATGCATTGAATTACATCCCAGAACTTCAGGAATTTTGGCTTGGAATCAAAGCAAAAACACCTGAATCCTTGGGTATCAGCAAAACTGACTACCATCGCTTGCTGAATATAACGCGGCCGGCCAGAATAGAGTGGTAGAAAATCTTCAACTTGAATCATGTTGTCAGTGAATACTATTGTACATTCATAGTTTGCACTGTTCTGACACATCATAACTGTAGTGAATTCTGTTTACTGTCAACGTTTGTCTATGCATGACACCACCGCTCATGTACGGTGCTTGAAAAAGTCCCTATTGCGTTTTGCAAATTTCAACACGCTTTGAGTGAAAATGTCAGGCCGATTCATCTTGCGCAACATGGACGCTGATGCGCCATCCTCACCAACCAGAGCCAGCTTGATCAAATTCTCATCGACCTTGGCCAACTTGCCAACATCTTTCTCTTCAATCATGATTGCAACATCATTCACAAGCCATCTGTCACGTGACTCATTCAACTTGAACCGTGGTGTAGAAATTTTCATGCCACTGTTCATCCATTGAATGATGTTTGGGGTCATGATGTCTGGACGTAATTTGCACATTTTTTTGGTATGTTCAACATCCTTGAAGTGATGAGCATTATCTCTCAATACAAACTTGAGTGCGTTGTCATTCCACTTGAATTTGATATTTTTCCACAAGTCGTATTCGTCATCATACGCTCGATTGATGGCCCAATCAAAATACGTCATTTGTGCAAACATCTCAACGTTTTTATCATTGATCTTCTCCACAATGGTTGACGACTTGGTAGATTTAGACTTTCTTGGCGGTGATCTGGTTGTTTTGGCTGACTTGGACTTTCTTGGCGGTGATCTGGTTGTTTTGGCTGACTTGGACTTTCTTGGCGGTGATCTGGTTGTTTTGGCCGACTTGGACTTGGTTGCTTTGGCAGTCGATAACATGACAAACTTTGGATACGTTATCATTGTGATTTTCATTTTCTTGCCGTCAATGTCTATGGGTGGGCACTTGGCGACATTGCCCTTGCACACATTGTCAAGGTATTGACGCGCGCTTGGTTTGCGCACGGCGCCACCTCGAGCCATTGTTCCTGTTCTACTTGTGTCAACTATTTTGTTCTGCGACGACGTGCTGGGCTGCCAGCGCGCTTCTTCTTGGCCCCCTTCCTGACGGGCGACTTGCGCTTTCTGGTAGGGGACTTGCGCTTTCTGGCGGGGGACTGGCCTTTGACACGAACGAACCGCGGATATGGACCAGACTTACCCAAGGCCATTGTGATTCGCATCAGCTGGCCGTCAGGGTACCTGACCGGCGGGCATTCATGAAAGCGCCCATGGCAAACCTCGTAAAAATGGTGGCGCGCGCTCTTGCGGCAGCGCCCCAACTTGTCTTTTTTCTCGCCGGGACCACACGCCATCACACACACTAACAGTACAACACAAATTTTAATGATTCATTCTGTCTGCGGCCTGCTGCGCAGCCGCCCGCACTTCCGCGGGCGCTTTGGGCAAGTCCTGAATCAAACTGGGGTTGTCCGTCACAGCTTGAATCATTTGCGGCACGGTCGCCACGTCCGCCAAATGCCTGATCATGTATGGATGATCATCGATCACGACCTGCACAGTGTCGGTGTGCGGCTTGTCGATGTGCAACACATTCCAAGGGTTGGCTTCCACAAACGCTTTTTGCACAGGCAGCGCCATGTTGCGGATTTTGCGCGCGTATTCAGGGTTCAAGTGCACGACAAACGTCTGCATCTGTTCCGACATGTAGCCCATGGACGATTGCAGGTAGGCGTCCGGATCCTGCTGCATGGCGTACATGTTGGTGAGGTCGTGCGACGCCGAGATTGTGCGCTGACTCAGTCGCTGCAGAAACGCGGGATGCGTTGCGACGTATTCCTCCAAAAACGACATTATGTCGTCGTCCTGCACCGTGATGCCCGCGTCCCAGTTGGGCAGGTAAGACACGTTGTTGACGATGGCCTCAAAGTCGTCCCACTGATACTCCTCCAGCGCCAGCGCCGCCATGTTCCACCACTCCCGCCCGTCAAAGTCAAACGTCTGGCCCCGAAACAAGAACGTGATTTCGTCGGCCAGCGTCAGCCCGGACGGCGCAAAATTGTCAACCAGCTTGTGCACCGCATTGTCCTCGATGTAGTCCCACATCTCCTGCCGAAACGCGATGCCGGCCAAGTCATCCAAGTTCTCGTTGATGTCTTGTTCCGGGATCTGCACCACCACCCGCTTTTCCAGCGAGGGCACGATGTACCACTGATACACACGATCGTCAAACTGCGTACCCACAATGTTGCTCAGTCCCTGCGCGCGCAGCTCCCGTTTGACGTCATGCACGTTGCGATCCGTTTGTGTTTCCGACCGATTATACCACATGTAATGCTCGAGATTGTGCACCACGACGTCGGTGGGCACTTCGAGCCACTCGTTCATCGTTTCGAGCTTGACGGGCGTGTCCGGCGATGCAAACATTGGCCAAAAGTTGTCGGAAAGAAAGTTTATGACGGCGGGGTAGGTCAGTGTGACGGCAAACGCTTGCTTGTTGGTGTCTGCTTGAAAAGGCGTGTGCACGGGCGAGCTTCGTGTGTTGTTGGCGACGTGGCGCAGGTTGGTCGGTCGGTGACCCAGACTCCACGCCCACATGCGCTTGACTTGCGGGTCGCGCGCATTGATAATGTGGGACACGCCTTCGAGCGCGTTGTTCCATGTTTCGGGTGTGTAGATGTCCTGCGCCCAAACATCGGCCAGTCGCTCGTCGTTGATGAGCCAGCGCAGCTGCAACTCGTCGACGGCGTGTTGCTCGCTGCACCCTGTAAGCATGGCAATGTCGGTTCGTGCGCGCAGCATTAGCGTGTCGTTGTCCAGTCGATCGACGGCCGCCGGGCGACGCATGGCAAGGTTGATCACGTCGATAAAGTCGTAGTAGTGCCGTCTGCCGTCAAGCGTTCCAATCATGGGCACGATGATTGCGTCCAGCGTGATGTAGGAAGCCATGGGTAGCTCGGCGCTGTCCTTGCTGTTCTTGAGAAAGTGGCACAGCTGCTGCACGCTGGCCGTCTCGACAAAGTGGGATGGCTCGCCCAGTATGCGCCTTGCGGCCTGCCGCAGCTGGGGCAGATGCTCATGGCTTGAACACCAGACGTCGATGTTTTCCATGTTTGCAGACAAGCTTATTAAAGTTGCAACAAATTGTGCGGGATTCGAGACGGGTAAAAATGTTTTGGAGCAGGGGGCAGGTTGGTGGGTGCGCGCGCAACCAGTCGTGCACTCTGTGCGTGCAGTGCGCGCACCAACGCACGTCGTCGCGCATCCATGTGTGCAACCAGTCGCCCGCGTCGGCGGGGTAGTCGTCGCAGTGGCGCAGCCACTGGTGCAGCAGGCAGCCAAAGTCGACGCGCGGACTGTGCGCGCGCAGCAGCCGCCGCGTCGCGCTCCACTCGTGTCGAAACGTGTGCGCAAGCACCCATGCG
>MDTG01046179.1_pt1 | contig 12852 bp, 13 predicted proteins | sample 811421 | NCBI WGS metagenome assembly MDTG01 (sample SAMN05326645, study PRJNA326480) | marine metagenome | isolation source: seawater | place: Pacific Ocean: South East | collected 2011
AAGGAGGAGTCATTCCATCTGGGAACGGGAGCAAATGGACTCAGGAGGATTGTCAAACAAGGTGTCATTCCTGTCTCTTTACTTCAAAAATACATCAACAAGTGGGTAAGTACTGGACTTGACCTGTTCGGAACCGACGACTCAACTAGTGCCCAATGGGCTTACGTTTACGGAATCAAGGGGAGGTATGATGAGCGTGAGTCTGAAATTGATGCAGATAGGGCACATCTAAACGAGGCAAGCAGGGATCTTTACTTCGAGGAATTAAGGAAGGAGATGGTGAGAATAAGCAAATCTAGGAAAGAGGGAGAGCCAGAACTTTTCATCCCCTCTGATAAATTCAAGAGAGGAATTGGCAAGTATGCAGGAGAGAAATACACTGTACACGGAGAAGCATTCGAAGGTAGCGATAGCGACTACAATGCCTATCTAGAAACTGTACTGCCCACAGATGAAGACGAGGATAGGCTAGTCAACGATTACATGAAGAAAGAGTGGATTCAATATCGAGAATGGAAAGGCTAGTGGGGGCGGATTAATGCAATTTCACTCCCTTACGGTTTTCGACAAAGAGAAGTGCTCTCACTTCTTTGAGCATCTTACTGATTATTTCTATAAACATCACCATTCTGATGAAGAATCAGCAGAAGCGTATGAGAATCTCCTGTATACGGTAAAGCGGCCGTACACTCCTGAGATGCTCGATCAAATAGATGATTGGATGGGCCTTCCTAAAAGACAGTGGAGAGAAGAAGCACAGAGGGAGGTGATGCTCTCCCTATATGCAATAAGGTACCCAGATACCTTGCTAATAGAAAGCCTCACTGAAAAGCCGAAGTCTGACATCAGGAGGCTATCGGCATATCTCCATTTCACGCATCACACCTACTCTATTTGGGATGAAGACACTAGGAAGGGCCTGGAAAAGCTTGGAATCATGATTCCTCCGACTGAAGAGGCCGAGCCTTTCATCTACGGAGCATACGTTTCTGCGATCGAGCTACTAAAGGACGTGGCCCCTTTTACGTGCTTCCTTGAGCATGACGTTCCACGGCAGAGGCTGTTTCAGTCTGCACTGGCCGCTTATGGCCGCGAAGCTTGAGTACGTCTTATTTCTTGGACTGTCTTCGAGGTAGCATGAGCGCGCGTACCGTAGCTGTGATTGGAGCTGGGACGATGGGTTCAGGTATCGCGCAAGTTTGTGCTCAGACGGGATGGGATACTAGGCTGTATGATGCGTTTCCAGATTCTCTTGAGAAAGGCATATTTTCAATCGAGGAATTCTGGAAGGGCGGCATTTCCAGAGGCAAGAATACCGAAGATGAAGTCAAAGTATGGTCAAAAAAATTGACCCCTACGGATAATCTAAAGGAAGCCCTATCCGGAGTTGATCTGGTCATTGAGGCCGTTCCCGAGAAGATCGATTTGAAAAGATCGATATTTAGAGAAATAGAGGAATTGGCTCCTAAAAATGCCATTCTGGCCACTAATACTTCGGGATTGAGAATTTCTGAAATTGCATCTGCAGTGAAAAATCCCGAGAGAGTTATTGGAATGCATTTTTTCAATCCAGTACCAATAATGAAGTTACTAGAGATAATCAAGCATGATTTGGCTTCTGATGAAGCCCTAGGAGAAGTTATCGAGATAGGCAGGGAAATGGGAAAAACGACAATAGTTGTCAATGATGTCCCTGGTTTTGCAACGAGTAGGCTTGGTGTAGTCTTGGGCAATGAGGCAATCAGAATGTTGGCCCAGGGGGTGGCTAGTGCCAGTGACATAGATACTGCAATGAAACTAGGATACAGGCATCCGATGGGGCCTCTGGAGCTTTCTGACTTAGTGGGCTTGGATGTGCGTAGAGATATTCTGAATAATCTTGCAGAGTCGTTCGATGATCCTTCATATCTTCCCCATCCTATGCTTGACAGACTGGTGGAATCGGGGGAATTGGGGAAGAAGACAGGGCGCGGCATATACAACTGGTCGGAAGATGGTAAGTCGGACAGAGAAGATCTGTGAGCTGGTACCATGCAGGAATTTTTCATCGAGGGGATAGGGATATTCGCGGGCTCTCTAGGCGTAATTGCATGGATTCCACAAATCAGAGAGGTTTGGATAGAGGGTTTGCATGAAGGGATTTCGCTACCTACCTTCTTTCTTGTCTCTACAGCCTTGGTTCTTTGGCTGGTATACGGCCTTTTGATAGGTTCAATATCAATAATTATTGCAAATATAGCGGCTTTAGCATGTATTTTATCACTAATTGTAGGAGTTATGAGACTACGTAACTCAGAAGCAGAACATGGTGCGAACACCGGGAGTTGAACCCGGGTTAGCAGGTTGGGAACCTGCTGTCATAACCACTAGACCATGTCCGCTTGTTTGATGGGAGCGGAGATAGGTAATTTAGAGACTCGGTTCAGAATACTATGGCCTAGCGTCTGCTTTCTTCTTCGAGCCCCTGCTCTGTCTTCTTTTCCTATTCCCTCGATAGTTATTGTTTCGATGATTGTCAGAATTTTTGTTGGAATTGTTTCTATTTGAATTTCTGGAGCGGCCCCTTCTACTGCGTTTTTTATTACCATTTGATCGGCCTTCTCTTTTTTCATTTGAAGGGACTAGGGTGAATTCATTCTTTTTCAACTCCTCAGGCCTAGGATCGGTGAATCTTTTTCTTATTCCTACTTCTCTCTGGATTCTGTTGTAACTTCTTTGCTCATTCTTCTTTACAAAAGAAATGACGACCCCGCTATTTCCGGCTCTCGCGGTTCTTCCACTCCTATGCTTGTATGCCTTAGCATCATCGGGCGGGTCATAGTGAATTACACAATTTATTCCTTCGACATCAATTCCTCTAGCCGCTACATCAGTAGCCACTAGGACCATGCTCCTGCCACTGCTAAACTTTCTCATTGCTCGGTCCCTCTGTTTTTGATTCAGACCGCCATGCAGTGAAGAAAGTGGAACGCTGTCTAATTGCATCTCGTCACTCAATCTGTCTACTCCTGCCCTGGTTCTACAGAATATAATGCTCCTACCAGACCTTCTAACCGATTCCACGGCAACCTCTGTCTTCTTGTATGGCTTGATATTCCAGAACAAGTGCTCCATACTGTCCATGCTGATTTCTTTTGGTCCGACCTCGATTCTTACCGGGTTGTCCTGATATGACTTGACTAGCTTGGAAACTTCATGATCTAGAGTAGCGCTGAAAAGTATCATTTGAGGCTCACTGGTACACTGGTCAATTATTCTGCAAACTGGCTCCATGAATCCCATGTCCGCCATACGATCGGCTTCATCGAGAACTACGATACCAACATCTTCTAGAGATAGTGCCTTTCTTTTCAGCAAGTCCAGGAGTCGCCCTGGACAAGCAACTAGAATTTCCGCTCCTTTCTCCAAACCTCTGAGTTGTTTTCCATATGATGTTCCACCGTACACCGAGAGTACTTTCATCCTTGAATCCCAAGCTAGTGGATCTAAGACATTCCTGATCTGTTCTGCCAACTCCCTAGTTGGAGTGAGGATAAGCGAGGTGGGTTTCTTTGGTTCGGCGGGGCCAGTTCTGGAGATCAATGGAAGGCCGAATGCTAGAGTCTTGCCTGATCCAGTGGGAGCCCTGCAACAAATATCTCTTCCTTCCATTGCACTAGGAATAGCTTCAATCTGAACTTCGAAGGGCTCTGTAATTCCTTGATCAGCTAAACAACTGACCAAACTTGGCTCGATTCCTAAGTCTGAGAATCGAACCACTGGCAACCCTACAAGACGCCCCCGCGTAGGTACCCTATTTAGTATGGACAGTTGAGTATGTAGGAATCCGATGAAACAATCAATCTGACTCAATTACGGCCCTACATTTTCCTGTTGTGTCTTTCTCCGGATATAGTCAGAGTAATTACCCGGCCAGACCCATAGGCTTCCGTCCCCCGGCAACTCCCAAATTGTGTCACAAATCTTATCGAGGAAATATCTGTCATGGCTAACAGTTATGATCGCTCCATCATAATCCCCTAAGGCCTCCTCAAGAGCCTCCTTGGCATCTGTATCTAGATGGTTGGTTGGCTCGTCTAGAAGCAACATGTTATTTTCACCCAATAGTAGCTCGAGTAGTGCAATTCTAGCCCTCTCCCCCCCACTAAGTTTTCCAAGAGGAACTGTGACCATGTCCTTAGTGAACTGAAATCTCCCAAGAAGAGACCTGATATCACCATAGCCCATCCTAGGCCTAAGGGCCTTGACTTGCTCCACGGGATTAGGTCGAAGTTCAGAGATCTGTGATCTTGATGAAAGTAACCTATCTGGACACCCGGCCTTATGTCTAGTGTGCCTGAGTCGAGCTTAATCTCGCCGGTAATAAGTCTCAATAGCGTAGTTTTTCCAGCTCCATTAGGCCCCACTACCCCTATTTTCTGACCTCTCCTAATGCCCACTTCTAGTCCGTTAATTATTGGCCTTTTTAGTCCGTCAAAAATAAGCTTTGCATTATGAAAATCCAGAACCTCGAGACTGCTCTTCTCAATTGATTTGAGATTGAACTTGAGGCTCTGCCTTTGACGTGGCTTCAGTGATTTGAGCCACTTCAACTCCCTCTGAGAACGATTAATCATTACGTGTTTTTGAGATACAGATTTGTCATACTTGTTTGCCCTCTTCATCGATTGCATGGCCCCCAAAAGTCTCTTTATTTCCTTCTGAGCTTTTTCTATTCTATCCTGTAATGTCTGTAAAAATAGCTCTTTTTGATGTAGAAATGATGTGTAGTTCCCACTGTATCCCTTAAGATGAGCGTCTTGGATTTCGACAATATTGTTGCAAACTCGATCCAAAAAGTATCGGTCGTGGCTAACTATCAATAATGCGCCCTCGAAAGTGTTGAGGAATTTCTCCAACCAGTCAAGAGTCTGGAAATCTAGATGATTAGTAGGTTCATCTAGGAAGAAGACATCTATCTCACTCAGACCTACCAACTGCCTAGCCAGAGCTACCTTGGCCCTCTCCCCACCTGATAGTGAGGACAATGGAATGTCCATTGAATGGTGGGCGAGGTCCAGTGCTTTCAGAATCTCTTGGGCATGCCCTGCGACATCCCCTCCTCCCGATCTAGCCATCAGGCTCTGAAGCTCCTGGTACCTATCCATGGTCGACTGCCATTCACCGTCGTAGAATCCTGGGTCGGCCATCATTTCTTCTATTTCCGATATCTCATCCTCCAACTCTTGGAACTGTCTGCCTCTACGGTTGAGTTCCTCTCCGAGCGTAGCTTCCTCAACGATGTCTCTAATCTGTGTAAGGAATGCCAATCTAAGTCCTGCGGCTAATGTGATGTCCCCCAAGTCCTGATCTTGATTGCTAATTGTACGTAGGAGTGTTGTCTTTCCAGCGCCATTATGCCCCACTACTCCGATTCGATCCCCCTCGTCTATCCTCAGATTGATGCCCTCTAGAACTGTCAGTGGTCCGAATGCTCTGTGTACGTCTTCCAGACGGATTAGCTCTCTTGCCACAGTGTTGCGGAGGGATGGGGGTTGAAGTGCCCATCGGTCTAAAGACGATCAACAGCAATAGTAACCAATGATGGAGAAACCCTCAGAGCGTGTTTGAAGTCGGAGAGTAATAGATGAGTCTCATTTCCTTCTTTAGCACGGCATTAGATTAGATTTCTTGGCCTGATCAAATCCTCTAAGTACCATTGCCCATCTTTCTCATAAATTAATGAAGCTGAAGCGGTGGGCATAGCCTCAAGATTGCCAGTCAATGACTCTACTAACATCTCACACCCTGGATTATGCCCGATGATCATTACCGTAGAGTCGGCAGTTAGACTTTCTACTATCGCTAGCATAGTATGCAAGGGGGCATTGTATAATTCATCTTTCACATCCCTTGGTATTTCATAAAATTCTGAGCCGAGATGCTCCAAGGTCTGCATTGTCCTCAGAGAGCTACTGACGAAGATATGAGTAGGCTTCCAACCTCTTCGCAGAACCTCGTTAGCCATAACTGGTGCATCTCTAAGGCCTATTGAGTCCAGTGGCCTGTCGTGGTCTTGTAGACTAGAATCATCCCTACTACTATGAGCGTGCCTAAGAATCACTAACCGCCTATTCATCTTCAGTTGCTCCGGAGAATTTGGGTTCTCTTTTTTCCATGAAGGAAGCGACTCCTTCTGCGAAGTCTGGCGATTGTGCAGAGGAAATCATCAAGGCTCTCTCGAATTCCAATTGTGTCTCAAAGAATGTGGAGGTTGAGGCGTCGATAAGTTGCTTGGCTGATCTACGGCTGTTTACTGACCATTTTCCCCAATCTTTTGCAATTTTTATTGAACGCTCCAAGAGTTCATTGGAAGGGGATACCTCGTCAATTGCCCCAAATTCTAGAGCCTCGCCTGCTGACCAAACCTCATTATTGAAGAAGAACTTCTTGGCTCTTTGGCTACCCACTAGCCTTGGAAGTAGCCAAGTTGTTCCTCCGTCTGGAGACGCTCCCAGCCCAAAGAAAGCAGCGGCTATTTTTGCTTCTTCTGAGGATATCCTATAGTCTGTTGAGAGGGCTAGTCCGAGGCCCCCTCCTGCCGCTGCCCCATTGATTGCGGCGATGAAGACTTTCTCACTCGCCCTGATTTTTAGAATCAGTGAGTGAAGAGATCTTGTCATTTCACTAACCATATCCCCTATGGTGCCATTATCGATAGCTTCAGCGAATTCATCAATAGGGCCACCAGCACTGAAAAATCTTCCAGAGCCGGTAATGATGATTGCTCTGCATGATGAATCCTCCATCAGAGATTCTAACTGTCTGACCAATGGTTGGAAGTTTTCCGGATTGAAGGTATTTCTTGAGGCTTCCAGTGACATTGTAAGGATGGCAACTCCTCCATCTTGACGCTCTACGGTAAAAGGCATGATTGTCGAAGAGGGGCCCCATTATTGAACTCCATGAAGGTGATAAGTCTGACCTCACTGGGATGTACATGATTACACGAGACGCCATATATGTAGGTGGCAAGTGGGTTCCTGCCAGTGGTAAAGAAAAAATTGAGGTTGTGAACCCTGCAACGGAAGAGATAATTGGCACCGTACCAGTTGGTTTGGAGAAGGATGTCAATGATGCCATTTCTGCGGCAAGATCTGCCTTCCCGTCTTGGTCGAAATCTAGCATAGAAGAGAGGCAGGGATATCTCAATGCTATTTCTGCGGCCATCTCAGAAAGAGGAGATGAGATTGCAGAGGTAATCACTTCCGAGGTCGGGACCCCCATCAATTATTCAAAAATGGCCATGGTTGGAACTCCTAGGGTAGTTGCTAGGTCATATGCTAAGATTCTTGATTCATTTGAGTGGGAAGAAGAATTGAGGAATTCATTGATCGTTAAGGAGCCGATAGGCGTGGTTGGGATGATAACCCCATGGAATTTTCCACTTCACCAAATTATCGGAAAGGTCGCGCCCGCGCTGGCTTCGGGTTGTACCATGGTACTGAAACCCTCGAAGGAAGCCCCCCTAAATGCATTCATTCTTGCCGATATCATCCATGAGTGCGGAGTCCCTGCAGGGGTTTTCAATCTGGTTTCTGGACATGGCAGGGATATTGGAAATACTATTTCTTCTCATCCAGATGTAGATATGATTAGCTTCACTGGTTCCACCTCCGCGGGAGTCAGTGTCTCTAAGGCAGCATCGGAATCTGTGAAGAGGGTGACCCTTGAGCTAGGAGGGAAGAGCGCTAATATTATTCTAGATGATGCGGATATGCCCAAGGCCGCCAAGATGGCAGTTTATTCTTGTTTCAATAATTCGGGACAGGAGTGTTCGTCATTAAGCCGTCTTCTAATTCCGTCCAGTTATCGTGATGAGATAATCGAAGTGATTTCTTCCACCATGGAGAGGTACTCCGTGGGAGACCCAATGGATGAGAAAATTAAGTGTGGGCCAATGGTTTCCGAAAGCCAGCAGAAGTCTGTAAGTGGGTACATTTCCAAAGGCATCTCAGAAGGAGCGACTATTATTTCCGGAGGCCTTGGAATGCCAGATGGGATATCAAGAGGATATTTCGTGAAGCCGACTGTTTTTGCCGACGTAACCCCAAGCATGACTATATTCAGAGAGGAGATATTTGGCCCGGTACTTTCGATAAGTACCTATGAGACAGAAGAAGAGGCAGTCATCATGGCAAATGACTCTGAGTATGGGCTCTCAGGTGGGGTCTGGTCTGGTGATGATCAGCGAGCTATGCGTGTTGCGAGGGCCATGAGGACTGGTCAAGTGAGCATTAATGGTGGCGCTTTCAACATCAGCGCACCATTTGGAGGATACAAGCTATCTGGCAATGGGAGGGAGCTTGGCTCTCATGGTTTGGATGAGTTCCTCGAGATTAAGTCGATTCAGCTCTGAATGGTTAATTTCCCACCCATTCTGCTTCCTTCCTATCCAGGAAGGCTTGAACACCGATCTCCTTGTCCTCCGTGTCAAACAAAGCGACGAACTCGGATCTCTCGGTCAGAACGCCTTCACTAAATGGGAGTTCCAGTGATGCACGGACGGCCCTCTTTGCTACCTTGATCGTATAGGGAGATTTCCTAGCAATATTTTGTGCCATGCTCATTGTATAATTTTCAAGATCTTCTGGGCTCACCACCTTATTCGCGAGTCCTATTTTCAATGCCTCTTCTGCATCGACCATATCTCCCGTAATGACCATCTCCATTGCCTTTCCATAGCCAATAAGCCTGCATAACCTCTGAGTCCCTCCTCCACCGGGGATTAACCCCAGATTGATTTCAGGCTGCCCAAACTTGGCCCTGTCAGAAGCGATTCTGATATCACATGAAAGGGCAAGTTCTGTACCTCCTCCAAGAGCAAATCCGTCTACCATTGCTATTGTGGGCTTGGACAGATTCCAAACAGCCTCCCAAGCATTGTCTTCAAAGAATGGTCTGACATCGTCGGAGTTCTTTCCAGAGAACTCAGAAATATCTGCCCCAGCAGCGAAAGCCTGAGGTTTCATCTTCTTCCCTTCTGGGGGATTAGATGGAGGTGCACCCCTAATCACTACGCATCTAATTTGATCGCTGGATTCTGCCCTTAAGCACTCATTTTTGATTGATTGGTGTGATTTTTCATTTAACGAATTGAGCTTGTCAGGCCTGTTTAATGTCCAGACAGAGACCACTCCCCCAGAAGGACTTGATCCTTCAACTGGCACATCCTTGACCATCAAAACGTCTTCTTCCATGGGCATCGCAGGCAAGTATTGGGTTTCAAAGTATCATTCGCTATCCTTGACAATTGGAGGAGGTAGCGGGGGCATCCCAGGAGGGGGAGGTAGCGAGGGCATCCCAGGAGGGGGAGGAGGGGGAGTATCGCTTTGCATTGATTTCACTACCTTCTGAGGAATCTCCAGAGGGGTCCTAATCATCAATACCCTGTTTGAGTCTATTCTGAAGTAAGTTATTCCCAATGGCTTCCCAGTATCTGGATTTTCAGGTTCTTCGAAAACCTGGATGTCTTGCCCCTCTTCTCTAAGTAATGATGCTATGTCTTCTCCATCCTCCGCTTCAGACCACTTTCTCGCCATGGATGCTTTCCTTTCAGCGAGTTTCATCCTCCTTCTTCGCTCTATTTCTGAGAGCATCTTATCTCTTTTCTCTCTCCTCTGGGCAATGAATCCTTCAATTTCTTCTTCTTCATCGGAAACTGCATCTCCCTTGGCAATGTATTTCATAGCAACATTAGCCCCCTCTGGAATGGGAGGGGTTTCGTTATTGATTCCAATGTCCTCGGATAATTGTGGAGTTCCCGATGGAGGCACCACAACAGGGAGTGAGGGAGGGGGAATCATGACCGGCATCGGAGGAGGGGGCATCATGGGAGGTGCGGCTGTCCTTCCTCTGGATCTTGTCATTTCAGAAGCCTGCATTTCGAATACTTCTTCTGGTCCTTCCTCTAACTGATTCATTTCCGGCTCTGGAGAGGGGTCAGTAGATACGGATTCCACATTAGTCGGAAAAACCATCTTTTCACGGCCTGTGAAAATCAAAAGAGATGCTAGAGCCAGAAGTACTGTCCCTCCGGCTATTCTCTGAGTTAAATCGACCTCTCCTTGGAACATTAGGAAGAGGATCGTGCCCACTATCAAGGCAGTCCAATTGATTAGCCTTGTCAGAGAAACCATGCCACTCCCGACTCTGACAGGAGGGGGTATGACTTCACATTGACGGGGGAGAGATGGCCTCAGACAGCTCCTTCAGGGATTTTCCCCTATGCGAGAATGATGATTTTTCTGATTGACTCATTTGCCCGAAGGTCCTCCCATCTGAGTCATCTGGAATAAATATCGGATCATATCCAAAACCGCCATTACCAGAGATTTCTTTTCCTATCTCCCCCCTGCAGATACCAGTCTTCACTATTTGTCTGCCTTTGATTACCAATACGGCCACCGACCTGTACTCACAACCTCTGAGACTCTCTTCATTCATTAGTTTGAGAATTCCGCTCATTCCGATTGTATTGTAAACATAAGACGAGTAAACTCCGGGAAAACCATTCAATGAGTCGATGAATAGTCCGGAGTCTTCCACCAGAATTGCACATTCCGAAGAATCTGATTCCGGAAGCATGCTTATGGCCTGCTCGGATTTTGAAAGCGCCACTTCCACCAATTCTGATGACTGTGGTTCAATTAATTCTGGAATTTTTTCATCGAACATAAGAGGCTCGATATTGTGCCCCAATGGCTCGAGATACTCTCTAGCCTCATCTAGTTTCTTTTCGTTTCCTGTTGCGAATAATATTCTCATTTCAAATCACCCCAGATATCTGACCCTATTCCTAATTTGGTCAAATCTTGAGATTACGGACTCTGGACTATTTGTCGAAACGGAGGAAGATAAGGCACTATATCCCCTGAGAACTGCCTCCATTGCTTTTTCAAGCTCAGAATGACTGGCGGATAGGCATTCGTTCAACACTTGCAAGTCCTGTCCCATATGCTCTAGCTCTGCTGAAATCCTAGATAGCCCGAAATCTAGTAATGAGATGTTCCCAGAGTCGTCGATCATAATATTATGAGTGGTTAAATCTCCATGTGAGAATCCGAGTTCGTGGAGTTCTCTAATTTTCACACCAATTTGGAAGAGATCGTCTTCCCCTCTTGAGCCATTGACCAATGATTCGTAGATTGGTTTTCCCTCTATCCTCGAAAGTACCATCCACCTCTCTTCTTGATTTATCTCAAGAAGTCTAGGAGCGGAGAAATCTGTAATCTGTAATTTGGAAAGTACCTTGGCCTCTACAGAGATTCTACTCTTCGTCAGTCTGGAGTCTAATTCAGAGTGCCTGTAACCTCTTCTCCTACGGGACTTCAGTACTGCAGGAACGCCTAGCCAAAGGCCAGAGCTTACTCTTGCCTCGGCCCCGACATGCATCAGCTCGGACTCTTGCCAGTACTGGAAACATAGGCCGGCCATGACCATGGGAGGTCACATACCTTGAAAGCGATTCCACTGAAGCGCACTCTGAGAAAGCATATGCAGATGCCATTAGCACCTTCGCCGAGAGGTAGTTTAACACCCAAGTTTTTCTCCGAGGAAGAGGTTGAATCGGAAGCGATTAGGCTCTTCGAGGCCATAGGTCAGGAATCACGATGGGACATGAGGATTTGCAGATTGATTTCGCCATTGACATTGGAAATAAACGAATTGAAAAAGCAGAAGGACGTTTTTCTGATAGCTCACTCATATCAAACCCCGGACATAGTATACGGTGTTGCTGATTCTGTATCTGATAGTTACACTTTGTCGAAAGCGGCACGAGATGCCCCTCAAGAGACCATACTTTTCTCAAGTGTCAGATTCATGGCCGAGACTGCAAAAATTGTCAGCCCACACAAAACCGTCCTACATCCTTCCCCGGACGCTGGCTGTTCTTTGAGTGACGGGATATCTGCAGAAGACGTTATCAAACTAAAGGAAAAATATCCTGGAGTCCCTGTAGCCTGCTACATCAATACTACAGCCTCTGTAAAGGCAGAGTGCGATGTTTGCGTAACTAGTAGCAATTATCTGAAAATTTGTGAAAGGCTTCCCGGAGATAGTGTAATTTTTGTTCCGGACAGGTTTATGGGAAAACACATCCAAAAGCATCTGGAAGGTAAGAAGGAAGTGATCATTTTCGACGGAGAGTGCGAGGTGCACGCAGAGTTCACTGGAGAAAAAGTAATTTCATGGAGGGGCAGGATGGAATCCATAGGGGTAAATCTGCAAGTTCTGGCTCATCCTGAGTGCGATGCGGGAGTCTTGGAAGAGAGTGATTTTGTTGGAAGTAGTGAGCTTTTGATGAAGGAAGCGATGAGATTGGCCTCAATTGGAAGTTCTGACATTATGCTAATCACTGAGTGTGGGACTGCTGAGAGGGTACTAGCTGAAAGCGAGCATGAAATAAATCTACTAGGGGCTTGTGTAATGTGCAGGCACATGAAAAGAACTCAACTAGAAGACATCCTACAGGCCCTGAGGGATCCTATGCCCAATCAAATAATTGAGATTGATGAAAAAATAATCGATGGTGCCAGAAGATCTCTTAGTGAAATGTTCAGACTAGCTGAATAGTGGGTCATTTCTCAGACTGTTTCTGTCTGGCCCATGTGAAAACTAATGGAATAAGTAATACCACCGAGGTTTGTAGTATTACAGAGGAATATGGTTCAAAAGTCTCTTCAAGATTGTACCATTTCAACTCTGCTTCCCCATTACTGCCTGTTTCAATCCATCCCACTCCTCCCAAAAGTGCTTGGGGGCTGGAATGGCTTTCATCCTCGTCAAATGTCAGTTGTTCAGTCTGATTTG
>MDTG01224685.1_pt1 | contig 12852 bp, 11 predicted proteins | sample 811421 | NCBI WGS metagenome assembly MDTG01 (sample SAMN05326645, study PRJNA326480) | marine metagenome | isolation source: seawater | place: Pacific Ocean: South East | collected 2011
AAGCTTATAAATTTTTTCATCCACACCCCTCAATTCAAAGGGATGCGGCTTTTCTCCGAAATTGCATATTGGAGTTTTCGTAAGAACCATAATATAATAATTATAATAATGATTTATAATTTCAACAATATTAGTCCAAAGATAGATAAAGATTGCTGGTTTGCCCCTAATTCAGTTTTAATAGGTAATGTAACTTTAAAAAAAGACGCAAATATTTGGTTCAATGCAACTTTAAGAGGTGATGTTGAACCAATCACAATAGGTGAGGGCTCAAACATTCAAGATGGCAGCGTGGTTCACACAGATCCTGGCTGCCCAACAATTGTAGGAAAGAACGTTACTGTGGGACATCTAGTGATGCTTCATGGATGTATAATTGAAGATGATTGTTTAATAGGTATTGGAAGCACAATTCTTAATAAAGCTAAAATTGGAAGATACTCAATTATTGGAGCTAATGCGCTTGTGACAGAAAACAAAGTAATACCAGAAAGATCGCTGGTTCTTGGTAGTCCTGGAAAAATTGTGAGACAGGTTACAGATGAAGAGATTAAACATATAAAAGAAAATGCACAACATTACGTTAACAATTACAAGAAATACAAAAAATAATAAAATGTCTAAGGGACTAACCAGGTGAATTTTTTTGCTCCATTAAAATCAATTAATGCTCGTCGATGGCCTTTAGCAGCTAAATAAAGCCATTCAATACTTTTAATTTTACACCTAATTACGCAAAAATTTTTATAACCCACTTCACTTTCCTCTTTGGTAAAATCAAAATTATCAAACTTATTATCTAATCCAGAGGTTGGTGTCTCAGACACTGTTCCGGGACCGTTCTTAACTAAATAACATTTTCTACTTATGTGGCCTGTTTTTTCCCAAGACTTTTTTGTGATATCATTATTATAATTTACCTCACAAACAGCTTTTACTCTAAGCTGAATCTTTTCCTCTTTACCATAAAATAATATTGAACAATTGGGATTTTTTTTAATTTTATCTATTTTTGAAGATCTTATATCGCTATGGTATTGAATAAAATTGTCTATCTTATCTGCTTTCCTTAACACAACAACTCTTCCGTCCAAATCTTTTTCATTTCCACAGATAAATACTGGAGTTCTGAATTCGGAAGATCTATCTTTAACAGCGTTTAATAACAGATCCCAGATTTTTTTTTCTATTTGATTTAAATCCTCGTAATAACTTACGTTTTCTACAGACACTATTTTCTAAATCTTTTGATTAAACTTGAGGTATCCCACCTTTTTCCACCTATTTTTTGTACCTCACCGTAATATTCGTCAATAATTTTTGTTATTGGTAAAGGAGAATTATTTTTCTTAGCCTCATCCATTGCTATTTTCAAATCTTTTCTCATCCAATCTACTGCAAAGCCGTAATCAAATTTATCTTCAATCATAGTTTTATATCTATTTTCCATTTGCCACGATTGAGCGGCACCCTTAGAGATTACTTCAATAACGTCGTACATATTTAATTTAGCATTTAAACCAAAATTTATAGCTTCAGATAAACCCTGAACTAATCCAGCGATACAAATCTGGTTTACCATTTTACATAATTGTCCATTTCCAGCAGGACCAAGTAACTTTACTTTTTTGCTATAACAATCAATCACCGGCTCTGCTTTTTTAAAAGGACCTTGATCTCCACCAACCATAACTGTTAGAGCTCCGTTTTCAGCCCCAGCTTGACCTCCGGAAACAGGTGCGTCTAAAAATTCAAAACCTTTTGATTTTGCCTCTTTATAAAGTTCACGTGCTATTTCAGCGGACGCAGTTGTATTGTCAACATAAATTGAACCTTTCTTAGCAGAGTTAAATAATCCTTTAGGTCCTAAAGTTACTTCCCTTAAATCACTATCATTTCCAACACAGGTAAAAATAAAATCACAATCTTTAGCTGCATCCATGGGTGTATCAGCTAATTCCCCCTTAAAATCTTTAATCCATTTTTCTGCCTTAGATTTTGTTCTGTTATAAACAGTTACATTATGACCAGCTTTTGATATATATCCAGCCATGGGATACCCCATTACACCTAAACCAATAAAAGCAACTTTACATGTCATAAATGATAAACTTAAGTCTTAATAAAAAAGTTATTATATTTGGTTTTATATTTACATTTTTTTCAAGTTTTGGACAGAGTTTTTTTTTAGGTCTTTTTAATCCAAGCATTAGAAACGAATTGGGTATTACACATGGACAATTTGGCACAATTTACGCGATTTCAACAATTTTTTCTAGCTTGGTATTAGTTTGGTTCGGAAAAAAAATAGATGAGTTTAGACTTTTTAATTATTCTTTAGTGGTTGTCTTTTTGCTTTTTATCTCAAGCTTATTTTTCTCTTTTATTTCAAATATTTACTTTTTGTTTATAGCAATTTTTTTAATGAGATTTTCCGGACAAGGTTTAATGTCGCACACTTCAACAACGGCAATATCTAGATATTTTAATGAACGAAGAGGTAAAGCACTAAGTGCAATCTGGTTTGGCCTATCTTCTGCAGAATTTATATTACCCATTATTATAATTTTTTCTTTATCAATTTTATCTTGGAAGACTGTGTGGCAATTAATTTCAATTTTAATTTTTATTTTATTACCACTTGTAATTTATTACACGATTAAGGAGGTCGAATTAGACTCCAGAGAGTCTAAGAAAAATAATTCTGATATACAAGAAAAAACAAATATTCATCAGTGGAAAAGGACTGAAGTAATTAAAGATTATAGATTTTATATAATATCTTTAAACATGCTTGCTATGCCGTGGATAATCACTGGAATTTTTGTTTATCAATCTTTTATTGCAGAGTCTAAATTTTGGGATATGTATGTAATACCTAAATCTTTCATGGTTTACTCTGTCACTTCAATAATTACTCTTTTTTCTTCAGGTTTTTTAGTCGATAGATTTACAAGCAGAAAGCTTATTCCATTAATGAATATTCCATTACTTCTGGGCCTAATTTTATTATACGCATTTAATTCTCCAAATATATCTATCGTTTTTTTTGGATTTATAGGCATATCAAATGGATTGGCAAATGTTCTAGGCTCATCAACGTGGGCAGAAATTTATGGAGTTAAATATATTGGAAGCATCAAAGCCCTTACAACAGCATTTATGGTATTTTCTACAGCTTTCGGAACTGCAATTTTTGGTTATTTCATAGACATGGGGATGAGTATTGAACAAATATCCTTGGTATGTGTCATTTACATATGTTTTTCCTTGATTGCGCTTTTAACAATAAAAAGAAGTATTGCACCTGTTTATTTAATAAAAAAAGCTTGATTTTTTAAAGTCAAATGAAATATAAACTTTCTCATGGCACGTATTACTGTAGAAGATTGTTTAGAAAAAGTGGATAACCATTATGACTTAGTTCTTTTGGCCAAAGAAAGAACAACTCAATTAAATTCTGGAGCAGCAATGTTAGTAGATGAAGATAATGATAAAAAAACAATAATTGCATTAAGAGAAATAGCTGCTGGCAAAGTTCAAATCGATGAGATAGAGAAAAATGCGATATTGAGACTCAGAAAAGAGCCAGACGAAGTTGAGCAACAAGAGGAAGTAGAAGAAGAAGAAAATGACGATTTTGAAAATTTATATAAAGGTCAAGTCTCAAAAAGCGGAGCAGCAATTTTACCTTCTAAAAGAACAAGAAAAATACCAGAGATAAAAGCAAATAAAGTAAATACAAGTAATTTAGCTAAAGAGGCAGTTGAAGAATTAAAAAATGAACAACCTCAAGTAAAAGAAGAAAATTTAGATTCTAAAGACGAAGAACCGCTAGAATTAAAAGAGGAAGTTCCTCAATCAAAAGAATAATAATGAAAAAGTCTGTTTCAGTAGCTCCGATGATGGATTGCACTGATAAGCACGAGATTTATTTTTTAAGTCTTATCAGTAAAAATGTAAAGTTATACAGCGAAATGATCGTAACTAATGCAATCATAAAAGGGAATAGGGAAAAATTATTATCATTTAAAAAAATTTTTAATCCAGTGACCCTTCAAGTAGGTGGCTCCAATCCAAATGAATTAGCTGAAGTTTGTAAAATCTCCGAAGGGTATGGTTATAATGAAATTAATTTAAATTTAGGCTGCCCAAGTAAAAAGGTTCAAAAAAATAAATTTGGAGCTTGTCTTATGCAAGAGCCTGGGCTTGTAGCAAAGTGTATTGAAAAAATGGCTCTTGCCACAAAACTTCCAGTAACAATCAAGACCAGAATTGGTTATAACGACGTAGAAAATTTCGAATTTTTAAAAAAATTTATTAAAACTACAAAAGATGCTGGATCCAAAAAATTTATCATTCACGCTAGAAAAGCTATCTTAAAAAAATTAAGTCCAAAAGAAAATTTAAATATACCTCCTTTAAAATATGATTTTGTTTATAGACTTAAAGATTATTTTAAAAATGATGAAATAATAATTAATGGAGGGATTAAATCAACTTCAGAAATTAAAAAACATTTACAAAAAGTTGATGGCGTTATGATTGGTAGAGCTATTTACCATTCTCCATATTTTTTAGCAGAAATAGAAAAAGACATTTTTAATAATGACGACGTTCCATCAAGAGCCGACGTTATGGAAAGACTAATTCCTTACATTCAAGAGCAAACTTCAAAAGGAATTCAATTAAATCATATAATGAGACATACCGTTGGTTTATTTCATGGACAATATGGATCTAAAGCTTGGAAACAATATCTCTCAAAAAATATGTGTATAAGAGATGCTGATCTGCAAAAGGTTAATCATATTATGGATAAAGTTAGAGCAACACCAAATCAGATGCAGTAGGTAAAATTGATTTATAATATTTTATCAAACGACTATTTACTCATCTTTATACTTATGGCTTTAACTGCCATACCCGTTGGTTTCTTTGCGGGACTATTGGGTATAGGTGGAGGTTTAATCACAGTGCCAGTTTTATATTATATCTTTGGAAGCTTTGGATTGGATAAATCCTTTATTATGCACTTGGCAGTTGGGACATCATTCTCAATAATAATACCAACATCTGTAGCTTCTACTTTAACCCATATGAAATACCAAGCAGTTAACTTAGAAATTGTGAAATCATATGGAGTTTTTGTTGCAGCTGGTGTTTTGGTAGGAACATTATTCGCTTCAAGTTTAAAAACCGCAGAATTAATACTTTTTTTTTCGATAGTTACTTTAATATTATCTCTAAATTTTCTTATTTCTAAAGAAAAGAAGGAGCCAAAACCAAGAAAAATAAATTTGTTCGCAAAAATAATTTTGGGATCTTCTGCAGGTTTCTTTTCGGCGCCAATGGGTATAGGCGGAGGGGTGATGAATACGCCAATTTTAAGAATGTTTGGTCACCCTATTAACGTGGCAATTGGAACATCAGCAGCTATTGGATTTTTAATTGCCATTGTAGGTACAATAGGTTTTATTTTTACAGGAAAATATCTAAATATAGTTGCTCCATTTAGTTTAGGATTTGTTTATATTCCAGCTTTTCTAATTTTCGTTCCAATTACAACATTTATGGCTAAAATTGGCGCTAAGGTTGTCCATATGGTTGATAAAAAATTGATAGGTAAATTTTTTGGGGTTTTTCTTTTATTAGTCTCATTAAGACTTTTTTTTGAATACTTGTCTTACTAAATTTTTTGGTCGTATTTACCTACCTTGCCCGTTTTTTGCAGAAGCTCATCTATGAATTTAAAAATATTTTTTTTTCTTTCATTTGAAGTAGGACTCTCGGTTACAATTACTAGAGAAGGTTTATTTGAGGACGCTCTTATCAAACCCCACGAACCGTCACCAAAAGAAAATCGAACTCCATTAACTGTAAGAATGTCACTAATGAATTGACCGTCAATTTTAATATTTTTTTCTTTCAAATTTTGAATTGATTGAGAGATTTTTTCTACAACCTCGTATTTTTCTTCATCTTTACAATATGGAGCCATCGTGGGTGTTTGATAGGTGATTGGTAAATCCTTATAAATTTCATTCATTTTTTTATTGCTATTAGCAAGCAAATGACAAACTTGAATCGCAGAGTTTATGCCATCGTCATAACCATAACCGACAGGGTAGTTAAAAAAGAAATGGCCACTTTTTTCAAATCCAGCTAAAGCTTTTTCGTAATTGACTTTTCTTTTAATATGAGAATGTCCAGTTTTCCAGTAAGTAGTTTCACATCCGTTTTCTAAAAGAACTTTATCTTTCGAATATAGTCCGGTCGACTTGACGTCCACTATGAATTTTGAATTCTTATGTAATTTTGATAAATTTCTAGCTATAAGCAATCCAATTTTGTCTGAAAAAATTTCTTTTCCTTTATTATCTACCACACCACATCTATCTCCATCCCCGTCAAAACCAAAACCAATATCAGCATTATTATCTTTTACAGCTTTAGAAATTGAATTTAACATTTTTAAATCTTCAGGATTTGGATTGTATTTCGGAAAAGACCAGTCTAATTTACAATCAATTTCTACCACTTCACAACCAACGCCTCTTAATATTAATGGAGCAAAAATACCAGCAGTTCCGTTACCACAAGCTACAACTGCTTTTATCTTTTTTTTTATTTTATTTTTTTGAATTAGATCGTTAATATAAATTTCTTTAAAATCTTTAATAATCTTTTCATCTCCGTGTCCAGATGTAAATTTTTTATTTAAAGTTATTTGCTTTAGTTCTTCCATCTCATCTGGTGCATGTGTTAAAGCTTTTTGTATGCCCATTTTTACACCCGTCCAACCATTTTCGTTGTGACTTGCGGTTATCATCGCTATACCATCTGTATTAAGATTGAACTGTGCGAAGTAAACCATCGGGGACAATGCTAATCCAACATTCTCAATTTTGCATCCCGTCGAAATCATACCTTTTACTAAAGCAGACTTAATTTTTTCACTATATGATCGATAGTCATATCCAACTGCTATTCTTGGATTCGTTTTTTTTGTCCTTTTTATTATTTGAGTTCCTAGCCCTTTACCTAGATTTTCAATACCCTCCAGATCGATGTCTTTTTCAAACAACCATCTTGCATCGTATTCTCTAAAACCATTAGGATTAATCAGCATTGACCATCCTTTTTAACAGTATTTTTTTATCAACAAAACTTTCCACTTGATTTTTTATTTAAATGTTCATATAATGTTCTCTTGCACTATTGGTTTATGTAGTATATTAACCAAAATGTAACACAACATATAGTTGTTTACTAACAGTTAAGACAAAAAATATATAAAAATATGAATAAAAACGTGTCATTGGCAATAAAAAAAGCTGTGGGATCTATCACCCCCATTAATCAGTCTGAAATTAAAGATAATGGTCCAAAAAAACCTGATTTATTTACACTAACGGGTGATACTGAACTTTTTCAAAATGACAAGGGTATTACAATTAAAATTGATAGATCTAGAGACAATAAACTAACTGATTTTGGAAGAGCAACTTTATCTGATAGGTATTTAGGTCAAAATGAGTCATTTCAAGATTTATTTGCTCGTGTAGCCAGTACATTTTCTGACAACAATTTACACGCACAAAGACTTTATAATTACATTAGCAATCTCTGGTTTATGCCTGCAACCCCAGTTTTATCAAATGGTGGAACTGAGAGAGGATTACCAATTTCTTGTTTTTTAAATGAAGCAGGCGACAGTCTTGAAGGTATCTTAGATTTGTGGAGTGAAAATGTTTGGTTAGCTGCTAGAGGAGGTGGCATAGGAAGTTATTGGGGTAATCTTAGATCTATTGGAGAAAAAATTGGTAAAGTTGGAAAAACTTCTGGAATAATACCGTTTATAAAAGTTATGGACTCTTTAACTCTAGCAATCAGCCAAGGTTCTTTGAGAAGAGGGTCTGCCGCATGTTACTTACCAATAGACCATCCCGAAATCGAAGAGTTTATAGAAATGAGAAGACCAACAGGAGGTGACGTTAACAGAAGATCGCTTAATCTACATCACGGAGTCCTAGTTTCCGATGACTTTATGCGTGCGGTTGAAACAGACGATCAGTGGGCTTTGAGAAGTCCAAAAGACGGATCTGTTCAATCAAAAATATCTGCCAGAAATCTTTGGATAAGATTACTAACCGCAAGAGTAGAAACAGGTGAACCATATGTAATTTATATTGATACTGTTAACAGACAAATTCCGCAACATCATAAGCTAGCTGGCCTAAAGGTAAAAACCTCAAATCTTTGTAGCGAAATTACTTTACCAACCGGTTATGATAATCACGGTAAAGACAGAACCGCAGTTTGTTGTTTATCATCTTTGAACTTAGAGACCTATGATGAGTGGAAGGATAATGAACAATTTATTGAAGACGTGATGAGATTTTTAGATAATGTAATGTCCGATTTTATTAATAAAGCACCTGAGAGTTTTAAAGATGCAAAATATTCAGCGATGAGAGAGAGAAGTGTTGGTCTAGGTGTAATGGGATTACATTCCTATTTTCAGCAAAAAAATATACCCTTTGGATCTGTTATGAGTAAAGTTTGGAACCAAAAAATATTTAAGCATATTCAAAAAAAAGCAGATGAAGCTTCAATTAAGCTCGCTGAGGAAAGAGGATCATGTCCTGATGCGGAAGAATACGGTATTAAAGAAAGATTTTCTAATAAAACTGCAATAGCACCTACAGCTTCAATATCTATAATTTGCGGTGGTGCATCTCCAGGAATAGAGCCTGTAGCAGCAAATAGTTACACTCATAAAACATTATCAGGATCATACAATGTTCGAAATAAATATTTGGCAAAAATTTTAGAAAAATACGGAAAAAACAACGATGAGGTTTGGTCAACCATTACAACAAATCAAGGATCAGTCTCGCATTTAGACTTTTTAACACAGGAAGAGAAAGATACTTTTAAAACAGCTTTTGAAATTGATCAGAGATGGATAATTGAACTTGGAGCTGATAGAACTCCAAACATCTCGCAAGCTCAGTCAATAAACATATTTGTACCTGCAGATATCCACAAAAAAGATCTGCATCAAATACATTTCCAGGCTTGGAAAAAAGGTCTTAAAAGCCTTTATTATTGCAGATCTAAATCTATTCAGCGTGCAGAAAATGTTAACACTGGATCAAGTAAAGATGTGACAAAAAATGTTTACAAAAACAACAAAGAATCAAATAATGAAGAAAACAAATATGAGGAGTGTTTATCATGTCAGTAGTTAAAAAAATTGATACAAAAGTAGAGAATAAAAAAATGGGTTTACTTGTAGAAAACCCAGTATATAAGCCATTTAGGTACCCTTGGTGTTATGACTCGTGGTTAACTCAACAAAGGATACACTGGCTTCCAGAAGAAGTTCCTCTCGGCGACGATGTTAGAGACTGGCAAAAAAATCTCTCAATTGAGGAAAAAAACTTACTAACTCATATTTTTAGATTTTTCACTCAAGCCGATGTTGAGGTAAACAATTGTTATCTTAGACATTATACCACTGTATTTAAACCAACAGAAGTTTTAATGATGATGACTGCATTTGCCTCGATGGAGACAGTTCATATAGCGGCTTATTCACATTTATTAGATACTATTGGAATGCCAGAAACAGAATACTCCGCATTTATGAAATACAAAGAAATGAAAGACAAGTACGATTACATGCAAGGCTTCGATGTCAAATCGGATCACAATATTGCTATGACTATGGCTGTTTTCTCTGCATTCACTGAAGGTCTTCAACTTTTCGCAAGTTTCGCAATTTTATTAAATTTTCCAAGGTTTAATAAGATGAAAGGCATGGGTCAGATAGTTACATGGTCAGTTAGAGATGAAACACTGCACTGTAACTCAATGATTAGACTTTTTAGAGAATTTATAAAAGAGAAGCCAGAAATATGGAATGATAAACTTAAAACAGAAATTTATGATGCCTGCAAAACTATAGTTAAACACGAGGACGCTTTTATAGATTTGGCTTTTCAAATGGGCCCGATGAAAGGTTTAACGGCTGAAGAGGTAAAACAATATATTAGATACATTGGAAATAGAAGATTGGAACAACTCGGATTAAAACCTATTTATGATGTTCAAAAAAATCCTCTAACATGGTTGGATACAATGCTGAACGCGGTAGAGCATATGAACTTTTTTGAAGGAAGAGCCACAGAGTATTCTAAAGCATCAACAAAAGGGTCTTGGTCAGAAGCTTTTTAAACTTAGGTAATTTTTGAAGGATTACGGTTTAGTTTCAATAGGATCGCACACAGGTTTTTGGCTAAAAAAAGAATTAATAAAATTTTCAAATACTAATATATTGTTGGTTGAGCCAGTAAGTTACAACATTAAGGAATTAAAAGAGACAATAAAGAAACATCAGAACATTTTCCTCGAGGAGTCTGCAATTAGTGATAAAGACGAGATTTTACCATTTTATTATATTAAAAGAGACTCGATAAATAAATTAAAAAAACACTGGGCAAGTGGAATAGGTTCTTTTGATAAGTCACATATTTTAAGTCACAGAAGTAAAAGATTCTTGGTAGAAGAAGAAGATATTGAAATGATGGAGATTAAATGCCTAAGCTTTTCAAGTTTAATAAAGAAATATTTTATTAATAAAATTGAAAAGTTAATGCTTGATGTTGAAGGATCGGAGTACAGGATTTTAAAATCTATTGATTATAAATCTATTAAAATTAAAGAGATTTTTTTTGAAAAAAAACATTTTGATGGATCTTTCGTTGAAGGTAATAAGTATAATGAGATTAAAAAGATACTAGAAAGTCAAGGATATACGATAAGTGAAGTTGATAAAGAAAACGTTTCTGCAAAAAAATCATTTTAAATTACTAAATAGTTGATACAATCCAATCGTAAAAATAAAATTATGAGAAAGTTTATTTTATCAATAGATGCAGGAACTACATCAAATAGATCGATTTTATTTGATTTAAAGGGTAAACCAATTTTCTCCTCTCAAAAAGAATTTAATCAATATTTTCCAAAAAGTGGATGGGTAGAGCATAATCCTGAAGAAATATGGAAAACAACTGTTACAACTTTAAAAGCAGCAATTAATAAAGCAAAAAAACTTAGAGGTACAATTATAAGCATAGGAATTACCAATCAAAGAGAAACAACTGTGTTATGGGATAAAAAAACAGGAAAACCAGTTTATAAAGCTATTGTCTGGCAAGATAGAAGGACAGAAATATTTTGTAAAAAATTAAGAAAACAGAATAAAGACACAATGATATTCAATAAAACCGGGCTTCTAATCGACTCTTATTTTTCTGGTACGAAAATTAAATGGATTTTAGATAATATACCCAAAGCAAAAACATTAATGAATAAAAATCAATTATTATTTGGCACAATTGATAGTTTTTTAATCTGGCGTTTAACTAAGGGTAAAGTACATGCCACAGACGCTACGAATGCCAGTAGAACAATGATATACAATATTACGTCTAACGAATGGGACGATAAAATTTTAAAATTATTAAAGATAAAGAAAAATATTTTACCAGAAGTAAAAAATTGTGCCGATGATTTTGGATATACACATAACTCTATCACGGGTAAATCTATACCTATTAACGGAGTAGTTGGAGATCAACAATCAGCTACAATCGGTCAATGTTGTTTTGAGCCGGGGTCACTAAAGAGCACTTACGGCACAGGTGCATTTGTTTTATTAAATACAGGCTATAAAAAAATATATTCAAAAAATAGACTATTAACTACTATTGCATACAGAATAAACGGCAAAACTACTTACGCGATGGAAGGATCAATCTTTATAGCAGGGGCTGGTGTTCAATGGCTAAGAGATAGGATGAAATTTTTTAAAAAAGCTCCAGAAACTGAAAAAATAATAAAAAAATTAAAAAGTAATAATGAAATTTATCTAGTTCCGGCATTTACTGGACTTGGTGCACCATATTGGAACGCAAATGCAAGAGGAGTTTTAAGTGGGATCACAAGAGACACAAGTCCAAAAGAAATTGTTAGAGCAACTATTGAGGCAGTAGCATACCAAACATTTGATTTATTTGAGGCGATGAAACACGATGGATTAAGACCAAAAATTGTTAAAGTGGATGGCGGTATGGTAATGAATAATTGGTTTTCACAATTTTTATCAGACATAATCAACGTCAGAGTTTTAAGACCGAAAGTGCAAGAGACGACGGCTTTGGGAGCAGCCTTTATGGCTGGGCTTAAAATCGGAGTTTACAAATCTCTTAAAGATATTTCAAAAAATTGGAATTTAGACAGAAATTTTAAACCAAAAATGAAAAAAAATTCACGTCGAGCTTTAATAAATGGATGGTCTAAAGCAGTGAAAAGAGCTTTAATAGTTTAGTACATCTTCAAGTTGTATTATTTAAAAAATTTGTATCTGTACAATTAATTGTAAATTTGTTTCAATATAAAACTTAATAAACAACAATGGGGGATTAAAATGTTAAAAACATTTAAAACTATTCTAGCTGTTGCTGTTTCAATTTCTCTAATTACCATTTCTAATGCTGTAGCTGATGGACACATGGCTGCAATAAAAAAATGGTCTGATGGTGAGTTTAGTCTTTCAACAATTTCTGCAAAAGAAAGAGAGAAAGAGCTTAATTTTTTCTATAACGCTGCTAAGCCGTTCAAAGGAATGGAAATAAATGTGTTATCTGAAACAATTCCTACTCACGTATACGAGTCAAAAACTTTAACAAAAGCTTTTGAAGAAATAACTGGAATTAAAGTAAATCACCAGTTGTTAGGAGAAGGAGAAGTAGTACAAGCTGTACAAACTCAAATGCAAAC
>MDTG01136705.1_pt1 | contig 12851 bp, 7 predicted proteins | sample 811421 | NCBI WGS metagenome assembly MDTG01 (sample SAMN05326645, study PRJNA326480) | marine metagenome | isolation source: seawater | place: Pacific Ocean: South East | collected 2011
TAGCACATCATGAATTATATCCAAATTAATACTACCATCAGAATTAGATGGTGTAGGAACAGAAACAAAAATGAATTGAGAACTATTAACTGTTTCTTCTAAACTATGTAGAGACAACTTGGGGTCTTTGTCATAAACCTTAACCTCAGCATTGCATCCTGTCTGAGCTGAAAAACCAAATTCTACAGCTGATCCTACAAAACCTCTACCTATAATTCCTATTGTTTTCATATACCTAATTCCCTTTTATATTTTTTTATCCAATTTGACAAATCACCTGTTGGTTGCCAATTTAAAGTATTTTTTGCTTTTTTATTATTTGCAAGTGTTTCAAATGGTTCAAGCCTTTTTTCCCCATATTTTTTCTTACCTCCAAACATATCAGCTACCTCGTTAATGGATGCATTCTTACCATTTCCAATATTAAAAACGTCACCATTTAATCTACCAGAGTATTTGGCAGCTAAAATATTTGCATTAACAACATCCCCCACATAAGTAAAATCACGTCTTTGATTACCATCATTAGTAATTGTTAAGTCTTGTCCATTTTTCATTTGTCGAGCAAAAATTCCTGTTACTAAGCAATAGGCACCTTCCAAACTCATGCGTTCGCCATAAACATTAAAATAACGCAATGAAACTGTATCTAATTTATAAACTTCGCTAAACATGCGACAATATTGTTCTCCAATATATTTTTGCAATCCATACGGAGATAGAGGGTTCGTAGGGTCATCTTCACATTGTGGAACTTTTTCTGAATTTCCATAACATGAACTACTTGCACTATACACAACCCTTTTAACTTTTGCTTTTGATGCTGCGTAAAGAATGTTTAAAGTAGCAGTTACATTGGCATCATGATATGGTAAAGGGTTCTCTATAGAAGGTTGAACTCTAGCTAAAGCAGCTAGATGAAATATAGTGTCAACACCACTTAAAATATTAACTAAGTTATCTATAGTAATTACTGATATATCATGTTCGTGAAATTGGGCTCGCGGATGAATATGCTCCGCCTTTCCAGTAGAAAGATTATCAATAATAATAACTTCTATCCCATGATCAATCAATTTATCAACTAAATTTGAGCCAATAAATCCAGCTCCTCCAGTAACTAACACTTTATTCATGATCTTGATTTACTGTAAAGTAAAACTAATTGGCACTGTAAAACTAATACTCACTGCTTGACCTCTTTGTTTTGCGGGAATTAGGTCTGGTATAGATTTTACTAATCTTAATGCTTCAGCTTTAAGATGCTTATCTTCACCTCTAATAACCTGCACATTTGTAACTTTACCCTGTTTACTAACATGGAAATTAACAATAATTCTTTCTGAGATGCTCATTTCTTTAGCTATTGCAGGATATTCAAAATTATCTAGAATATGTTTCATTACACCGTTTTGAAAACATGCCTGTTTCTCTTCTCTAGATGCTGATTTATTACAACTGAAAAATAACGGAGGATCCTCAACTACTGCAAATAAAACTGCCTCCTCTTCCTCTTCCTCTTCTAAAATTTCAATTATCTCCTCTTCATCAGTATCAGCTTCCTCAATATCTAACTCATCTTCAATAATAATATCATCCTCAACAATTGTAATCTTTGGTGGTGGTGGTGGTGGTGGTGGTGGTGGTTTTAATTCTTTTTCAGTTAAAGGAATAATTTCTTCTTCAAGATCTAGTAATTCTAAAGAACCTAAACTGGATAAATTTTTATCATATGTTTTCCATTCAAATGCAATAATTACAAATAATAACGAAAAAACTAACCCAAGTTGCACAAAATAACTTCGTTTTTTCTCTAAATCAAATTTTGGATTTTTCTTTAAAATCATAATTTAACTACTAAATTACATAAAACCATTCAAGAGTACAATATTTAAAACTTTAAAATTATACACCAATAATTTTTTTATACTGATCTGCTGACAATAAATGTTTAGTATCACAATTCTCTTTCACTTCTACCTTAACAATCCAACCATTATTATATGAATCCTCATTTACAAGTTCTGGATTTGCATCTAATTGTTCGTTTAATTCTAAAATTTTACCAGCAATTGGCATATATAAATCTGAAACTGTTTTGACAGCTTCTACAGATCCAAACACATCATCTATTTGCAATATTTCACCTAGAGTATCTACATCAACGAAAACTATATCTCCTAATTCACTTTGTGCATAATCAGTAATACCTACTAAAGCAATATTTCCCTCTATTAATACCCATTCATGATTTTGAGTATATTTTAAATTTTCTAATACTTTCATAAATTTTTGACTGCAAATTTAATTAAATTCTTAAATTATATATTCTTTCTATAATATTAACTACACCAATACCGTCAGAAAAGTTATATGTTTGGTTATTTGCATTCAAACCTAGTAAAACTTTTGTAACATGATCTATCATTTTATCATGATTAGATGCTGACCCTTGATAATCTCCATAATCATTACATTGTGTCTGCATATTTATTTTAGGCAAAATATAATTTTTTATATCGCAATAAATTATTTTATCCATATATTGACCACCTATTTTAATAGTACCATTTCTTCCAATTATTGTAATACTACTTTCAAAATTTCTGTTCCATACAGCTGTAGAATATGTCAATACACTTTCTATAGGCTGATTATTATCACCCTTGTTTTGAAGATGAAAATTTATAACACCTGAGTCTTCAAATTCTATATAATCTTTTTTTTGAAATGATGAGAATTGAGCAGAGATATTAGAGAAGTTACCAAAGATCCAATTAATTATATCAATAAAATGTGAAAACTGAGTAAACAAAGGACCACCATCTTTTAATTTAGATCCATGCCAATCACTATTTAAATAATAATTTTTATTTCTATTCCAAAAACAATTTACAGATATCATATTAATATCGCCTAGTAAATCTTCATCAATAATTTGCTTTAACCATAATACCGTTGGTGAAAATCTATTCTGCATTACTCCAAAAACAATCTTATTATAATCACTAGCAACACTAATTATTTGTTCAGCATCACTTGTAGTAAGTGCAATAGGTTTTTCAATAACCACATGCTTACCGCTTTTCAATACACTAATGCCCATATTCGCATGTAAATAATTAGGTGTACAAATATTAATTACATCTAAATCTTGGGATAGTAAATTTTCAAAACTATCAGAGAATATAATATTTGAATGTTCATTTATCCATTTTTCTTTCTGAGCAATATCAAATATACTTACAAGCTGAGCATGCGGATGATTAATAATACAATTTGCATGTCTTTTTCCAATATGACCTAATCCAACAATTCCAAATTTAATTTTATCAACTTTCATTATATAATAATATTCTTTATGTACTGACTAAATTTTTTGAGAACCATTAATTGCATCTCATAAGACATTTTATGATTGTATTCTCCTAATTTTAAATTTTTAAAATTTTGATTTTTCAGAATCAAATTTAAACTTATTGGCAACAAATATAGTTGTAACTGGTAATTTTTTTCATATAATGATTCTATATTGTCATCAACCGAAATATCTAATTTTTGTTGACAAACTAATAAGCCAGAATCTATTTTTTCATTAATTAAATGAGCAGTAACACCTATTGGTTGATTTTTGTGAATAGACCAAAGAACAGAATCTAGACCACGAATAAATGGCAATAATCCAGGATGAAAATTAAGTATACCATATTTTACTACATTAATAACCTCATTATTTAAAATCCTAGCACCAGCAATAACACCAAAGTTAATTTGATAATTTTTAATCAACCTTATTGTATCCTGACTATTATGTTTAACTGCAAAAAAAGGTATATTATGTTTTTTTGCTAATTGATTGATAGAATCCGTGAAATGTTGCTTTGGGAAAGAAATAGCTGATTTTGATTTTACTATATTAACATAATCTGCAGCTAGAATTAAAGAAATATTAAATTTATTTTCATATAGCTTGTGAAAAAAATCGATTGTCTTCCTGTGAGGAAAATTATAACAAAAAAGGACTATGTTTAATTTTTTATTCAACTAATATAATTTTGAATTGCATCACAAATAAATTCAATTTGATCATCATCCATCTCTGGATGAATAGGTAATGATATAATACTATTACAAATCCGTTCAGAAACAGGTAAAGCATTAACTTCATAATTCATATATGGTTTTTGTTTATGCAAGGGTTTAGGATAGTATATCATAGTAGGAATACCATTTCTAACTAAATAATTTTGGAAATCTGATCTATTAATTTGAACATCTAATAAAATACTATATTGGTGATATATATGATCAGAGCTGTTGACAACAACAGGTGTATGTAACCATGTTAACTTTTTAAGTTTTTTATCATATTGATTTGCGACATATTGCCTAATTTTATTACAACTATCTAATAATGGTAATTTAAAAGAAAGCACTGCAGCTTGCAAAGCATCTAACCTGGAATTCAATCCAATAGTATCATGAATATATTTTTTCTTTTGCCCATGATTAGCTAGTAAATATATATTATCTGCGAGTTTCTTGTTTTGAGTAAATAAAGCACCCCCATCACCAAAGCATCCAAGATTTTTAGATGGATAAAAAGAGGTGATTCCTATATGCCCCAAAGTGCCGGAAAATTTTTTATTTAATGTTTGATCATACAAACACCGACTGCCTAACGACTGAGCTGCATCTTCAATAATAAATAAATTGTATTTTTTTGCAATTGATATAATACTTTTCATATCACAACATTGTCCAAATAAATGAACAGGAATAATGACTTTTGTTTTATTAGAAATTTTGTTTTGAATTAATTCATGATCTAGCAGAAAAGTTTCTGGATGAACATCTAAGAATACAGGCTTAAGTCCCAATAAACATACTGCCTCTACTGTAGAAACAAAAGTAAATGTCGGAACCAATACTTCATCACCTGGATTGAGATTAAGTGACATTAATGCAATGGATAATGCATCTGTCCCATTTGCACAAGAAACAACATGTTTTGAATCTAAATAATTAGACAATAAGTGTTCAAAATTATCCACCTCTTTTCCTTTTATATAACAACCTGACTTAATAACATCCAACACTCTCTTATTAATTTGAGAAGAGTACTTTTCGTACTGGGAAACTACATCAACCATATGTATTTTTTTCATAAAAATTTATTTACATCAATGTTAATCTAAAACTTACTCCAATATTAGTATTAGAAGTTGGGAATGAAGAAGATACAACATAGTCGGTAACTACTTGATCATAAAATAATTTAAAATTCACTCTATTATTAACTACATAATCTGCTGAGAACTTTAAAGTAATTAATGATTGTCCTGATGTGGGTTGATTTGTTTCCTCTTCTATTCGTCGTATAATTGTTTTATTATTTCTTATAGAAATATCTGCTCTTAAATCTAAATCACTATTAACCTGTTGCTCACCATTACCCCCATCAAACATTAACTGTACACCTTGTATCCTATATCCAAATCCGACAACATATTCAAAACCTTTCACTTCAGTAATTTGACTATTAGATAAATTTAAACTAATAGTTCTATCTTTCTTATATTCGATTCTTGCAGTCATACTGTTTTTCATAGTAAGATCTAATTTTAAAAATGGAGCAAACTGCTCTGTAATATTTACTTGATCAATTTGAAACTCAGGGATATAATTACCACCGTATATATTTGGATCTAATTGCTGTAAGGAATATGGTAAATAATTTAAATTACTATTAAAAGAACCTACCGAGTAGGTTGATCTATAACTATGACTCATAGTAACATTTTTAAAATTATTTTTAACAAATCTAATTTTAGTAAAACCATTAAAATTAAGATTCCAATTTGGCATAGGAATTGTTGGAAATGCATTTAAGGATTGTTTATTTGGATCTTTACCTGAATAAGCTGCTAAAAAAGCTGGGATAAGAACATCCTGTGATGAAGCACCATAACCATCTGGAAAAGATTGCAACAAACTATTTTGGTCACCCAATCTTTGTGCAATATCAAATCTATAATTAAGGAAATTATCAAATAATTGAGAAGAATTATCTTGACGATCGAAAATAAAAGCAGTTTTAATAGGTAAAAAAGAAATATTAAAACTACCGGATTTCATATTACTAACATGACTAAATTCAGGATTTATTATATCACTTGAAGTGTTTTTAAAATACTCACTTTCATTTTCTGAATATCTTCTTGAACCTGTAAACATTATCTTAAATCTACTAATAGGCTCTACAGTTGCACGAATATTTAAATTCTTGGAAAGTGTCTGAGTATATAAATAATTCAATAATGTATCAGTGGTAATCCATCCATTTTCTGCAGCATTCATCCTAATATCATTTTGGCCACCAAGTACAAATCCTAATGTAGGTGCAGGTGAATTTAAAGGATTATTTAATCCGAAAAATTGTGTCTCAGGTAAAAATCCCGGAAGTAATGTACCATTTGTTTCTGTATAAGAAATTGCGAAGTTTTTGACACTAAACAAACCTTTAGCTAAATAATTTAATAATTTAAATTTTGTTTTTTCATCATCATCTATATCATTATTAAGATCATTTTTAAGACTGCTTCTAGCAGGTATTCTTGATCTGCTTGACGAATTATTAGCTAATGTTTTTTTCAAAAAAGGCACCTTATTATATAAGGATGTTAAATTTAATTGAGTGTTGAATTTAATTGAATTATTATTTTGAATTGTATTACCATAATTAGATGCAGCTAATGAACTTGATCTCCAATCATATCCTGCATCATAGTTAATAGTTGAATTAACCCAACTCAGCAATGGAATTTTACTAATAGGAAGTGTATATCTTATATCAAAATTATGCTGATAATTAGTTGGTCGACCAAATGACAAAATATTATTCCAAATAGAATCTCTTTGTTCCTTCGTTTCGATTCTTCCATATGGCTCATCAATAATAGATTGATTTCTTGCAGAAAAATTAAGTTTTATTGAACGAGTCAAATCATACTTCATATTATAAATTCTACTCACTGTAAATAATTTACTATACATGGCTGGTAATTCAAGATCCTGCAATCCAGATGTGTTTCTCATTTTTGATTCTAAATATGACTTATTAAAATCAGTTCTAAACGAAAATTGTTTCGGGGAATAATAAAAATTAAAATCTTTAATTAATCTTAAATACTTACCTTTTTTTAAAAATTTTAATTTAGAAAATGGTTTAATATTTTTTGGATTAGTATTAAAATTATAACCTAATCCACCAGCATGATCTTTTCTAATTAAATACTCTGTATTAATATTACTACTATTCACTTCATTATATGAATAGCTTAGTGAAAAATTCTCTAAATCATATATTTTTGACTCATTTTTACCAGCTGGTCTCTCCTTTCTAACATTAGTAAAATTAATACTTTTAATTTTCGTATAATTCCTAACTATACTTTCTAAAGAGTCCCGAGCTGATTTACCTCCTTCTAATTCTGCTACATCTAAACTTGTTTCTAAGAGTATGTCGGGATCTAATGGATTATACTGCGGATTATCTACTGATTCCGAAACAGACACATACATTGGGAACTTAATATTTGACTCAGGTGAAAAAAATTGACCTAACTCCAAACTAGCAGTTAAATTATATCTTTTTGAATCTTCCAGATTTCTTTCAGAAATATTTTTCTCTAAGCTCCCAAAACCCACTGTACTCATTGATCCTGCAAAAGCAATATTTGCAAAATCTGCTAGTCTTAATCTAACTTGTGTTCTTGCTGCCCAACCACCTTTCTCATTAAAACCTGTCAACCTTAATTCATTTACCCATATTTCACCTGATTGATTATCTCCATTTTCAATACCATTAATTATAGGATTTCTAATTCCTAACATAATTGTTTTTACATTTCCTAAATTTGGATTTCCAAGAATAGAAATAATTCTTCCATCATCTAATATATTTGCATATAATGAATCAAAACCAAAATTATTATTATTACGTTGTTGTTTCACTGCTTGCAATAAGCTAAGTTGTAAATCAATTTTATTATCATTAGGCCAAATTGCTGCTCTATCTTCCTTACTAACATACCAATCTGTTACTTTTAATGGAATTGAATATTCATAATAATTACTAACATAATCACTTCCTATTCTAATAAACAACTGCAACGAATCATCCAGTAATGAATATTGCTCTAGACCTTCTGCATGAGAATACATTTCAATCCTTTCATAATTTCGCATATCCATACTCACATTTTTAAATGCCGCTTTCGCATCTCCATCCTCTAAATCACTCACTTTTAAAACCATAGCCTGCTCATTTTGCTGTGTGAAACTAGTAGCACCATAAAGAGTTTCTCTTTCTATCCCAGGTGGTAAATTATATGGAACAGGTAATCGATGTGCATTTTCTTCATAATTCACAACTGATATGTCAAATTGTGATGAATTATTAAGACCTTCATTACCTGTATTTAAATCATTTAAATATCGTCTCCATTCTCCACGAACTAGTTCAAAACTTGCAAACCTACAAATTACAGGCTCTTCAAATCCTGTTAAAAAAGTTCTAATAAATCTAATTGATTTAAAATCTTCAATTGTTCCAATTTTTTCATCATAATTCTGTATTGGGATTTTAAATTGTATCCATCTGGTACCAAAACTAGGCCCCTGAGTACTATCAATATAAATATCATTAATATAATTTAAGCCCTGCTCTAATTCACCTGGTTGTAAATTTATTTTATACTGATAATAACTTTCTGATTCACTTAATGTTTGATCATTATTAATATCTTCAATGTCTGGTAAATTCGTTGCAGATGTTGGGTAATCTTCATCCGATTGATCAGATGTAGGTGAATTACCCTGAATACCATTATAGTTTTTATATCTTTTCAAGACACTTGTTTCTGCATTATCAAATTGTGAACTCCGAAAGTATTGAAAATTATCTGCCGCAGGATCCAATTGTGCTTTTATATGAACGGAGTCTAATGAATTTGGAAAATACTGCTCAATTCTATTTAGATAATCATTAAAATTTATTTCACTTTCATCATCAAGACCATCATAGCCTAAATCTTGATTTTCTCTAGCACCATCGTCATTATCAAAAGCATTAACTAAAGACTGAATTGAAGGGACACGACCCCATACAGTCGTATCTATATTATTATCTGAACCATCGATAGGCAAACCATTTTCAAAGCTCTTTCGTGAATCTTTTAAAATATCTTCTGAAATATTACCTAGATTAATATATAATTCACCGCCATTATGATCAGTTTCATATAAAAATGGGTCCATCATCCAGAATTCTATAAATTCAATATTAGCAGCCTCAAAATCATTAGTTTCTATTTTTCTAGTCATTCCACCCCACCTTGTTTCAGGGTTAATTAAATATCCATTTTCATCAATTCCAGCTGAAAAGTCCGAACCTTCCACATCAAAATTATAAGGACCTCTTTCATTGGGATAAAATGCAATATCTAATGTTCTAAGTCTAGATGGCTGGCCAGTTTGTTGATCTTTATTAGGGAAAACTTCATTAATGAAAATTTCTCTCACATAATGATTAGCTTGTTGTTCAGAGTCATTAATTATATGAGTAGGTGTTATGCTAGAATTTCTTTGAAATAAAGGATCAATAACATACCATGCTAATTTTGCCCTATTGTAACCATACCTAAGATCATTACTATAAATCGACTCTGGAAAATAACCATTTTGTGAGTCAATATTTCCTTGTGGTGTAGAAGATAATGACCATGCAGCTGCATTTCGTATCTCTATTGCAGATTGACTATTTTCAAAATCATCTATATATGAAGTGCCTGTTTCATCAATATTAATCGATTTGGGATGACCTGGAATAAAATATGCAAACTCTGAATTAATTGCAATATTAGAAATTTCCTTTGTTTCTATTAAAGGTAATTTATCAATTATTTTGGTTAAAAATCTTGATTCTGTTGAATAGGTAGTATTCAACCCTACAATTGTGTTGGATATTGGTTCATCCCCAATATTAATTTTTTGAGTTAATGGCTTCTCTGTTAAATTTAATGCACTAGCTCCAATTATAAAATCTTTATTTACTTTATAATCTACATGTGCCCCCATAAACCTTTTAGATTGAAAATTAAATAGTGAGTTATTTTCTAATGTAATTCTAATAGGTTCAGATGAGCCTAAAACACCTTCATCTATAATACGAACTCGACCCATTGTATAATCAACAGTATAATGTATATTTTCTTCCAAAATTCTACCGCCTGAACTTACCTTTACAGACCCCTCAGGTACATTCATTGCATTTAAAGAAATCTCTGACCCAACTGATGATTTATATTGACCTCTAAGTAAAAATTTATTTAATTCTGCTATTTGTCCTGCCGCTGCTTGAGTAGAATCATATAATGCATCAAAACAATAAAGGTTAGCTATATCATAAAATGGGTCGGAACTATTTGGATTATCGCAATCAGTATTGATACCACTAAATTTTTTTCTTAAAGCACAACCAAATGGTTTGGTACTAGGAAAATATATTCGACCATTCGAAGAATTAATTAAAACTCCGTCAATAAAATCAAATACACCATCTGATCCTGGATCATTATTAGTATTTAAATTATCTAATCCAAAAATTTGTAATAGTGGTACTTCTTTAACATCAATTGGACCCTGAGTTAAAAAATTCACAGGTGCACCAAGAGAATCATTTTGATGTAACACCTCTAAAATAAAATCATCTCTATTGATTTGATATGCACCGAGAGAATATACATTTTTCATCAATAAATTCCATTTTGCCTGTGACACATCTGTCACAGTTGATTTTAATAGTTTTAATAATAAAGTGTTAGGTGCAGTAACATCCGTTGCAAATTCTCCAACTTGATAACTCTCTCCCATATAGGTATATTGAAATGCAACTGCAAGAATTTCATCGGATGACAATGACTGATTAAGTGATATAAATCCTAATTGGGAATTTAATGAATACTCAGAACTTGATAATCTTCTTGCATTTTCAATTTTTTCATAATCTAGACCTTGATCAAAACCATTATAAACTGGATTATTAAATGCACTTGTAATTTCAGAAATATTACGAATTGAATCAGATGTGTTATCTACAACTTCATTAATGAATTCTGAAGGATTTAATGAATTATTATTATTATTTGGAACATATGGGAATAATACATTATTATCTTGAACTAAAGAATTAATTGGATTAATTGCGCTATGTTCTCCTAAATCTTGAAGTGCTAATATATTCCGAGTATTAACAGTTGATGAATTCTTATTAGTAATATACACTTCAATTTTAGTTATGTTAATAGCTGAACTAATAATCGGCAATAATTCAGGGTTCATAGCTTGATCATATGCTTCATAAAAATACTGAGATAAGAAAAAATGCTTATTCTCTTCATAATCATCAATTGACAATTCAAATTCTGTCATTTGTGCACCTCCTTGAATCTCAATAGAAGATGTTTCACTTTTTTGTTCAGAAAAAACAGTCGTTAAAGTTGTTTTTCCAAATTGGAATTTAGTTTTTACACCAAATAAACTTTGTGCACCTGTAATTAAAGATCCTGATAAAGGAAGACTTACATTACCTAACTCAATTTTTTTAACAATATCATCTTCATCCCCTGAGTATTCTAATTTAATTTCATTTTCAAATTCAAAAGTAGCTTCAGTATCATAATTAGCTTGTAATTGCAACTTATTACCTATGGTTCCAATAACATTCATTTGTATCCTTTCATCAAAATTAAATGATGTCGTCTTTCTTTGTTCTTCAGGTAAAGCAGGATTATCTATTTTATTAATAACACCTGAAAAAATTAACTCCGCAGAACCTTGTGGTTTTATATCAACTAATGAACCTCCAAAAATTCTATTACTTAATTTACTTCCTATTCCAATTTGTCCTAATTCTTCATTATCTGACAATTGTATTCTTTGCTTCCAATATTGATAAAAGTTTTGATTAAATAAATAATTCTGATATTCTGATTGAGTAAAAGATTTAGGTAAATTTAAAGGGTATCCACCAACATAATTTGTGATAGATATAATTTGATTATCATAATCATATACTATACTATCAATAGTATTTAAAGGTTGTGAAAACCAATCTATACTATTATAATCCTGCCCTTTTGAAAGAGAAAAAAATAATAAAAAAAAATAATAATATTTGGACCTTTTTTGTCACTAAACAATTCAAAATTTATATAGCTTTTAAAGCTCTTTTAATTACTTCTTCAACGGATAAATCTGGGTTTTCATATATAATTTTATCAATAATTGGCTGCATTTTTTTTACAGAAAAACCTAGTTTTTCTAAAGCATATAAAGATTCCTGCTTAATACTATTATTTAAACTTGAAAGGTTGGAACTATTGATAATGTCAATATCCATTTTATCTTTTAAATCTATTATAATTCTTTGAGCAGATTTTAGTCCAATACCCTTCACACTTTTTAATGAATTTACATCCTCATTGACAATAACTTTCTTTAATTCATTTGGTGCTAAAGAAGATAAAATCATTCTTGCGGTAGAAGCACCAACTCCCGAAACTGTTAATAATAAACAAAAACAATCGCGTTCTTGTTTGTCAAAAAAGCCATACAAAGTATGAGAATCTTCTTTAACAGATAAATAAGTAAAAAATTTATTTTTTGATGATTTATCATTTTCAAATTGTGAAAAAGTATTTAAAGAAATATTGAGATAATAACCAACACCATTACATGCAATTACTGCATGAGTGGGTGATAATTCAACAATATTTCCCTCTAAAAAA
>MDTG01190826.1_pt1 | contig 12850 bp, 13 predicted proteins | sample 811421 | NCBI WGS metagenome assembly MDTG01 (sample SAMN05326645, study PRJNA326480) | marine metagenome | isolation source: seawater | place: Pacific Ocean: South East | collected 2011
CTCCAGTGATCAACTGACGATCAAATTAATTTCAATAGACATTAGAGTTCAGAGGTGATGGTAAAAAATTCATCTTCAAGCTCTTCTATAGTCTTTGTATCCACGACCGTCACGGCGATGTCATAACTAAAACCGCCGCGGGCAAGAGAGGCTAGGTCCCGATCTCTATTTTTTTGGCGATCGCCTCTTATCCTGTAGGGTCCTAATTTCCGGCGCCGGGCAGTCGTGATAGCCGCTTGCAATTCAGGATTTTTAGACTCCTCAATTAGTACAACCAGGCTCTCATCTATGACATTGGACGGGACCCCCTTTTCGGCGAGCTTCATCCTGATTGCCCGGCTGGAGTATCCACGGGAATATAAACTCTGAACCCGGGTTTCGGCGTATTGCCGATCATCTAAATAACCGTCGTCTTGAAGCTGGGAGATCACTTCATCAATCCAACCCCTCCCCGCTTCTACATCAGTTCCGTGGTACCGGGCGGATTTCATTACCCGGCGCATCAAAACCGATTTCAAATTAGCCGCAGACGAGGCGTATCGTTTGAGATAATATATTGCGGCGTTTTCTAGCGATTTCAGACTAGCCTTTCGAGGTACTTTTGATTTGTGCCGACCACTGAGGTTTGCATAAGACTGATCTGATTGCTCATTGTGTGTCACGATTTTACTAAGACTCGTGCAAAAAGGTTGGCTTTCAGGGTTTGTGGATTATATCACACTGTAACGTGATCCACGAGAGTTGAATGCAGTTCAGTAACCCACCGTCCACGACCGTAACACGGCCGAGCCTAGGGCGTCCCAATTGGCTGGGATTAAGGACACTTTATATACGTGAGGTCAGACGTTTCTCGAAGGTGTATATACAGACCATCCTCGCGCCGGTAATCACGACATTGGTATTTTTGACGATTTTTACCCTAGCCATAGGGAATCTACGCGGTGACATTAACGGCATCCCATTTATTGATTTCCTTGCACCAGGCCTGATCATGATGGCCGTAATCCAAAACTCTTTTGCGAATGCGTCTTCCTCAATCATGTCCGCAAAGATGCAGGGGAACATTGTGGATACGCTCATGCCTCCCTTGACTTCCAATGAACTGGTAATTGCATACGCTAGCGGTGGTGCGACGCGCGGTATCTCTGTCGGCATCGCCGTGGGCGCGAGCATGAGCCTGTTTGCAGATCTACAGCCACAAAATCTACTCTATATTATTTATTATTTAATTTCTGCGGCTTTCATGTTGGCCATGTTGGGCATCATTGGGGGAATTTGGGCGGACCGGCAGGACCACATGACAGTGGTCAACGGCTTTATCATCACTCCCTTATCCTTCCTATCGGGCACTTTCTATTCCATTGACAGGTTGCCTGAAGCTGTCCAGGCGATAGCGTTTTTCAATCCATTTTTTTACGCAATCGATGGTTTGCGTGCTGGCTTTACTGGACAAGCTGACGGACCTCTGCTCGCAGGCGCCATTTTGCTCGCGGGCGTAAATGTTTGTCTCTGGCTGATCTGCCGACAGATGTTCGCAACGGGCTATAAACTAAAGGCCTGATAACAAAAAATGAGTGATAACGTAACATTGAACCATGCGACCAGGTTACAAGCGCCCACACGTCCAGCCCAGGGTCGGGCGAATTTGCGTGGCCTGGCGACACTCTATACGAGAGAAGTTCGCCGGTTTCTCAAGATAGGGGGACAAACCCTTGTAGCCCCCATTATCACTACCATGTTGTTTTTGACGGTTTTTTCCGTAGCCTTCGGAACTGACCGGCAATTAGCTGGACTTCCTTATGTTGAATTCCTAGGCCCGGGATTAATCATGATGACAATACTGCAGAACGCATTCGCTAATACGTCAACTTCCCTTATACAGCAAAAACTCAACGAAAATATTATCGACGTGCTCATGCCTCCCTTGAGCCCTCTGGAACTAACCATAGGTTACGTGCTTGGGGGAGCCACCCGGGGTTTAATTGTTGCTCTCAGCGTCGGGGTGGCTCTGTGGCTGATTATTCCATTCGGTGTGTATAATTTAGCCTTCATTATAATACATGGTACTGCCGCGGCACTCCTGATGTCTGCCCTCGGCATGATGACCGGCATTTGGGCTGAAAAATTTGATCATGTATCGACGGTTACCAATTTCGTCATACTACCACTCTCTTTTCTAAGTGGTACTTTTTTTGCTATCGGCCAGTTTCCTGACATCTTGCAGACAATCAGCCACTTCAATCCCTTTTTCTATCTCATCGACGGCTTTCGCTATGGTTTTACGGGCCAAGCGGATGGGTCCTTGGTTATCGGACTTGCGGTTGTGTTAGTTGGCAACCTAATAGCCTTGATCGGCTGCTTTTTGATGTTCCATACCGGTTACAAGCTAAAAGCCTAAAATCATGAAATCAGCTCCACCACGCCCCCTTACAAACCCCATGTTGGGCGGCAGGAACTGGCTGGGCGTCTGGTCTCTTTATGCTCGTGAAGTACGGCGCTTCTTCAAGATAGCGGCGCAAACGTTTCTGGCTCCAGTGATCACGGCACTGCTGTTTCTCGCGATCTTTAACTTAGCTTTTGAAGGCGACGGCCGATCTGCAGCCAATATTTCGTTTCTGCAATTTCTCGTCCCCGGATTGACACTCATGGCACTAATGACCAGCTGCTTTGCCAATGCCTCTTTCGCCGTTATGTTTGAAAAAATCGTGCTGACTATAGTTGACACACTGATGCCCCCCCTCTCAGCAACGGAACTGACGGCAGGCTATGTTTTGGCCAGCACTACCCGCGGATTGTTTGTCGGGCTGACGGTGGGCTTTGCAATGATGCTCTTTGTCCCTCTGCAGATTCAAGCTTGGAGCTTTGTTATTTTCCATGCCGTTTCCGCCGCCCTTTTCATGTCGTCAACAGGCCTGATAACTGCCCTGTGGGCAGAAAAGGTGGATCACGTCGCATCAATCAATAATTTTATCGTTCTGCCACTGACATTCCTATCGGGTACCTTTTACTCCATCCAGCACGTGCCGGAAATCTTTCAAAAAGTAATTCAATTCAATCCTGTATTTTACATGATTGACGGGTTTCGATACGGCTTCTTCGGCTACGCGGACGGATCATTGACAACTGGTATAATAGTAATGATCGTGCTCAATACGTTGCTTTTGCTGTTATGCCGGCATCTTTTTGCAATCGGCTATAAAATTAAGAGCTAACCACCTCAGGTTGACAGAGGATGATCATCTTTAGATACTTTGAATAATGTAGCATGGGGACGGTTTTTAGAACCGTCCTGTTTTATTTTGACACCTATTTAGACGGAGACGGCAGATGTCCGCCATCATGCCAACCTATGGCTCCCCGTCACTCGCGTTTGAGCGGGGAGACGGAGTATATCTATACGGTACAGACGGGAAACAATATCTCGACTTCTGCGCCGGAATCGCCGTGACGGCACTCGGGCACAGCCATCCCCATCTCGTTCAAGCAATCCAAGAACAGGCCGGAAAACTCTTGCACTATTCAAACCTCTATCAGATCCCAGGTCAGGAGCAGATGGCTCAACGTCTAGTTGACAATACCTTTGCAAGCTCTGTTTTTTTCTGCAACTCGGGCGCCGAATCTGTTGAGTGCGGCATTAAAATTGCTCGCCGGTACCACAGCGATGCAGGGAACCCAGAACGGAACCGGATTATTACGGCAACAGGCAGTTTCCATGGCCGGACCCTGGCCACACTATCTGCAGCCAAGCAGGAAAAACACATGACAGGCTTCCGGCCAATGCTTGATGGCTTCGATCAAGTGCCCTATGGAAATCTAAACGAAATACGGGCTGCCATTAATGACGAAACTGCCGCCATTTTAGTGGAACCTGTTCAAGGTGAAGGTGGCATTAACTATGCCTCGGATGACTATCTTAACCGGCTGCGGGAAACAGCGGACGAATACGGCCTTCTCCTATTTCTTGACGAGGTGCAAACGGGGATCGGCCGAACCGGCAAACTATTTGCCTATCAATGGTCGGATATTGAACCGGATATACTGTCCTCCGCCAAAGGGCTAGGCGGCGGGTTCCCGGTCGGTGCCTGCCTCGCCAACGACAAGTGCAGCGCCGCAATGGTAGCCGGCACCCACGGTTCGACGTTTGGTGGAAACCCCATGGCTATGGCAGCCGCAAACGCAGTTCTGGACATAATTTTTGAAGATGGGTTTCTCGGCCATGTGGTGGATATGGGCACCGTTTTGCGCAATGGACTCGAAGTTATCGCCGCCAGGCATTCGGATAAGATTAGGGACGTCCGGGGCCTAGGCCTGCTGATGGGAATTGAAATCACAGAAGACATTGTGAATGCTGATGTGGTCAAGGAACTCGAACTCCAGGGCCTTTTGACAGTCGGCGCTGGAAGTAACGTGGTTCGGTTTATCCCGCCTCTCATTGTAAAGGAAAGTCATATTGCTGACGCTCTTGGCACATTAGACAATGTAATTGCGGGGATCGACGCATAGGAACCCGGACCATGACCGACCTTAGGCACTTTCTCGATATCGACCAGCTGGATAAGACAACGCTGAGATCCATTCTCGATCAGGCGGCCCTTTTTAAGAAGGGTGCAGCAGGCACTGATAGTCCCCTAGACGGTAAAACGATCGTCCTTATCTTTGAGAAACCGTCAACGAGAACCCGTGTTTCTTTCGAAGTGGGAATGATGCAACTGGGCGGAAACGTGGTTATTCTGGGCGAAAATGACTCTCAATTAGGTCGGGGTGAAACCGCGGCAGATACGGCCCGAGTACTGTCACGATACGCAGATATGATGATGATCCGCACGGACTCTCATCAGAAGCTTCTCGATCTTGCTAAATTCGCAACGGTGCCGGTCATCAACGGCCTGACAGATGACTCCCATCCCTGCCAGATCATGGCAGATATTCAGACTTTTGAGGAGCGCTGTGGGTCTATCGAGGGTAAAATCATAACTTGGGTCGGTGATGGCAACAATGTCGCGGCATCGTGGTTGCACGCCGCCGTCAAACTGGGATTTGAGTTTCGTATTGCTACGCCTCCTGAGCTGAGCCTCCGCCAGGGTCTTCTGGACTGGGCGGCGCGTGAAGGCGGTACGGTTAATAGTTTTACGGATGCGCAGGAAGCCGTCGCAGGTTCCCACTGCGTTGTGGCAGACACTTGGGTCTCCATGGGTGATGACGGCGAGCGAGCGAGGCGGCTTGACTTGCTAGCACCATACCAAGTGAACGCCAGCCTCATGGAGGGTGCCAAAACGGATGCGATTTTTATGCACTGTTTGCCGGCCCACCGTGGCGAAGAAGTAACAGATGAAGTGATTGATGGTGCCCAGTCCGTCATTTGGGATGAAGCGGAAAACCGGCTCCATGCCCAAAAGGCGGTAATGGCCTGGTGCATTGGCATCTTATAGCTATCCTTTTACACAACTCAGCCGCGAATGCGATGACAAGACCTATCACCCCCGACATCCTTCAACCCTTCCGCATTGAAGGCGCCAACATTCGTGGGCGGATAGCGCGCCTCAGCGCATCATATGAGGGCATACTTGGAGCGCATGCGTATCCCGAACCGGTCGCCCGAGTGCTCGGTGAGGTTATTGCGCTCACCGCCGCGATCTCCACATCGCTTAAATTTGATGGGATCTTTTACTTGCAAACTCAAAGCAATGGATCCATCCCCATGCTCGTCGCAGATGTTACCAGCGCTGGCCAGATGCGAGGTTACGCCCGCTACAAGGAAGAGGCGTTCATCGGCGGTGAAGAGAGTGAACAAACCCTCCCCGACCTTCTGGGTACCGGCCATCTAGCGTTCACACTAGATCAGGGCGTTCACACGGAACGTTATCAGGGCATAGTGGCTCTGGAGGGCAACACCATCGCCGAATGTGCGCAAAGCTATTTCCAGCAGTCTGAACAATTGGACACATCCATCATTGTCGCTGCCCAACCAGTCGCCGACGATTTCCCAGCTCGGGCCGCCATCATTATGATCCAAAAAATGCCCGGCGGGGAACGGCTAATTCTCACAGCCGATGAAGAAGAGGAGAATTGGCGAAACGCTACCATCCTCTTAAATTCACTAACTAATGACGAACTTCTAGACCCGCGTCTTAGCATTGAAAAGCTTCTCTACCGCCTATTTCATGAGAAGGGTGTCAGGTTATACGATAAAAAAGAGGTTTTTTATCAGTGCCGGTGTGCCCGTGAAAAAGTTGCTGATACACTAGCAGCTTTTTCTACGGAGGATCTCGCAGATATGAAGACAAACAACGGCGAGATTACCGCCACTTGCGAATTTTGCGGCACTGTCTACTCCTTCAACGATGCTGACCTTGATGAAATAAGGGCTCTAGAGTCTAGAGCGTCATCGACATCTTGAACGCAGAGTTCTAGCGTGCGAGAGTTTGTTAATGATTCGCCATGTATATTTGATTGTCCTGACTTTTATCTTGTCAGCCTGCACTTCCCCTAGCGGCTATTTGCCTGACCTGACATTTAAACACCTACCACCAATAACTCTGAAGGTTTCAGAGGTCCAAATTACCTCCGGGGTGCGGAACAGCACACAATCGCCGAACGTGGGACATCGATTTCCCATATCTCCCGAGCAGGCAGTAAAACGATGGGCCCTGGACCGGCTGCAGGTGACAGGCGCGGGAGGAATAGCCCGGTTCACTATCCTTCAGGCCGAAGCGACAGAGAAAAAACTTACGAAGGATGAAAATTTAACGGGATTGTTTAAGCAGCAGGCGTCAGAACAATATGACGCTTCCGTGAAAGCGCGTCTGGAGATTATAGACAGCCGCGGCGTTAAGCGATCGCAGGTCACAGCCATTGCTACCTGGCGGCAAAATATTCGAGAGGATGCCAGTCTCGCGGATCGCCGAAGGATCTGGCTCGAGCTCGTCGAAAAATTAATTACCCGTTTCAACAGCGAAATGGAACGCAGTATTCGGCGTTTCATGACCGACTATATGCTCTAAATATCTGACGCCCAGTCGGCGAGCTTGCGAATAAATGCCTCGCATTCTGCTAATTGGGATTTAGAGACAAATTCGTTCGGTTGGTGTGCCTGATCGACGCTACCGGGCCCGCAAATCACGGAGGGAATCCCAGCCTCCTGGAACTGGCCGGCTTCGGTTCCGAAAGCAGCGGCGCCGGCTTGGTTCTGCCCAGTTAATTGACGAATGAGAGCTTCGGCCGGATTATCATCACTAGGTATTAACGGCGGTATTTCAGCAATCGTCTCTGTTATGATATCAGATTTCGGCGCAATCGCCTTTAAGGGTGGCAGTAGCGTATTCTGACAATATGCATCAAACAGCACCTTAAGCCGCTGGCCTTCGCCCGATAAAATCCCGCGCACTCCCCAAGTGAATACACAGTCTCCCGCAATGATGTTATCTGCGGTACCCCCTTTAATCGTTCCCATACTTACGGTCGTATAAGCTGGCTCAAATCGCTCATCTCGAGGACCCTCACCCGCAGCGAAGGATTCTGCTTTGCCCTGCAAAAATTGGATGCAATCCGCTGCCACCGTAATTGCATTTACCCCCTTATGGGTTTGGGAGGAGTGGCCCGGCTTACCAGTTACGCGGGTCTCAAATGCTGTAATTCCCTTGTGAGCGTTCACCAGTTGCATCGAAGTGGGTTCGCCGATGATGGCGGCCATCGGCAAAGGCCTGTCCCGCATCAGCCTCGTGATTAAACCTGGAGCACCCAGACACCCCACTTCCTCATCATAGCTAAATACTAAATGTAAGGGCCTCAAAAGTTGACACGACATAATTTCCGGAACAAGGGACAGAGCTGTGGCGATAAACCCCTTCATATCGCACGTTCCCCGTCCATAAAGTAGACCGTCTTTTTCCAACATCTCGAAGGGGTCTGTGTGCCATTTCTGCCCTGCCACCGGCACCACATCGGTATGGCCGGAGAGAACTAAACCGCCTTCCACATCGGGTCCGACGGTAGCAATCAAATCCCCCTTTGTTCCTGCATCATTGCCGCCGATGTTTGCGATAAGCCCGTGTCCCGCCAGATAATCGGACATAAACTCAATCATATCCATGTTGGAGAGCTCGGAGGTGGTATCAAAAGAGATTAGCTGACCAAGCATCTCTTGTGGGGTGTAGATGTCTCCCATGATCATGCGCTCTCGTCTTCTATGCCCGCCAAAAAGCGCGCGTAAAAAGGACCATGACGGTAAATAACTCCAGACGCCCGAGCAACATACCAGCAGATAAAAGCCATTTGGCAGCATCTGGCAGAGAAACATAACTTCCTTCCGGCCCGATAATTGGACCCAGCCCTGGCCCAACATTGGCAATCGCAGAGGCTGCGCCGGAAACGCTAGTCAGAAAGTCCAAACCGAGCATGGCCAGACCCACCGCCAATACAGCGAACGTCACACCAAAAACAAAAAAGAAACTGAGCACAGATTTTATAACTTCATCGGAGATAGGGTTTCGGTTGTAATATGGAATGAACACACCATGGGGCTGGGCCAAATTTTCAAATTGGGTTTTCGCTGCCGCGTAAAGAACTTGAAACCGGAAAACCTTAATGCCACACGTGGTAGAGCCCGCACAGCCGCCAACAAACATGATAAAAAAGAAAATAGGAATGGCGAAGCTACCCCAAGTGTCAAAACTGGCAGTAGCATAGCCCGTTCCTGTCATGATCGAGACCACATTAAAGGATGCGAGCTGGATGGCTTGAATTGGGGTTAAACCTTTATCTATCCACAGCCAGCCCGATACTAGGATGATTACAACAGCTAAGACCGTTACGAACCACTGGACCTGGCTATCGCGGAATAGGGATCCAGGCCTGCCGCGCACAGCGGAGAGATAAAGGAGAAAGGGTAAGCTGCCTATGAACATACCGAACGTGATAATGACATCCACAGTTGCACTTTGGAAATAAGCAATTGACTCGTCATGGGTCGAAAATCCACCCGTGGCGATCGTAGTCATGGCGTGAGTGATGGCGTCAAAACCACTAAGACCAGCTAACCATAGGGCTCCCGACCAAATCACCGTGAGGGCCAGATAAATAATCCCAATGGCTGCTGCCACTTGTGCAGCACGCGGCATCGCTTTCTCGGACTGATCCGAAGACTCCATTCTGAATAACTGCATGCCCCCCACCCGCAGCATAGGCAGCACCGCTAGCGCCATGACAATAATCCCAATTCCACCCAACCATTGCAGAAGGGCCCGCCACAATAATAGCCCCTGAGGAGCTGCATCCAGATTGATTATAACCGTTGCACCTGTAGTGGTGATGCCAGACATCGCCTCGAAAAAAGCATCAGTGGGACTCATGTCTAATTGAGAGAAGGCAAAAGGGAGGGCAGCAAAAATAGTCAATACAATCCAGCTTAGACTTGTCAGTACGAAAGCTTGCCGGACATTCAAATTCGCTCGTCCGGCGCGACTTGTCAAAACAAGCGAGACCCCGATAAACAGGGTCAAGGCACCGGAAACGGCAAATATTTGCCAGTCGGAGTTGCCCACCACGAGGTCAACAATCCCAGGCACCAGCATTACAATAGCTAGGGTAGATAATAGTACCCCTAGCACCAAAAATATGGGTCTGAAATCTAACACGATGGCTAGAGGCTAGCAGAGAAAGTGGATAGTGGGAAAGCTAGATTCCGGTTTGTACCCCACTCTCGTTAACACCTAGAGAGTCCTGTAAACGGTCTCTCTTACTATCCAGAGCTGTTTGGATTTCCAATCATAGCCAAAAATTCTCGTCGAGTATTGGAGTCGTCTCGAAATGCTCCCAACATTCGGCTTGTGATCATATTAACGCCGGGCTTGTCGATGCCCCGAGTCGTCATACACTCGTGCGCAGCTTCAATCACCACGGCAACACCCTTCGGTTCCATCACTTCGTTCAATGTGTTGGCAATTTGGGCGGTCATCTTCTCCTGAATTTGCAATCGTTTGCCGTAGACCTCAACCAGCCGTGCAAGTTTGCTGATTCCCACCACTTTTTTTTCGGGCAGATATGCCACGTGAGCTTTGCCTATTATTGGAGCAATATGATGCTCACAATGGGAGGCGAAAGGAATATCTTTAAGAACCACCATCTCATCGTAACCATCTGTCTCATCGAAAGTTCGGCCAAGGAAATCGTAAGGGTCTTCGTCGTAACCCCTAAAAAATTCTTCATAAGCACGGGCGACGCGGTCAGGCGTGCCAATAAGACCCGGACGCGTTGGGTCATCGCCTGCCCAACGGATTAGAGTGCGCACTGCCTCTTCAGTCTCCTCGCGACTGGGACGTTCAACTTGTTCACTGATTACAGTGGACGATTGTTTGCTCACTTGACTATTCCTTTCTACATACAAAAACCGGCACCTTGCCGGTCTTTGTCTATCTTTCTCAATAAGTTAGTTTTTTTCCTCACTCCCGCCATAAAAAACAGATAAATCTATCTGAAATCGTGCTAGCAGGGCATAATTTTAAGGATTTCGAATTTTAAATTCACTGAATCTCGAGAATATTAAGTTGAGAGAACAAAAAGGATATAGGCGTCCTCAATTTACGAGGCTAATATCATGCGGCGAGTCCAGGGAAAACGCTGGAATGGGAACATTAAAATGATCGCCCTCACCTGTCACCATCTGATAGGAACCCACCATGAATCCTGATGGAGTCGAGAGCGGGGTGCCACTGGTGTATTCAAACGCTTCGCCAGGTTCTAAGACAGGCTGCTCACCAACCACACCATCACCCCGAACCTCGTGGACCCGGCCATGGGAATCCGTAATATGCCAATGGCGCCGGAGCAGTTGAACGGTCTCTCCGCCTTCATTTTCGATGCGAACATGATAGGCCCACACAAAATGAAAATCGCTCGGTTCGGATTGTTCCTCTACGAAGGTAGTATCGACAGAAATCGTAATTTCTTTTGTAGTCTCGGAATACATAAACTCAAATTACTCTTCGTTATAGCCAATACAGATAAACTATCATCAAAATCAGGGGCGGAGAAAACAAATTTTCAACGCAACTTAAAGTCGGCTTTAGGCCACTAAACCCTTTATTAATAGTCCAATCAAAAGTAATTTTGGATGACTAAAGTTTATTATTGTCATCTGGTTAATAGACCCTGGAATACCATTCGCTTTTCCAAACAGAGATGCCCAATATTAATTTAAAAAATTGTTGTTTTATAAATGGAGACGCGGGCGTAGTTCAATGGTAGAATGAAAGCTTCCCAAGCTTTAGACGAGGGTTCGATTCCCTTCGCCCGCTCCAATGTTAAATTTCACCGACAAATTTAACTTCGCACAATACCTTAATTTATCCCAATGTGTTGGGCGAGATCAGCCGCAACTCAATGGATAACCAGATTTTTTGGCTCGAGCGGTAGGTTAAAAGAAACTGTTCCGGATTGCGATCCAGGTCATTGCCACGCCAATAACTAGGAACAGGTAAGCAATAGCTTTTTCCATTGATCGCTGCTTAACCTTACCCTGAAGCCTGGGGCCGATCTGACCGCCGATGATAACAGCAGGAATCGTGTAAACCACCACATTCCAGGGCACTGCAGTAATGCCACCCTGAGAAATAAGCGAGGAAATTTGCGTAAAGGACGCGGAAGCTACCACGACAATCACGGTGAAGACTGACGTTGCCGCCGCCACTGGAATGGGGACTTTGTTGGCCTTAACAAGCTGTGGCATAACCACTTCTCCAATGCCGACACCGAGTAAGCCGGTCAGAAAAGCACCCAGACCCGTAGCTGCAGCGCCCTTACCTTGACGCGGAACTTCATAAGTATAAATGACGCCATCCCGTCCGGTGATAGTTCGAAGGCCCGCACCGGTATCCTCGCCGGATGTCGATTCTGAAACTGCCTTCTGGTTTAACGATGATGATGGGTTTACAGGAGCCTCATGCACTTTGATGATCACATAGAACAGCACTAGCATGAGAATTCCGTAAGCCGCCCTCAGGGCCTCCTCATATGCGCCCAGCACATTTAAAAACAACGCGCCAACAATCCCTATAGGAACACCCACGAGAATGAACGGAATTGCGCTCTTAAAGTCGATTAGCCCTTTTCGGTAATATCCCACAAAGCCCGACGAAAACCCAAATACCTCGGTGAAGAGTGCTACACCAATGGCGGCTGCCAGACTATCAAACGGATATTCGGGTCCCATTAGGGGAAAAATGATCATAAAAATCGGAGCGAACATTGCTGCGCCGCCAATTCCGGACAACATGGCGGACGTTGCTACCAGAATAGCTATAGGAAACATGAACCAATATAAGGTCCAATCAAACTGAGCAAAATCCATTACGTCCGATTACGCCAATAGAGCCATCGTCACAAGGGAATAAACGGCTAAATCGAGATAAACACGAATAGAAGGCCGTGCTTACCACGTTTTTATTCTAGCATGCGATATAAAGTCTACTTTTCAGTAAACAATAAATTGAGATCCCAATGGTCCAATAATTTTACTGGCACGCTACGTCACCACCACCTCTCTTAAAGTTTTGGCCGTCGTTCAGAACTCCCTCATCATTAAGGTAGTGCACACACGCTTCAAAACGGATGTGCCCTCGAACGGTTCGATAACAAAAGTAAGCCGCCCAAAGAAGAGACCTTATTTCGCACATCAGTCTAGGATTTGATCATCAGTCCGAGTTTAAACAATTAATCAGCGCGCACTTTGCAAATAAGCCACTCGATTATTGAGATAGCATCGGCTATTCCGTACATACCTGTCCCGTGATCAGTAGAGAGAAAATATAATGATTAAAAAATCCAAGAATATCGTCGCGGTCAAACACCGTGTAAA
>MDTG01395062.1_pt1 | contig 12850 bp, 1 predicted proteins | sample 811421 | NCBI WGS metagenome assembly MDTG01 (sample SAMN05326645, study PRJNA326480) | marine metagenome | isolation source: seawater | place: Pacific Ocean: South East | collected 2011
AGTAAATATTGTTATGGCAGAGAAAAAATTATATAAAGAGACAGTGGTAGCAGGCAAAGAGTTTAAAACACAGCCACCTAGTCAGAAAATGTACAGAGGTATAAGCACCGTAAACGAAGCAAACTCTTCATTTGCTTTATATGATATAGGACTTATCAAGCAAGATCTTTTAAATCATTTCCATATAAGACAGGGAGAAAAACTAGAGAATCCTGAATTTGGTACAATTATTTGGGATATACTATTTGATCCACTTACAGATGAAGTAGAGGTAGCCTTAAAAAACAATGTTCAGCAGATTATTGATAGTGATCCTAGAATAAGAGCAACTGCTATTGTTGTTACACCATTTGAATCGGGCATACAAATTGAAATAGAGTTAGAATACTTGAAATACAATATTTCTGAACGACTTAAATTAACTTTTGACCAAAACAACGGATTACTAAATTAAATGCGTAGTTTATGTCATACAATAAATACTGATATTACAAAAGGAAATCATGGCATCTACAGATAGACAAAATAGATTATTGTTAGCAGAAGATTGGACTAGAATATACCAATCTTATAAAAATGCAGAATTTAAAAGTTACGACTTTGATACTATCCGTAGAACGATGATTCAATATATCAGGTCCAATTATCCTGAAGATTTCAATGATTATATTGAATCATCTGAGTATCTTGCACTAATTGATTTAATTGCTTTTTTAGGACAAAATATTTCATTTAGAACGGATTTGAATGCAAGAGAGAATTTTATAGATTTAGCCAGCCGACGTGAAAGTGTATTACGTTTAGCAAGATTAATTAGTTACAATGTTACAAGAAACCAAGCAGGTAATGGTTTACTGAAAATCACAAGTATCGCGACAACAGAAAATATAATTGATAGTAATAATTTAAATCTTGCAAATCAAACTGTTTCTTGGAATGATTCAGGAAATTCAAATTGGTATGAGCAATTTATCAAAGTTTTAAATGCAGGATTAGGAGAAAATGAAAAGTTCGGCAAACCAATCAAATCAGCAAAAATAGATTCAATTCCAACTGCTCAATATAGATTTAATACAGCAACTTTAGATACGCCTGTTTACACTTTTTCAAAAAGTATAGGCGGACAAAGTTTAGATTTTGAAATAGTATCAACAACATTTGATAATGAAAGTTTACAAGAACAAGCACCTAAAATAAGTGAACCATTAAGTTTTGTTCATAGAGATGATGGAAAAGGAAATTCCAGTCCTAACACAGGATTTTTCTGTCACTTTAGACAAGGTGTATTAGACCAGGGAGACTTTACAATTACAAATCCTTCAAATAATGAAGCAGTTTCGATTGATGCAAGAAATATCAATAACACAGATGTTTGGCTATATTCCTTAAATGAAGCCGGCACTGAAGATAAATTATGGACAAAAGTTGACAGTGTAGTTGGAAACAATGTAATATTTAATTCAACAGTCAAAGCAATTAAAGACATTTACACAGTTTTAAGTAGAGCAGAAGATAGAATACAATTAAAATTTGCTGATGGAGTGTTTGGAAATTTACCACAAGGCAATTTTAGAGTATATTATAGAACAAGTGCAAATCAAAATTTAAGAATGGTGCCTGATGATATGCAGAATATCGCTGTAGATATAGATTATATTTCGCAAAATAATCAATCTGAGACAATAACTTTAACATTAGGTTTACAATATACAGTTGATAATGCTACAACATCAGAATCCACAGAGAATATAAAAACTAATGCTCCGGCAACTTACTACACGCAAGGTAGAATGGTGACTGCTGAAGATTACAATGTTGCTCCTTTAGGAACTAATCAGGAAATTATAAAAGTAAAAGCAATAAACAGAACAGCAAGTGGCATATCAAGATATTTTGATTTAATAGACGCAACTGGAAAATACAGTAACACAAATTTATTTGGCAATGATGGTGTAATTTATAAAGAAGAAAATGAAACTGTTGATAATTTTGATTTTACAACACAAACAGATATTGAAGCAGTCATTATAAACAAAATTGAACCTATGTTGGCTAACAAAAACGTAAGAAATTACTACATAGAAAAATTTCCAAAAATATTATTAACAGATTTAAATGCAACATGGGTGCAAACAAGTAAAGACACAAATTCATCTACAGGAAAATTTAATGATTCTGTGTCAGCAGTTGATTATCAAGTAGGTGGATTTACAGCAAGTCAATTGAAATACATTGAACCTGGAGCAATGATTAAATTTGAAGCACCTGAAGGATTTCATTTCATGGCAAATGACGAGCATGGTTTAATGCCAGGATTGCCTAATCATCCAAATGCGATTACGCACAAATGGACTGCTGTTGTCAGTGTTTTCAACGATGGCGCGACAGATCCAGGTACAGGTGAAGGTCCTATTCAATTTAACGACATTATTCCAACGGGTGCTATTGCAACACAAATATTACCTAAATTTTCAAAACAATTATCAAATGATGTAAAGACTTTAATTATTGATCAAACTTTTGCATACAATAATTTTGGATTAAGATACGATGTAGCAACTAGATCATGGCAAGTAATAGACGAAAATAATTTAAATGTTTTTGGTTCTTTCAGCACAGGAAAAACTGGCGATGTAACAAATCAACAACTAGATTCAAGTTGGATTTTGCGTTTTACTAATAATGGTGCAACTTACACAATGACAACAAGATCATTGCGTTATGTATTTGAAAGTAAAAGAGAAGTAAGATTTTTCTATGACAGTGTAGATAGAAATTTTAACATTGTAACAGGAAAAACCTTGCAAGACAGAATATCTGTTTTATCTTTTAACACAAAACCAGATTCAAACGATTCATTCAATATTGATACTGACTTCAGTGTTGCAACAGAATTTAGAACAGCACAAGGTTATATTGATAGTTCAAAACTTGAATTAACACATTTTGATTCCGATCAAGACGGAATCGTCGATAATCCAGATGCTTTTAACGATGTAGTGGCTCCAACGGTAAATGTAACATCTAAATATGTTTTCCAAAAATTAATTGATGGTCAAAACGGCACTCAAAGATATGCGTATGTTGATGCTTCAGAAGAAATGATTTATGTAAGACAAAGTTCTGTTGGTGCAATAGGCGATTATGTTGACGGTTCAATAGTCTATATTGTAGATACAGATTCTTTCAAAAAGATTAACACTACAACAAATACAACATCAGAAGAAACAAATTATATTGCTCATCTAGGAAGAGACAAAGTAAAATTTCAATACGTACACACAGTGGATGGTAATACTAGATTAGATCCTAGTGTAACAAATATTATAGATATGTACGTGTTGACTAGAACTTATGATATCGATTTCAGACAATGGTTAGCAGGGGTAACAGCCACTCCGCCACTGTTGCCAAGCAGTGATTCATTATACAATAATTTTAATGCTTCATTGGCAACAATGAAGTCTATTAGTGATACCTTAATATATCACCCTGTAAAATACAAAGTGTTATTTGGCGAAAACGCAAGTGCTGATCTACAAGCCACTTTTAAAATAGTTAAAAACAGTGAAGAAGTTACCAACGATGCTGATATAAAAAGTAGAGTAATTTCTGCAATAAACGAATTTTTTGCTTTAGAAAATTGGAATTTCGGTGATACTTTTTTCTTTACAGAACTATCTGCTTTTGTCATGTTTGAATTGGCACCAGATATTTCGAACTTTATAATTGTTCCTAAAGCAGGTAATCAAAGTTTTGGAAGTTTGTTTGAAATAAGTTCAGAAAGCAATGAAATCTTTATAAGTGGAGCAAAAGTTTCAGACATAGAAATAATAGATGCTGTAACAGCCGCACAAATTAAAGCCACAGGCATAGTGACAACAAGTTCTACGTCTACGTCATCTTCATTAAGTGGAACACTTGCTTCTAGTTCGAGTGCATCAGGATCTACAAGTTCAGGTTCTAGTTCAGGTTCCGGCTCAGGATCTAGTTCAGGTTCCGGTTATAGTTCGGGAGGCTCTAGTGGAGGAGGCAGTGGGTATTAATGGCATACGAAAACAAGAAAGAATTTCCAGTACCAGTAGGGTCTGAATCTAACAGAAGAAAATCTGCGGAGTTTCTTCCTAAATATTTTAGAACTTCAGCCAATCAGAAATTTTTAAACAGCACACTAGATCAGATGATATCCAGTGGTACACTGGAAAAAATTTCAGCATTTTATGGTAGAAAAAATACACAATCCTACAAAGCAGATGATTATTATGTAGAGGACATAAATGCTGATAGACAAAATTATCAATTTGAACCCGCAATTACCCAAACAGATGAATTAGGTAATGTAAACTTTTACAAAGATTATATTGATTATATCAATCAGGTAAAAAATTTAAATGGTTATGCAGATGATCATTCTAATTTAAATGCACAAGAATATTACACATGGTCACCAAAAATTAATTGGGACAAATTTATAAATTATAGAGAATATTTTTGGTTGCCGTATGGAGCCTCAACAGTTTCAGTAGCAGGTCAACAAAGATCAGTTGTTAGCACATATACAGTAACAAAAAGTGACCAAGGTGACAATTATGCGTATCTCTTTACGCCAGATGGTAAAACTGTAAATCCAACATTAAAATTATACAAAGGTCAAACATACAAGTTTGATATATCAGCACAAGGACTTCCGTTTACAATTAAAACTGCAAGAAGTTCAAGTGATGATTTTATTTACAATGTAGGTGTAAGTCAACAAAAAGTTGAAAAAGGTATTGTAGAATTCACAGTTTCCGACACAGCACCAGACAAATTGTATTATGGAGCAAACAATGATATAAATGCCTGGGGACTTATAAAAATTTACACAATAGATGAAAATAGTGAATTAGATGTTGCAAAAGAAATAATAGGTAAGAAATCATACACACTATCAGACGGCACAGAATTATCTAATGGCATGAAAATTAACTTCAAAGGCACGATTACTCCAACAGAATACGCAGAAGGAGAATATTATGTTGAAGGAGTTGGTGATGCAATACAATTAATAAACGTACAAAATTTAGAAGTTGTGAGTTCATACACAGAAAATACTCCAGTGCCTTTTGATACAACACAATTTGATACTGTCGGCTTTGGAACAGCGACATCATATGCATTAAACAAAGATTATGTTGTAATTAACAAAGCATCGCCAGACAGAAATCCTTGGAGTAGACACAACAGATGGATTCACAAATCAGTAATTGAAGCCAGTGCAAAAGCAAATGGTCAGATTGCTAATGTTGATCAATCATTAAGAGCAAGAAGACCTATAATAGAATTTGAAGCAGGGTTAAAGTTATTCAATTTTGGAACATCAAGCAAAGGAAATATAAATTTAATTGATACTGTAACCACAGATGCAATGTCAGATGTTGAAGGGGCAGTTGGATATCACATTGATGGCGTAGAACTTACAAATGGTATGAAAGTGATGTTCACAGCAGACACAGATCCACTTGTAAAAAATAAAATTTATGAAGTTAAATTTTTAGATTTTACTGAAAATAATATTACAACAAGACAAATTAGTTTAGTTGAAGTGACAGATGCAGACAGTTTAGAAAATGAAACGGTTTTAGTCACCCAAGGTACAAAAAATCAAGGCAAAATTTACTGGTACAACGGAACAAGTTGGCAACTTACTCAAGAAAAAACTAAAGTAAACCAAGCGCCAATGTTTGAACTTTTTGATGACAAAGGGATTAGTTACACAGATGCAACAAATTACAGCAACTCAAGTTTCCGAGGTAACAAAGTTTTTAGTTTCAAAGAAGGTCAAGGTGCTAACGACCCGGAACTAGGTTTTCCAATAAATTATCTTAATGTAAACAATATTGGTGATATTACATTTGATTTTAATTTGGTCAATGACAGTTTTGTGTACGGTGACGACACACAAACAACAGTGAATACTGACACAGCATTTTTAAAAAAGTTTACTGATAGAACAACAAACAGTCTACAAAACGGTTGGGAAAAAGCAGATACTGAAAGTTATCAAAGAGTAGAAAGATTATACAATGTAACTGCAACACAAACAAACGACTTTGCTGTTGATGTGTATGATAAAAGCGGAGATTTAAATGATTTAACTGTAAAAGTTTTTGTTAATAATCAAATTAAAAAAGAATTAACTGATTACACAATTAATAGAATAAATTCTGTTGCTTTCATTAATTTTAATCAATCATTAACAGATGGTGATGTTGTTGTACTTAAAACATCTAGTGCGACAATAAAAAATAAAAACGGACATTATGAATTTCCTAACAATTTAGAAAGTAATACACTTAACAATAACATAAGTTCTTTTACTCTTGGACAAGTAACCGACCATGTAAAAACAATTACAAATGAACTTTCAGGAATTGTAGGCGTTACTCCAGGTGCAAGTAATTTAAGAGATTTTCCAAATGCAACAAAATTTGGTAGGAAATTTTTACAACATTCAGGACCACTCAGTCTTGCAATGTACACCTTACTAAGAAAAGATATTCATATAGTAAATTCTATTTCTTTCAGTCAAGAAGCATACTTAAGATTCAAGAGAGCATTTATAGAAAAAGCAACAAACTTAGGTTTCGATGGCAATGTAGATGTTGCAGTAGATAAAGTTTTAGAAGAAATTAATAAAAATTACACAGAGTCATCTGCATTTTTCCAAACAGATATGTTAGGTATTGGAGCATTTAAATCAACAACACATAAAGTTTTAGATACAAATAGTCAATTCTATGCAATATCAACAAACTTTGATTTAAACAGTTTATCAATTAAAGCAATAAACGTGTATCACAATGGTGAACAACTAATACATGAACAAGATTATGTTTTCACAAATGGATTTGTTAATGTTACTAAAACACTAACACTTGATGATGAAATTGTAATTAGAGAATTTGAAACATCAAATGGATCCTACATTCCAGCAACTCCAACTAAATTAGGTTTATATCCAAAATATATTCCACAAAAATATAGCGATACTACCTTAGTAAATCCTACAGATGTGTTACAAGGACACGACGGCAGTATTATAAAAGCATATGGTGATTACAGAGATGATCTAATTTTAGAATTAGAAAAAAGAATATACAACAACATTAAGACAACCTACAATAGTGATTTGTTAGACTACAATGCTTTTATTCCGAAAGCAAATAGAACAAACTTGTTTAGTCATGATTCAATAAACACTGTATTGTTACAAAATTACAACGAATGGGCAACATTTATTGGAAATGAAGATTATACAGCAAACACATATCAGCAAGATTCTAATAGTTTAACTTGGAATTATTCTAATGCTATTTCACCAACAGGTGAAAAATTATTAGGACACTGGAGAGGTATATACAAAAATTTATTAGGTACTGATAGACCAAATATTACTCCATGGGAAATTATAGGCTTTACAGAAAAACCAAAATGGTGGGAAACTACTTATGGTCCTGCTCCGTACACAAAAGAAAATCTAGTCTTATGGAAAGACATGGAGGCAGGAATAGTAAGGGAACCAAATAAAAAAATTGTTATACTAGACAAATATAAAATATCTAACTTAACTTCTTATATTCCTGTAACAAGCACAGGAACAATCCGAAGTCCATTTGATAGTGGGTATGCTAGAGAAGTAGTTTTAAACGCAACTAAATCAAAGTATTCATTTGGCGATCACAGTCCTGTTGAAAATGCATGGAGAAGAAGTTCTGATTATCCTTTTGCAATATTAAAAGCATTTTTATTACACCAACCAGCAAAAGTAATTGGTATAGGTTGGGATACAAGTAGAGTTAAACGAAATGATGCAGGTCAAATTGTTTATTCAACTGGTTTAAGATTACAACCTTCGGCGTTAGTATTTCCAAGTTCTATTTCAGAAAAAACAAAAATTTTAACTGCTGGACTGGTAAACTACATATATGATTTTGTTGAAGTTAATCTAATCAATAGTTATGCAGATTATAAAGCAAAAATAAAAAACATTCAAGCACAAATAGGATTTAAAATAAGAGGCTTTAGTAATAAGGATAAATTTAAATTAGTTTTAGACAGTAAGTCTCCTACAAACACCGCAAATATTTTTGTACCTGAAGAAAATTATAAATTAATTTATAATACAAGTTCGGCTGTTGAACTCATAACTTACAGTGCTTTAATTATTGAAAAAACAACATCTGGTTATCTTATTAAAGGTTACGATAAGAATAATCCTGTTATAAATTATTTTGCTCCAATTCCAATTACTGCCGACCCAACAATCAATGTTGGTGGAGTAAGTGCATCTTTTGTAAATTGGGCAACAAATAAAAGATACGATGTCGGACAATATGTTAAATTTTCAAACGAATTTTACGCAGTAGAAACACAACACGTTTCAGAAAGCACTTTCGATTTGTCTAAATTTGTAAAACTTGTTGAATTACCTATCGAAGGTGGAACAGTTGCACAATTAAGAAAGAAATTCAGCACAGATATTTCAACAGTTCCATATGGCACAACCTATGAAACTATTCAAGAAATAGTTGATATTATTTTAGGGTACGGGGAATATCTTAAATCTAAAGGATTTAAATTTAATGATTTCGAAAGAAATTTAGAAAAGGTTTCTAATTGGCAATTATCGGTACGTGAATTTATGTACTGGACCACACAAAATTGGGACGCTGGTAGTGTGATTAGTTTGAGTCCATCTGCAGAAAGATTAGTGTTAGAAACGCCAAACGCAACTACTGATAATGTTTTAGATAATTTTTATTCCTATGGCGTGTTAAAAGAAGACGGAAATAATTTAGACAAAAATTTTGTGCGTGTTACAAGGGATAGAAATGTATTTGAATTACTATTAAAAGAAACAATTAATGGAATATATTTCTGTAAAATTCCTGTTGTGCAAAAAGAAAATGTTTGTATTATAGATAACACAACAACATTTAATGATTTAATTTTTGATCCTGCAAGTGGTTACAAACAAGATAGAATAAAAGTATTAGGATACCTGACTGAGTGGGACGGAAGTGGGGTGTCTCCTGGCTTTATATTTGACGAAGCGAAAATACAAGAATGGGCACCATTCACAAAATATGCTATGAGTGATGTAGTAAAACACAAACAATTTTTTTACACTGCAAATAAAAAATTAAAAGCATCAGAAAAATTTAATGAAGAAGATTGGCGCAGATTAGATAATCGACCACAACCTTCTTTGTATGCAAACTTTGATTATAAGGCAAATCAATTTGGTGATTTTTATGATTTAGATACAGATAATTTTGACACTGATCAACAGCGAATGGCTCAACACTTAATTGGTTATCAACCAAGAGAGTACTTAAGAAATATTATAAATGATGATGTTGCTCAATACAAATTTTATCAAGGATACATTAGAGAAAAAGGAACATCAAATGCGTTGAGTAAATTATTTGACGCTCTAGCAAGTGCAGACAAAGAAAGTGTTGATTTTTATGAAGAATGGGGTATACGTAAAGGACAATATGGTGCATCGGATACTTTTGATGAAATAGAATATGTGCTAGATGAGTCAAAATTAAGATTGAATCCACAACCAATTGAATTGACAGACTTGAACACAGGAGCAGAAACTGATTTAGTATATAGAATACAATCAGGTGAGGTTTATCTAAAACCAGACAATTACAATCATAATCCGTTTCCTATAAAATATGACAAAAATACATACATCAAAACTGCAGGTCCAGTAAATCCTATTGATATATCTGTTACAGTTGGAAGTTATGATGATTTATTAACAAGCACCACTCTGACAAACCTAAAAGACGGCCAATATGTGTGGGTAGGAAACTACAATAATTCTTGGAATGTGTTTAGATATTCTAACACAAATCAAACAATTACAAGTGTTGTTGCAGGTTCAAATGGAATTACAGTCACGACTTTAAACAATGCTGAAATGACAGTGGGAGAAATTTTTGTAGTAAATGCAAATGGATCAGATTATGTGCTAAAATGTAAATCAGTATCTTTAAATTCAATTGTGTGTGAACCTAAAACAGGATTCCAATCTATCACCACAGCAGTTGGATTTATTAGAAGACTTGTTACAAGTCGTGTGTCTGACATTGCAGAAATAAATCAAAGAATTGTAGACCAAGGATTAAAGGATAATGAAAAATTCTGGGTAGACCAAAGTAATGATGGTAAATGGAAAATTGTAAACAATAAATTTGTCTTCAAACAGCATGACACAGTAAGTTCAACGACAGACTCAGGTGATGTAAGTTTTGGTCAAGTTTTATCAGCAAACAAAAATAACACAATACTATTAGTCGGACAACCAGATGAAAATGATGGACAGATCTATGTATTCAGTAGAGGAACTGAAAGTGCTACACTAAGATTGATACAAATAATTCAATCTCCAACAGTTGATCCTATCTATCAACAAACGGATTTATTTGGTCCTAACAGTAAATTTGGTAAGGCAATGGAAATTTCACCAGAGGGTGATTATATATTAGTTGGTGCTCCAGATGCCAGCAATCTAAAAACAGAATACAAAGGACAATTTGTTGATACACAGAATTATGCAACAGGAAATATTGTACAATACAAAAAACAACTATGGAGAGCAACAAATCAAATAATTGGTGCAGATCCATCAGTGGACTTTTCAACTTTTGATGCCGCTGGTTTCTACAATGAAGCAACTAATTCAGCAATCACAAACCTTTTAATAGGTGATGCTGTACACCCAGGCACAACAACGAATCACCTTTTAGTTAGAGCAAGTGCTGATCAATACAACGGCACAAAAATTGGTGACAAATTGTATATGAAATATTTAGGATTCACATCTGATTACAATCAAGACAGAAACAATTACATGAAGGATCCGAAAGCACCGTTCGGAGAGGATATTAATCAATCAACACTACTAGGTGAACTTTTCTCTTTCAATGCTGTTCCGATAGTAGAAAAAATTGATGAAATATTGAAAGTGGATTTGACTCTGACTGATCCTGTAGTCGGCAATGTGCTTACAACAGACACAGCACAAGGGACAGTGGTATATGTAAACAAAGTTGGAACAAAAACTCTTATCTATTTGAAAGATGTGCAAGGTATATTTTCTAATTCAGACTCAATAAACTTTGGCAATTTAGAAATAGGTGCTTATGATAGAGTAATATCAGAAGATTACAACTACTTAGGTGGTTGGTGGAGAGTTGATTTTCCAACAGCAGTGTCTACAGACTTGGGTGCAGATACATCTAATCATCTAGTAATATACGATATCATAAGACAAAATATAACAAGAATTGAAAACCATTTTTTCAATTCAGTGGAATATCCATGGATGCCTATCTCACCAATGAGTCCAGTTTACGGTGCAGAATTTGGAATGGTATCTTATGCTCAGAGTTATTACATTGATCAAAGCACAAACAGTTGGCAGGCAAACGGGTCGCCAGTTAGTGTATTGAGCAACAAATATTTTATTAGAACAGACGTGCAGACAAGTTATCATGCAATGGGCAAACAAGCAGGTGACCAAATAAATGTTTGGTTTAACACTGTATCTAACAACAGATACACTTTCCCAGGATTGAATATTTCTAATGCTGACACAAATGGATTGAAAACAATTAGTGATGTTTGGGAAGGCTATGTTGATGTTGATTCTCAACCGGACAACAATGCAAACTTCTATGTTCCAACGGTTGGTGACATTGTAAGATGTGATACTACCTACACACAAACAGGAGGCTTTGGCGGAGAAGGAACAGTGGCGGCAATACAATACACAGGATTGCAAAAATATAGATTATGGATTAAAGACTTATCAGGTAATGGTATGCCATTTGTGCAAGGTTCCAATGCAGGCTTCAATGGCACAATTACAGTGGTAGGCACACCAAACAGATTGTTAGGTAACATTGAACAAACAGCATTCACTGACAGTAATTTGCCTGGAACCATTGGTAATTTATTAGTGTTTGAACACACAGCACCTATCAATTTCTCAGGCACAATTACAGAATACTTTGGTAGAGATATTGAATATTGGACTTGGGATGAACTAACATTGGACGGCATCAATGTCTCTGCAAACACACCAAGCAGTGTCAACAGAGATTGGAAACAAGTTTACAATATTCCAATAGGAGAAGGTGTGCAGAGTGCGTTTACAAATCAAGGATGTTTCCTTGTGTACGAAAAAGAAACGAACGGACAGTTTTCATTTGCTGGAGGTTACAGCATACCTGATTCTGCAACAGGATTAAGATTTGGATCAAGAATTAAAATTAGAACTGTGGGTAATGAAACAGTGGCTTATGTGGGAGCAGAAGGTGATAACACAACAAATTTACCAGGCAAAATTTATTTTATAGAAAACAGTGCTACTAAAAATTGGTGGTTAGGTATTGATCCTCAATATAGAGGTTTGTTTGATGCCACAGTATCATATCAGACAGGTGAACTAGTGGTGTATAACAATCAATTATACAAAGCAACAACCAACATGGTCCCGCAACCTTTTTATGATTACAATTGGCAATTACAAAATACTCATACAGATTTCCTAGGTTACATTCCAAATGATTCAGGAATTGAATTAGAAAATGACAGCACTTTAGATCAAAATAACATGGTGCAGTTTGGAAATAGATTTGATATTGATACAAATGGTAATAATATTATTGCAAATGTATTGTACTCAAATGACAGTCAAAAAATAATTGTTTACAGATTGCATGACAATCATTACTCATACAAACAAACAATTACTGCACCAGATGATTCAGGACCAACAATTAAT
>MDTG01447190.1_pt1 | contig 12850 bp, 10 predicted proteins | sample 811421 | NCBI WGS metagenome assembly MDTG01 (sample SAMN05326645, study PRJNA326480) | marine metagenome | isolation source: seawater | place: Pacific Ocean: South East | collected 2011
ATTCCTCACTTTTGTGAATTTTTGAGCCAAGTAAAGATAGATCAATTATTCCATGTTTTTTAAAATACACGCATGCATGATATGGCTGATTTTCTTTAATTAAAATTATTAATTGATTTTTATACTTAATATCTTGATTATCTTTAATATTTTTATCTAAGTATTTTTTTACAACACTTTCATTTACAATTTTGTCATTTTTGAAAATGTTTTTGTTTAACTTATTCTCTGCAATTAATTTTTCAGCTTTTTTTGTGAAAATCATTTGATTTTCAGACTCTGTGTTTTTGACTTTTACATCAGTTTTATTTTTTGAGATAAAGCCTACCGTATCCCCAATCTGAACTCTTGATCCTTTTTCCGATTTTATTTTTAAATATCCCGTTTCTTCTGCAGTAATTTCTTCAACAACCTTTGATGTTTCTACAGAGAATAAATGTTCACCTTTTTTAACAAGATCGTTATTTTTAAACTTCCACTCAGCAATAAATACTTCTGTGTCATTAGAGTTTGATTGAGGTATTAAAATATTAATCATTGTTTAAAGATTTACTAACTATATCAAAAAACTTTTCTTTATTAACTAAAAATTTGTTTTCTTGATCAATAGAAGCTGGAATAACTCCTTCATTAGAAGTAATTCTTTTGAATTTTTTATTAGCACATTCTTTATCTTCTGAAAGCTTTGATATAATTTCAGAGCTAAAACCATATTTTCCATCTGACTCCTCAACAATAAAAATAGTATCATTTTTTTTTATATCTTCTTTAATATCATTATAGTTCAGTGGACTAATTTTAGACAAAACAATAATCTTTAAGGAAATCTCAGTTTCTATATAATAACTAAAAACATAATCTAAAATTAATTCTGTTAAACCACCATAACAAATAACAGCTGCTCTATCATCTCTAAAATCTGTTAAAGATAATTTTGTTAAAAATTTTTTAACATCAGATTGTATTTTAAATTGACTAAATTTCTGATTATTTAAATCTTCAAGCACAAAATTATATTGAGTTTTATTTTCAATAATTAAGCTTGGGCCAAAATGTATTAAAGCATCCTTGTAAATATTTTGTATTGGAAAAATGGTGTTTAAAGCATAAACATTTAATCCATGAACTCCTAAAAAGAATTTTTCTAAACTTTGAGAGTGCGTTGGGCCATAGCCTCTTCTTCCACCCATAGGTGTCCTTATCAAAACCGGGTTAGTTATTCCCTTATTATACATTTCATGAAATTTACTTAGATTATTTACAACTTGATCAAAAGTTAAAGTTAAAAAATCTCCAAACATTATTTCTACGATCGGTTTATAACCTTTCATTGACATTCCAGATGCTAGACCAACTATACTTGCCTCGCTTATTGGAGTAGAAAAAACTTGATTTTTGTAATTTGTTTTTAGGCCCTTAGAAATCTTAAATGCGCCTCCATAAGGGTCGTCTATATCTTCACCTAAAAAAAATATTTTTTTATCTTTTTTGAGAATATTCTTAAAGAAAAAATTTATCTTTTCGCCAAACCTCTTGCCTTTGAAATCTTTAAATAAATTTACATCATCTAAATATTTTGTCTTATCCTCTTGCTCTGGAAAATTTGTATTATGATTTTGAATTAAATTTAATTTGTGTTCTTTTAAAACTTCGTTAAATATCTTATCAATTTTTAGCTGACATTTTTTTTGTATATCGTTTATAGATATTTTTTTTAATTTTTTTTCTAATTTTTTTATAGGATCTAGCCTATAAAGTTTTGATAATTCTTTTTGTGTTCTTGTATCATCGCCCTTGCTGTGAGGTCCAAGTCTGGTTGATTTTAACACTAGGACATTAGGACGATTATTTCTTACTTCACTTATCAATTTTTTACTCTTACTATAAATATTGTAAGCGTCTTGATATTTTAAAACAGTAGTTTTTATTGCAAAAGACTTGCAAATATTCTCAACTGAATTTGATAGTGTTAAATTTGTTTTTGTCGTTTGTGCGATACCATTATCCTCAACAACTACTAGAACAGGTAATTTTAAAATTGATATTAAATTAAGTGTTTCAAATATAATCCCTTCTCCAAAACTACCATCACCAATAAAAAGACAAACAATTTGTTTTTTTTTATTCTTTTTATTAGCAAGTGCAAGTCCAGCAGCCATTGGAGCATTTCCACCTAATATCCCATTTGAGTAAAAAATTTTTTTGTAAAATAGATGTTGACTTCCTCCAATGCCCCCACAGACTCCCCTTTTATCTCCTAAAATTTCATAAAGAAGACCATAAAAATCTTTGGTGTGTTTTAAGAAATGTCCATGACATCTATGGTTACTAAGTACAACATCATTTTTATTAAGTGCATCAATAACCCCAACTGCATTATTTTCTTGTCCAATACAAGTGTGCGTTGTTCCTTTAATTTTTCCTTTAGAAAATAGCTCAATTAATTTTTTTTCAAAAAATCTTATTTCTAAACTTTCCTTATACAAGATTTGAAATTTATTTTTCATTTTATTTATTGCTTTTTAAAAATTTTAATAAATCATTGTACGATCTAAAAATATTTAAAGTTTTTTGAGAGTTAATTTTCATATTGATATTAAACACTTTCTTAATTTTTGTAGATAAAATTACAATATCTAAGGAGTCTAATATGCCGTTAGAAAGTAAATCTACATTCTTAATCTTGTTAAATTCTTTTTTTGACATTTTTTCTAAAAAGAATTCCTGTAAAAAAGCTTCTGGTTTCACAAACTAATTAATAAAAATTTTATTATCGAGATAATATTTTTTACACATAAAATCTACACAATCTCTCATGTTTAAATGAGATATATTTGTGAGATATTTTTCATTTCCAACTTGAGTAATAAGATTATTTTTTTTAATATATTTATCAATTTTTTTTGTGTTAGAGATATATTTTGAACTGTGAATTTTACCCTTTCGTGCAAAGATTGAATAATTTCCTCCAATATATTTTCTTCCGGAATATACTCTAGTTTGTATTAATTTATTCTCACGGTAAAAAGCACCAGTAATTTGTTCTACGAAATGTATTACTGTATTTCCAAGATTAAATGGTCTACCAAAATGCAGTAATGATGTTTTATTGTTATATAGTCTATAAAAAATGGACTCGTAACCAAAAGCAGACTTTCCAATTTTTTCTACGATTTGTTTATCTTTTCCTACTGCTATTACAGAGAACACAGGGTGTTCAGATCTTCGGTATTTTAAATTTTTTAATGCCCATTTTGTTAAGAAACCTAAATTAGATTTAGTTTTTTTTATATTAAAAATTCCTTTATTCACAAAACTAAACGCAGGTACCACAATAGTTTTTTTTTCCTTTAATAATTGTGAAAATAGAATTCTACATATTAAATCAGGACTAATATTATAATAATAGATAAACCCTCTTAGATCTGATGTTAAATAAACATAATCAAAATTTTTTAAATATCTTTTGATAAAGAATTTTATTTCCTTTGTTAATTTTTCTTTATTAAATTTTGACATTTAGCACACTTAGTATTGATTTACAGATATAATTAATTTGATTGTTTGTTAAACCAATATGTAATGGCAAAGAAAATGAATTGTTAAAAAAACTTTCAGTATTTTCAAATTCTTTTAAATTAATTTTATATTTTTTTTTATAGTACTTAAATCTATATGTCGGCGTATAATGCTTTTGTAATTGAATTTTATATTTTCTTTTTAAATCATAGTAAAACTTTTTGGGATTAATTTTTAATTGTTTAAAGTCAATAGTTAGAGGATATATGTGATAAGCTGATTTTGATTTTTTTTCATTCTTTATAAAATTTAAAAAAGGAAACTTAGAAAATTTTTTATCATATATTTTTGCTAGGTAATTTCTTTTAGAAATAATTTTTTTAATTCTTTTCATTTGACTCAAACCTAATGCACAATTAATATCTGATAGTCTAAAATTATAGCCTATATTTTCAAGTTTATACTCCCATGGGTCTCTGATTTTTTTACCTAATTCGAAACCGTGTTCAGCAAAAGTTTTTGCTTTAAGAAAAATTTTTTTATCATTTGTTAATAAAGCTCCACCCTCTCCTGTTGTAATATTTTTGACTGCGTGAAAGCTTTGAATAATGAAATCTGCATATTTAAGCGAATAGCTAAAAGAACCTTTGTAGCTTGCACCCAAGGCATGACAATTATCATTTATCAACTTCAGTTGATATTTTTTCGATAAGTCTTTTAAAAGTTTCCAGTTAGATGGTTTTCCAGCATAGTCTGTTACCATTATTGCCTTAACTTTTTTTCTTTTTTTTTTTAAATATTTTATTTTTTTTTCTAATTTTTCTAAATCTATACTTAAGTTTGACTTGTCTATATCAATAAAAACTGTATTTGCTCCACAATGTTCAACGCTATTAGCGCCTGATACAAAAGTAAGAGGTGACATAAGAACGTAATCTTTTTTCCCAAAGTTTAATGCTTTTGCTAAAATTATTTGAGCTGCGGTTCCGCTTGATACAACTACACAATATTTACACTTAAAGTATTTTTTAAGTCTTTTTTCAAAGGCTTCGTTAAAATCTCCTTTAGTAATTTTATCCTTTTTTAAAGAACTAATTACACTATTAATGTCATTTTTAGTGATGAACTGCTTATTGTAATAAATCATTGTTATAAAAAGCTCTGTCTATTTTAAAATTTTTGTTATATCTAAATTTTTTTATCAACTTTGTCTCAGTCGGTATCATAAAATTTGGTAAAGTATTTTTTAAATTTGAATACAAACTCAAATTTTTTAACTTTTTATTATCAGTTATTAAAACTATTTTTTTGAATGGATATTTTTTGGTTTTTTTTAGAACAATAATACAATTATTTATTTTAAATTTTCTTATAATTTTATTTTCAATTTCTTCAATTTCTATGCGATATCCCATAAATTTTATTTGATTATCGACTCTACCTAAAATTTTGAAGTTACCGTTTTTATTTTTTTTTACTAAATCTCCGGTTTTATAGCCTCTAAATTTACCTGCTTTGTAAAAAGATTTTTTTGTAATTTCAGAATTGTTTATATAGCCTTCAGAAATTGAAGGCCCCTCTAAAAAAAGTTCACCTTTATTTTTATTTTTTTTCGAACCTAAAATCTTATGATTAAAATATTTGTTTATTTTCCCTACAAATATATTTTCATTTTTATTGATCAAGTCTCTTTTAGAAACTTTATGTGCTGAGCAAATACAAGTACATTCAGTGGGGCCAGAAACATTGTAAATATCTTTGTTGTAAATAAATCTTAAAATTTTTTTTATTGATTTAATCGGAAATCTTTCACCGCCAAATATAAATCGTTTAATTTTACAGTTCTTAAAAATCTTTATAGAATTTGTTTTCAATAACAAATCTAAAAAAGAAGGCACGCTAAACCAATTTGTACACCCTAATTCATTAAGTTTTTTAATTAATGTTTTTCCATCAAAAAATTCATGTTTATTAATTAATATCATTGGATACCCATTAAAAATTGAACCATATATATCAAATACCGAGTTATCAAAATGAAGCGGATTAATATTTGAAAATACTTCTTTTTTTTTTAGCTTAAAATATTTAGTTACCCAGTTTATAAGAAAAAATAAATTGTAATGAGAAATTTTAACTCCTTTTGGTTTGCCTGTAGATCCAGATGTAAACATTACATAAGCTAAATAAGATTTATTTTTAATTTTAATAGCATCATCATCTAAGTTTTTAATCAAATTTAACCTTTTGTTCGAAAAGAACAAATTTTTTTTGGAATTATATTTTCTTGTAAATGTCAAAATTTTTTTTGGATTGAGTTGATCGATTTGATCTTTCACCCTTTGTTTAGCTGAAAATAGTTCTATAAAACTATAGCCTATGCCCCCTTTTAAACACGCAATAATACAACTCAGAGAAAAAATATTTTTTGTCGACTCAATGGCTAAAATATCTCTTTCTTTTATATTATTCTTTTTTAAATGATTTAAAATTTTATTTGATAGGCTATTGACTTCATGAAATGTCAAAAATTTATCATTATTTAAGATTAAGCAAGGACTGTGATTTTCTTTAGCAATTTTTTGAAATAAAAAACCTAAGTTTTTAATCTTCATTTTTTTATTTTATAGATTTTATTATTTTTAATTTTTCTAACTTATTGGCTATTTGAGACAAATAATTAAAATCTTTATTAAGATATCTTGAAATATCTATTAGGTCATTTTTTCCGTTAGAGTAAGCCACTAAATCTAGGATTGTTTTTGTGTCCTTTTTTAAGGGTCGGTTAAAACCACTAATTTCATTTTTTAAATTATATTTTGTTAAAAAAGGTTCTCCATGAACATTTGATATGTATTTTTTATTATTTTCTAAAATTTTAATTAAAGAAACAATCATTTGAAATGAATTTTCTAAAGCTTTTGCCGTGATAAACTCCAAATTATCTAAGGAAGTATGATATTCTTTATAATCTCCAAATCGAGTACGCATTAATGTGCAAAATGGTAAGTTAAACTTTGGAGCACAATACTGTCTTTCATCACTACCTCTTTTCAAATAAGAAAAAGATTTGTATTTATATTTATTATATTCATAATTAAATTTCGAAACTTTATCAGCCAAATTATTGCGATAAGGTGAATGAAGTAATGAAAAATTTTTATTATCACCTAGACATGATAATACAAAACCTGCTTTTACTTTCTTTAGATTGCTCTTGTTCTTTTTAAGAAAACAAAGAGCGCCAATTGTTTCAGGTACGAAGACTATTCTATAAGAATAAAAACATTTAATTTTTTCAAGATACTTGCTCAAGGCTGTAGCTATCAAAATACCTGAAAGCTCATTATTACCTAATGAAGGATGGCATATATTGGTTGAAAATATTATCTCTGATTTAGTTTTCCCTTTTTTATATAATTCACCAAAATTTAAATAGCCATCCTTAAATTTGCTATTTATTAAAATTTCATATTTTTCATTTTTTTTAATTTTTTTTCTACTATTTTCACTTAAACAAAATCCCCATTTTTTTTGATAATAACTAGTAATAAATGGAATAGCATTTTTTTGATTAGGAATTGAATATAAATTTTTTTGTAGTTCTGTGCCACTTAACTTTCCTTTAAATGGTGCAGAATAACCAACAATGTGTAGATTATTATTTTTATAATCTACAATTTTTTTACCTTTTTTATCTTTTATATATGCGTCTTTGATTTCCCAAACTTTCGGAACCTTCCAATCAAAGACTTTTGTTCCAGTTTTAATTTTATGTATCTTAAAAAGATTCAAATTACTCCTTAAGAATAGAAGTGTTTTTAATGTTCCTGACCCTGTAATAGATCGATGCATGGGAAATAAAATTTTTGCCCATTTAAAAATTAATGCGCCATTAATTTTCATGATTATTAATTAAATTTTTGAAACTAGTCTTTTAAGATCTGTGACTGAAAAATAATCTTTATTGTCTTTGCTATTATAGCTAAAATTGATCTTACATTTTTTTCCAGTTTTATAATACTTTTTATAAATAGTTTTTGAGGCTTTTTCGTCATAAAACTCAAAACTTGGTAAAATAATAAATTCCTTAGAAAACTCTAAGGTGTTTTTTGAGTCATTTGCTGTGATTAACTCTTCATGTATCTTTTCACCTGGGCGAGTTCCAATAAATTTGATTTTGCATTTAGAAGATATTGCTCTAGCTAAATCTATTATCCTAAAAGATGTTAGTTTAGGCACAAATAATTCGCCACCTATCATTCTTATTAAACATTGTATGACGTAATTAACACCTTGTTCTAAACTGATATTAAATCTGGTCATATTTTTATCTGTAATTGTAAATTTGCCTTGCTTTTTTTGGTTTAAAAATAAAGGCACTACCGAACCTCTGCTTCCCATAACATTGCCATATCTTACAACTGAAAAACTAATATTGTTATTACCTTTAAAATTATTAGCTGCAATAAATAATTTATCTGATGTGAGTTTCGTGGCTCCATACAAATTTACTGGGGCAGCTGCTTTATCGGTGCTTAAAGCTATCACCTTTTTAACTTTCATAGAAAGTGCTGCATCAATTACATTTTGACCCCCAATAATATTAGTTTTTACAACTTCAAAAGGGTTGTACTCAGCGGTTGGCACTTGTTTTAAAGCAGCAGCATGTATCACACAATCTACATTCTGCATTGCTAATTTTAATCTAGATAAATCTCTCACATCACCTATAAAAAATCTTAGTTTTTTTCTTAAATTAATTGAGAAATCATTAAGCATATCGTATTGCTTTAACTCATCTCTGCTATAAATAATTATTTTTTTAGGATTAAATTTTTTAAGACAAATTTCAACGAACTTTTTTCCAAAAGAGCCCGTTCCACCTGTTATAAGTATAACTTTATTATTTATCATACAGCAATCAATATTTTAAAGCTTCAGAATAATTTTTTCCAATATTATTAACTTTTCTGAGTGTTTTGGCATTTCTAGACTGTTTTTTTAGATCAAACTTAGGAACAATGGAATTAAACCCGAATAATTCTTTTTGCTTACTATTCAATAATTTAAATATTTTATTTCCACACTTTGTAAAATCAGTAGAGGGTTTTATCCACCATCTTTTATAATGAATCAAAATTGCCCATCTTCTATCGTTATTAATATTTTTTCCAATTTGATGCCATAACTGACCTAAAAATATTACTATTGAGCCTTTGGGTGCCTCAACATAAACAAATTTATTTTTTTTTCCATTAAATTTTTTCATCTCATGATGTATTCGGACTCCTGAAAGATGACTTTTTGGCCAAATCTTTGTAGCTCCATTATCTTTTTTAAAATTGTCTAAACATATCATTGCAACGATATCTGTCGTTAAATTTGGATCAGCTGTTGGTAAATGAGAGTCAATATGAACAATTCTTTTATAATTTTTTTTAACATTTACACTATTGCTTGCCATAATATTTTCCAAAATAAAAGAGTCTTTAAAAACATTATTTAGCGTTTTCATGATTTTTAAATTGTCAATAAGATGTAAGAAAGATTTAGGGTCTCTTAAAACTAAATCTCTAATAATTTCTTGACCTAATTTTGAGCCTTCATCAATATCATTTTTTTTTCTTTTCTTTTTAAGATAAAGGTTCTCAATTTTTTTAATTAAGTTTTCACAATGCTGATCTTTGAAGACTTTTTTTATTATACAGTATCCATCTTTAAATAATTTTTTATGAACTTTATTCATGCTATTTTTTATATAATATTCCTATTCCATATTTAAACGGATATTTTTTACAAATAATTTCTTTAAATTTAAAATCTTTTGTTTTTTTTTTCTTTAATTGACCCCAAAGTTTTTTTGATCCTGAATTAGGTAAGAAAATATCATGCATAATAATTAGCCCTTTTTCACTGACAAAATTTCTGTAATTGTAAAAGTCTTTTTTAACACTCTCATACTTATGATCAGCATCTATAAATATTAAGTTATATGGACCAAGGTTCTTTATTCTTTTAATGGTGTTTTTCGAATTTGCATCAGAACAAAATAAAATTAAATTTTTAAATCTTAAGTTTGCTAATAATGTTGTTCCGTTTAAGTGCGCTCCAAGAATATCAAGAGCTATATTTTTTTTAAAATTAAAAAATTTATTTAGTATAGTATTAGTGATTCCATGACTGAACCCAATCTCTAAAAAGCTGCTCAATTTAATCTTTTTGTCTTTTTCATATCTTTTTAAGAAAAAAATTAAATCACACAATTCGTCTGGAATTTGAAGCAAGTGATTGAATGTACCATCAAATATTTTATTCCCTCCAGTTTCAATAGTAGTTTGATTTTTTAAAAACTTAAGTAATTCTTTTTTGTAACTGTTGTTATATTTGAAATTCTTATAAATATTATTCATTTATTAACATATGAAGTAAGTTTTTTATCAAGTATATAAATTTTTTCAAACCTTGAAATGTGTTTTATATTATGAGTAACAAAAACTATAGATAATTCTGTTGAAATTTTAAGTAAATCATCGATAATTTTTTCTGAAATTTCGTTATTGAGAGAACTTGTGGCTTCATCTAATAACAAAATTTCTGGATTGTTGTACAAAGCTCTAGCAATTCCAATTCTTTGTCTTTCTCCTCCTGAAATAAGCTTTCCATTTTCTCCCACAATAGTGTCTATCCCATTGCTTAGTTTTTTAATGTAGTTCTCTAAATTTGATAATTTTATTGCTTTTGATATTTTTTCTTTATTTATTTTATCTTTTTCTATCCCAACTGCTATATTATTTTCAATACTGTCGTTTACTAAATATACTTGTTGAGGAACATAACCAATAACTTCATTTAAATTACAAAATTTATTAATATTTTGACCATTAATTTGGATTTCGCCTGATGAAGGTTTTATTAATCCAGAAATTAAGTCTAATAAAGTCGATTTACCAATCCCGCTATTTCCAATTATTCCTATAGTCTGATTTTTCTTTATGCCTAAAGAAAGATTAGCAATAATTTCTGTATTTGCTTTTTCATACTTATATGAAATATTATTTAAATAAAGATTTTCAAAGTTTTCAACTTTTGACAAATTCAAATTTTTGTTTTTTTCCATTTGTATATTGCTTTTAGCTCTCAAATTATAAAAAATTTCTGTCAAATAGTTTAGATTTTTTAAGTTATTATATCCGCTTATTATTTTATTTACTGAAGGCATTAATCTTAAACCACCAATTATAAAAAGGCCTAACTGTGGTAATATTTCTACTATATTATTCGATTGTTTAAACATGTAATAAAATATGAATAAACTTGAAAACACTAAAAGTAATTCCATTAGATATCTCGGATAATAATTTAATACTCTCTCTTTTTTAATTAATTCAGTGTGTTTTGATACATTGTAATTGAATTGATTAAAAAAATTTTTATATTTGCCTAATATTTTTATATCTTTCACTGATCTAAAAAAATCTTGAATATTCCCGATTCTTGCTGTGTTAAACTCATGTTTGTCCTTTGACCATACTAAAAGTTTTGATTTATTAAATTTCATTATTAAAATTGAGACTGATGGTAGTAAAATGAATAGCATTAGAGTGCTTACAAAATTTATCTTAAATAAAATAATTGATATGAATACAAAAACAATACACTCTAAAAGTATGTTAGATATAGTCACTAATGAATTAGGAATCTCGTAAATTCTTGTCATGTTGTTCAGGATATCAGAGGTTTTTAAATTAAGATGTTCCTTATATGGAAGATTGATATATCTTTTGTAGTACTCGTTACAAACTTTGATTTTTAGTTTTTGAGTAAATTTTTCAATACTTGCATAAATTAATACAATTAATACAAACTTTAATAAGTATAGTAAAAATAAAATTGAGCCGCCTATTAATAAAATTTCTATTTTTGATTTAATAATTGTATTTGAATTATCCAACCAACTAGCAGGTAAGACAAGTTTAAATATTTCACCAAATTTTGCAGAGTTACTAATAATATTTTCATCGAGCAAAATTGAAAAAAAAGGTAAAATTAAACCAATATTCAAAACTTCAAGAAGAGAGATAAGTGTAATAAAGAAAAATAAGTAAATACTTTTTTTGTCCTTATGAGCACTAGTAATCTTAAATATTTTTTGCAAATGGGTAAACTTAAACATTTTAAAAACTTTCTCGTAAAAAATCTGGATTTATAATTGAAATATTTTTTCTAAGATTTTTGCATCCTTTCACTTGATAATTTTCTAATTTATATTTTTTTAAATTTTTAATAAATTCTTTGCAAAATATTTGAATTGTTTTTTTTTGATTTTTTTGTAGTTTGAAAGTTTTTTGAAAATTCAGAACAAATTTTACTAAATTTAGTATTTCTTTACTTGAATTTTCTATTAATTGTATCTTTTTAGTTAAAAATTCTTTTTGGCCAGAGGCAGCAGCAACAGAGAGTTCAAAAATTTCACTTAGTTTAAGATATTTATTATTTTTCTTATATTTCTTTGGTATAACGACGATATTTTTATGATTAAAAGGCATTAGTGCTAGTGGAGCCATATTAAAAATGGCAACAGGTTTTCGAAAAATCCAACGTAATAAATCTAAGCCGCAGTTTGACCCAAACCAATTATAAGCCTTTTCTGCAATATACACATCTAATAAGTCGCATTTATAATTAGAAAATGGATAATCTAAGAAAAATTCATTTTTAAAATTAATTTTTTTTTGAGCCACTCTACCCATTCTAATAACAAAAAAACCCTTTTTAATTAAATATTTAATTGCAGGAATTATTTTATCAGCATTCATATCTCGATAATTATGATACTCAAAATTACGATTTGGGAACTTTTTTTTTAAATATTCGTTGTCTCTTGTTGTGAAACAAATTATTTTTTTTTCTAATAATTTTTTTCCTATATTATCCCTAAATATTTTTTCACCTAGATATATTTGTTCTTTTGTTAAATAAAAATTTCTTTTTTTATTAATAAAATCAAAACTCTGAAAGTTATTTTTTTTATAAATATGCTTTTTAATAAATTCAAATCTTTTTGATAAAGTGTGTAATACTTGTGGAAATGTATTTGTAATAAATAACAGTTTGATCCTTTTTTTTAAAATTTGTATAAGCGCGCTATTGTTTTTCTTTGAATTGATTAAGAATATACTTAAAAAATTTTTTTTTTTATTAATAAGAAACATATCAGGATGTACAATGTTTCCAATTCTATCTAGAGATATAATATAAAATTTTATAAAAATTACAGGCCTTATTATGATTAATAAAAGAATTAAAGGCATATAAATAAGAACTTTGA
>MDTG01040478.1_pt1 | contig 12849 bp, 7 predicted proteins | sample 811421 | NCBI WGS metagenome assembly MDTG01 (sample SAMN05326645, study PRJNA326480) | marine metagenome | isolation source: seawater | place: Pacific Ocean: South East | collected 2011
ACCATAATTTTTTTCGTTTTTTTGTTCACAAAATAATCACCATTTGTGTTTTAATCATTCATTTTTATATCATTTTTACGGACCATCAAAATCATCAAGTGTTTTGGATCTTCATCAAAATCGATCGATCAAAATCGATCGATCAAAAGAGGGAAAAAAAAAAGAAAGGACACAAAAAAAAAGACAAAAAAGAGAGAATAATAATGTCCTCCTCGGCCCGTGCGACTCACAAGTGTGAGAGCCACACAGTAACGCGCGCTCTCCTTTCTTTTTTTGTTTGACGCCGTCTTCTGCGTGTGCACAGTGCACCCACAATAATGCGAGTGTAGACGAGTGACACGGACGACTTTGATCGTGTGGGACGTTTTCGTTTCCCAAAAAAAAAAGGGAACATCATCTCTGAGACGACATTTGACGACTTTGGGCCTTCTTTCTTTCGTTTTGACAACAACGTCACAAAAAAAAAGCGTCGTCGTCGTCGTCGTGAGGAGAGTGGCAGCGACGAAGGCGGCGGCGGCGGCTTCGACGACGCTTTCGAGGAGTCGAAGGATTTCGGGGACGACGACGACCCGGTCGAGGAGGAGGACGCCTGGAAGAGACGAAGAAAGGAACGAGAACTTTGACGATGATGGTAACGATGATGAGAAGAAGAAGAAGAACAAGGACCCCCAAAAGGGGAGACACAACAGCTGCTGTGCGCGCGGTGTCGTCGTGGTGGGGGCGGGCACCGCACGCGCGAGGCGACCGAGAGGGTGGCAGCGACGCCTTCGCGACGCGCGTCTTCTCCTTCCTCGAAGAAGAAGACACCCGTCGGCATCATCGTCGTTATCATCATCATCATCATCATCTGTGGAGTAAAAGGATTCAAAAAGCGAGAGAAGAAGGAGAGTGGTACGCGAGGCGGCGCGCCGCTGGAGAAGGCGCGACGACGAGGAGGAGGCCAAAGGAAGAGGCTTCCATTGCGAGCGAGCGAGGATTCAGAACCTCCACCGCGTTTTCTCGCGCGCAACAACACATAGACCCTTACGAAATATTAGATGTCCCAAGAGGCACTTCAGACGAGGAGGTGTTGAAGAAGGCGTATCGCGTGCAAGCGTTGAAGTGGCATCCGGATCGGAATCCAGAGAATCGCTCGGAAGCCGAAGCGAGGTTTAAGAAAGTGAGCGAGGCGTACGAGACGTTGAAAGATCCCGCGAAAAGACAAAGTTACGAATACGGGTCGGCGTCGAGCGCGAGCGCGAGCGGACGGTACAGACAGGCGCAGAGACAACAACAGCGACAACAATATCAACAACAACAACAACAGTATCAACAACAGTACACGTACAGAAGTGATTTTACTCGAGAAGATGCGGATAGAATTTTCCGAGACGTTTTTGGGACCACCGGTGAAGCTTTCGTGAGAGAATTTGAACGCCAAATGCGAATGAGAGGTTCCATGGGTTCTATGGGTGGAATGAACGGAAGCGGCTACGCGCCGTATGGTAATTTCCGGAGAGGTGGACGACCAGCCGGCGCACCGCCTGGGTTCGACGGCATTGACATAGAAGAGTTAGCGAGAGCAGTCTTTGGAGGGATGCAAGCAATGACGAGAGGTGCGGCGGCGTTTGGCGCCAGTTACAGCGAAGAACGGTTCCAGGACGCGAACGGGAACGTCATTTCTCGAGTCACGTCGACGGATATGAGAACTGGACAGCGAGAGATTGTGGAGAGAGTCATCAGCGGACCAAACGCGGGGAGAGTGGTGAGAAGATCCTCTGCTGGTCAGCAGCAACAACAACAACAATACGGTGGTGGTGGCGCGGAACAATCGTACGACTACGGTGGCGAACGCTCTTCCTCCCCGTCGCCTCCAGCTTTAAGCCCGCTCGCGGCGCTCGCCACCGTCGCCGCGACGTGGATGCGCTCTGCTGGCGTCCGAATGATCGTCGGTTTCGCGTTCAGAGTGTTAGAAAACGTCGCCAGGTTTGTCTTTCGGAGAATGCTTGGTGGTAGGTAGCTTTTTTTAGGTGTAGTTCTAGGTTTAGGTCGCGCACGACGCGCGCGCGTACTCGACATCTGTCTCACTTTTTTTGTCTCCTTCTTAAGTCTCGTCTCTCCGTCCATACCTCAATACGACACAATTTCATGCAGACAACGTTTGGACGACCTCGACGAGTCTTTCAAACGAGTCTCCTTCATCACCACGGGAAAGACGCGGCGAGGTTTTCTCGCCGCGCTTCTTTTCCGACGGGGAGAGGTCGACGCCGGGTTTTTTCGTCTTCGTCGTCTGAGAGACGCTTTGGCGTTCGGCACCGTGGAACGGGTGCCGCCGTCGCCGTGGGGAAAATGAACGCGACACGCGCGCACCATCATCACGTCGTCAAAGACGTCGTCCTCGTCGGTGGTGGGCACGCGCACGTGTACGTCTTGAAAAACTTCACCATGAACCCAGAACCTGGGATTCGAGTGACGCTCGTCGCGAAAGATGTCGCGACCCCGTATTCCGGCATGTTGCCTGGACACGTCTCTGGGAAATACACCTACGACGAATGCCACGTGGACCTGGGAAAGTTGTGTCGAGAAGGCGGACATCGATTGATACACGACGAATGCGTCGGTATCGACGACACAAAGAAGAGAGTGATGCTAAAGAATCAACCGAGCGTGAAGTACGACGTTTGCAGCTTGGATATCGGGATAACGCCGGGGATGTTGCCTTCGCCGTCTTCGTCTTTTCAGTCGGCAGAGGCGGCGACGTCGAGGTGTAAGGAAGAGACGCTTCTCGTGACGCCAGTGAAACCAATTGCGACGTTTGCGAAGAGATTTGAGAAAGTTCTGGAACATTTTAAGGCGTTGTGCGAAAGCAAAAGAGAACGAGGGGAAGATGAACGATTTCGAGTGGTGGTCGTGGGCGGAGGCGCTGGAGGCGTGGAACTCGCGTTGGCTATGGAACGAAGGTTCGCCAGCGAAGTCGAGCAAACGTCTTCTTCTTCTTCTTCTTCTTCTTCTTCGTCTTCTCTACCATATCAGTTCGCGCTCGTCACGAGAGACAAAGTGCTCAAAGGACACGGAACATCCGCCCGAGAGAAAATTCTAGCCGCTTTGAAATCGAGAAACTTTGAAGTGTATGAAAACGACGGCGTCGAAGATGTCAAGGAATCGAGTTTATCCTTGCAGTCTGGGAAGAAAGTCAGCTTTAACGAGTGCGTGTGGTGTACGGATGCGAAAGCACAGAAATGGTTGGAAACAGATACAAACTTGGAATTAAACGAAAAAGGTTTTGTAAACATTAAAGCGACTTTAGAATCGACAAACATTCCAGACGTCTTTGCGGTTGGCGACGTATGTAACAACATCGAACATCCAAGACCGAAAGCGGGCGTGTATGCTGTCAGACAAGGTCCACCTTTAGCGCAGAACTTACGAAGACGTTGTGTTGGAGAAAATACCGTCCCGTTCACGCCGCAAAAGACGTGTTTAGCACTCATTAGCACCGGCGACGGTCATGCCATTGCTTCTTACGGATCTCGATCCTGGGGTGCGCATGATAGTGCCATCGGCGAAAGATTGTGGCAATGGAAAGATAAAATCGATAAGAAATGGATGAAAATGTACGAACCGAATTTGGAAATGCTCCAAAAAATGGAGCGCGAAGAGCAAGAAAATGCTTTGAACGCTAAAGCGAACAAAGTTGCCGCGTTTGCCGGCCAAGAGGCTTTAGACGCGATTAAAGCGACGCCCATGCGATGCGGCGGGTGCGGTGCGAAAGTCGGCTCCACGATATTATCGCGAGTCATGAAACGACTAGAACCAATTCCGACCCATCAAAACGTTTTTCTCGGCGCAGGCGACGATGCGGCTATTGTTCAAACCTCTCCTGGTAAAGTTTCCGTGCAAACGGTTGATTTTTTCCGAAGTTTTATCGACAATCCGTACGTGTTTGGCCAAATCGCCGCCGTCCATGCGCTCGGCGATGTGTGGGCAATGAATGCAGACCCGGTGAGCGCGTTAGCAACTGTCGTCGTCCCGTTTGGAATCGAATCACAAGTGGAAGAGACATTGTTTCAACTCATGTCTGGCGCGTGCGACGCATTACGAGACGCCGGGTGTGCCCTCGGCGGCGGACATTCCGGCGAAGGTGCGGAACTCTCGCTTGGTTTCTCCGTCACCGGCGAAGTCGAAAAAGACATGCTTTTGAGGAAAACGAGCGTCGAATCCGGGCAAGTTCTCATTGTGACCAAACCTATTGGTACTGGTGCCCTTTTTGCGGCCGACATGCGTTCCCAGGCGAAAGCCTCGGACATCCAAAAAGCTTTAAAAAGTATGCGACAACCGAGCAAACACGCGGCAGAAATCCTCTTCCTCCACGGCGCCACTGCGTGTACGGACGTCACCGGTTTTGGCATTTTAGGCCACCTCCACGAAATGATCAAGGACAGCACAACCTCAGGCGCCTCCATAGATTTAGCTTCCCTCCCTTTACTCGACGGCGCCGTCGAGTGCGTTCAAAAAGGCATCACCTCCAGCCTACAAAAATCCAACCTCCGCTTAAACCGAGCAATCGCGAACATTGAAGATGTGAAAGATTTCGACGCATATCCATTATTATTCGATCCACAAACCGCCGGTGGTATGCTCGCGGCTATTCCAGCGAACGAGGCAAACAAATGCATCCAAAAACTTCGCGAAAATGGGTACGAATCTTCCTCTATCGTTGGTAAAATAGTTCAATGCGACTCGTCCACCGGCGTCGGCATTGGCCGCGTCTTTGTCGAAAACAGTGCAGAGAAGATTGAGTTTACTGGATTTTAGTCGTAGAAGGGGAGTGCCGTGTCAAGTTAGTAGTCTTCTGTTTAGAATGTTATGTATGCATTAAACCGTCGCGTTCAATACTCAAGGAATAAACATCCCGCGCCTACGACTTTATACCTTATTCAAATATTCTTTCCTCATTTTCCTGATTTTTCCTCGTTACTCGCCACACAAAAACGCGTCCGCGCGAAGGGCGATTGTATCCTCAGGAGGGAGAAAAAGGTTCGCGTGCACACCAGTTTCACCGTACCCGCGAGGAGACGTTACATAAATACACTTGCAAGAGAGAGAAAGAGAGAGAGAGAAAAAAAAATGTCCTCCGCGGAAGAAGCGACTCGAGAGATGCAAGCCCTGAACACGGCGACGACGACGACGGCGGGTGGCGATGATGGGGAAAAAGGCCCTTCTTTGCACGCGTCTGGATTATCCCTCGACGAGCGCGTGAACCTGTGCCTGTCCATCGGCGAAGAGTGCATCCAACCGGAAGAGTTGAGAAGATTGCTGGACAAAAAACCAAACCCGGTCGCGTACGATGGGTTTGAACCGTCCGGTAGAATGCACATCGCCCAAGGGGTGATGAAGTGCTTGAACGTGAACAAATTGACAAAATCGGGCGTGACGTTTAAATTTTGGATCGCGGATTGGTTCGCGCAGATGAACAACAAGATGGGCGGAGACATAAAGAAAATACAGAAAGTTGGGATGTACATGGTGGAAGTATGGAAAGCGGTCGGGATGGATTTGAGTAAAGTGGAGTTTATTTGGTCGAGCGAGGAGATTAATCGCAGAGCGCACGAGTATTGGCCGTTGGTTTTGGACATCGCAAGGAAGAATTCGTTGGGGAGGATTATTCGGTGTTCGCAGATCATGGGACGGTCGGAAAGCGATGATTTAGCGGCAAGTCAGATATTTTATCCAGTGATGCAGTGCGCGGATATATTTTTCTTGGGCGCAGATATTTGCCAACTTGGGATGGACCAGAGGAAAGTGAACATGTTGGCGAGGGAGTATTGTGACGATATCAAGAGGAAGAATAAACCGATCATTTTGAGTCACAAAATGTTAGCTGGGTTGAAAGAAGGACAGGAAAAGATGAGTAAAAGCGATCCAAATTCGGCTATATTTATGGAGGATAGCGAGAAGGACGTGCAATCGAAGATCAAGAAGGCGTATTGTCCTCCCGGTGTAGTCGAGAAGAATCCGTGTTTGGAGTACATCAAGCACGTGATTTTTCCGTGGTGCGAGGAATTTAAGTTGTATCGTAAGAGCGATGAGGAACCAGACACGGGTAAATTGGAAGTGTACGAGTCGTACGAACGGTTCGAGAAGGAGTACGTCGAGGAGAAGATTCATCCGGGGGATTTGAAACCGAGTTTATCGAAACATTTGAACGCAATTTTACAGCCGGTGAGGGATCATTTCGAGAACGACGAAAACGCGAAGAATTTGTTGAAAACGATCAAAGCGTACAAAGTGACCAAGTAAATCGAACGACGATATTTTGGATAAAGAAGAAAGATATACATTTCGTGCATAGGCGTGATTGAACTTTATTTTGAGTACCGTACCACCAAGAATACTACACTAATGTTGAGCGAACCCCAAAGTGAAGAAAAAATGTAACGACATTATAAAAGAGAGATGAATAATCTATTGATTTTTCTTTCAAAAATTTGAAAAAGGGAGGCGTCTCCACAGCGCGTCCAATCCATCGTCACACTTTTCCCTTTGAAAACGCGCGCTTTAAAGATCATGCCACCCGCGACAGCTCTCCAAACCTACCCCTCTTCTACCTGCGCCTCGCGCGCCTCCAAAAGCGCCTCCCGCTCCCCGTCTCGCTTGGTTGTTGGTTGCGAAAACAACGCGTCGCAGAAAACACATCGTCAAAGTCGACCGTGTCGAGCAGGCGTCGTCGTCCGTGCGGGACTCCTCGGAGATCGCGAAGACAAGAGTCTCTGGGACGAACTGCTGGAAGCGGACGACGGCAGTTCTTCGTCGTCCGACCCGTCCTCGGAACAACCCTTGTGGGAGATGTTAGCGGACGAAGAAGAGGACATGGACGTGTCCGCGATGCCCGCGAGTGATGCTGAAGTCGCTGAGAAGAAAAAGAAAGTTGTGGTGAAGAAAACGAGGAAAAAATCTTCCGTCGGAGGAGGAAAAAGCGCTACCGCGTCTAAAAACAAAGCTAAAGACAGCAAAGCGGTGATTTCAAACGCCACGACGGCGAAAGCGACGACGACAAAGTCGCTCCGCTCGACCCAAAAGAATAAAGAGGAAGAAGAGGAGGACATTTCGGCGGAAGACGCCGCCGCCGAACTCTTTCGCGATACGACCAGAGACGCGTTACGCATATCGAAATCTGATTTCACGGTGTCCTCAATCATCGATAAAATCAATCGCGGGAAAGTTGATTTGAGACCGAGTTACCAGAGAGAGTATGTGTGGACGGTTCGCACGGCGAGCAAATTAATCGAGAGTTTATTGTTGAACATTCCGGTACCGACGATGTTTTTCCACGAGGTGAAATCGGGCAAGTTGGAAGTCGTGGACGGGAAGCAACGATTGACTTCGATTTTTTCGTTTGTGCAGAACGAGTTTCCCGGTGGGCAGGCGTTTAAGTTGAGCGGTTTGGAGGTGTATCATGAATTAAACGGGAAGACGTTCGACGAATTGAACGAGACGTTCCAGGAGATTATTTTGGATTACCCGTTGAATGTGCATACAATTTCCAAGACGTCGCAACCGGATTTTGTATTTGAGGTTTTTGAGAGGTTAAACATGGGCGCGACGCAGTTGAACGAACAAGAGTTGAGAAATTGCATTTATCAAGGCGCATATACGGATTTGTTGGAGGAGCTAACCTTGAACGAAAGCTTCTTGTTCGCGAATCGATCGAAAATGCCGCACTTGAGAATGCGCGACCGCGAGTTGATTTTGCGATTTTTCACCATGCAACGCACGACGCCGAGCGGGTTTTATTTACCGGCAAAGTCCTGGTTGAATGAAGAGATGCGCGAAAACAAAGACTTGTTGCCAAAAGAAGCGGCGGAGATGACTGAACTTTTCGAAAAGACGTTAAAATTATCCGTCGACATCTTTGGCGACTGTGCGTTTCGCCCAGCCAAGTACCCTGATGGGAGCAAGAAAGGCAAAAAAGTTACCGCAGAAGACGTCAGCGGCTTATTCGTTCGCGAATACTTTGAATCCGGCGAGATTTCCGTCGCTTTGTGGGACACTATCAACAGCTCGTTCGCCAAAATGGCTCAAGACGAAAATGAAACCAAACTTGCCTTGGAAATCAAGGATGAAATAGTCGCGGTATGGATCAATTTGGCAAGGAGCGATAAGTTTAGACGGAACATGGTATCGCAACCGAAAGCGGTTTTAGCCAGGGATGAAATGTTTAGAGATATGCTGTTGGGTTTAGGTTTGTTGTCGCCGAATGACGAGGACGAAAATGAAGAGAGTGCAAGAGGACCGAGATAGAGATCATTTGTAAAATATTTTAATGCATGCCAATACTCGTACTATGTTAAAGAAGAAATCCACTTTGTTTGCCCTCACATAAAATAACAGAGATAGAATACTTAGTATAAGCGTACATAATGAGCGCAAAGAACAAGAAGAGATAGAGTAATTAAACGAATGTCCGGATACTTCCAACCGTGGTACACCGTCTTTATTGTCTCCATCTCTTTCGTATGTTTAGTGAAAGACTACGTCCAATCGGATTTGTTGTTCTGCGCAGCTCTCGCTTTATTGATAACCGGGAAAGTCATCACCGTGGAAGAAGGCATACAAGGATTCGCCAACGAAGGACTATTAACCGTGGCTGCTTTATTCGTCGTTGCACAAGGTATATCCAGCACAGGCGGTTTAGATTGGTACATGGGCCGCTTTTTAGGTAAACCGAAGACGATTGCGTCGGCGCAAATACGGTTGATGTTCCCAATCGCTATAATATCAGCGTTTTTGAACAATACGCCGGTAGTTGCAGTGATGATTCCAATCGTCCAAAGGTGGGCAGAGAACAACGGGATGAGTAAGAAACAAGTTTTAATGCCTTTATCGTTTGCGAGCATTTTAGGCGGGACATGTACGTTGATTGGGACGTCGACAAACTTAGTCGTCACCGGGATGTTAGAGACATGGGCAAAAGAGAATAAAGAAAATATAGGCGCAGAGAAGGTGGACATTGGCTTGTTCGATTTAGGAAAGTACGGGGTGCCGGTAGCGTTTAGTGGTATCGTGTACGTGATTATATTTTCAAAGTATTTGTTGCCGGGCGGGAATTTGCAAAGAGGGAGACGGAACGGTTCATCTTCACAAACAAACAGAGCTGCGGAAGACGACGATAACGAGGACATTATTGTTGGCGCGAAAGTGACGCCGTGGTCAGACGCGGTTGGGAGAACTATCGAAGCGTCTGGGTTGAGAGGGTTACCTGGTTTGTATCTCGTTTCCGTGAGACGGAGTGGGAGTTTGATTCGAGCGGTTGGGCCCGAGTTTATCATCAACCAAGGCGACATTTTGTACTTTACAGGGTTGATTGAATCTCTCGGGAGTATATCTAGCGAACATGGTTTAACTGCAATAACGCATGAAGACGACGACCACGACGAACCGCCGTCATCGGAAGTAACGACTATTCGCGAAAATGTGGCGAGAGCCTCTTCCTCGGAAGCGATGCGAGAAATTCTCGATTTGCAGACGCTGGCGCGATCTCAAGCCATCGATGGGAGAGACAAAGCTGAGCATCTATACAGAGATAGGCGCGATACGTCCGATACTATAGGAGGCGATGAAGTTTCTGTCTCGTCTGCTGAGATGAATATAACACTTGGCCCGGCTTTAGTTTCCGTAGAGAAAGATCCGGACGCATCGGAGGGTGATCAAGCTCGAATGGTTCTTGGAATCAGTGCCACCGATAGACCCGGTTTATTACATGATATCTCGAAAAGTCTCAATCGTCTTAAAGTGCAATGCTTACACAGCGAAGCGAGTGCGGTTGGTGGACGTTCGATATCCATTTGGAGAATAGTAGCGCTCGATCCGGAAACAAAACGAGAAGAAATCCGTGCTGTCGTGCAAGCGATGCTGGCGCCCACGACGGGCTCTGGTGCGCAAAAGGAAAGAGGTCAAATGGTCATGCGATGCAAAGTGAAAGTTGGATCAACGTTGGTGCATAAATTTGTGAAAGACGTCGATTTTCGCGCGACGTACGGCGGCGCCATCGTTGCCGTCCAAAGGAACGGACGTGCCCCGAGTGGAAAGTTACGAAACGTTCGATTAGAAGCAAACGACGATTTAGTCGTACAGGTAAGGCCAGATTCGCCTTTGGTGACGTTGCAACAAATAGCCAGGAACGCAGCTTTGAAAGCCAAGCAAGAAAACGAGTCCGGAAGAGGAGAAGGGCGAGGAAGCGGCTCGAATAGTCGAAGAAGCAGTCACGATAATTTACTTAGCTCTTCGGGAAGAAACCGTCGCGGGAGTGGTAACATGAGTCCAAGAAACCGGAGCTTGAGCGTATTACCGATGACGACGGCAGTTTTAGATGTCGAACGTGGTAACGACGACGACGCCGAATATAACGAAGCGCTGAGGAACGAAATCACCGCGGTTGCAAATATGGAAATTAATGAGGAGGATTTGACCGGCTTAGATAGATGCAAAGTTGATTTCGATATTCCATGGGAAGAAATCATGCAGTTGGGCGACGACGCCAAAGAATTTTTGATTGGCGTAAAAATTGAAAACACGGCGAGACAATTCATCGGCAAAAGCGCGATTGAGGCCGGATTGAGAACTTTGCCAAAGCTTTTCCTCGTATCTATTGAGCGCGGTGTGTATGATGCGAATAACATGTTACAAGAAGAGTTGACCATTGACGTTACGGAGCCGTTAGCACCTGGTGACATTCTCTGGTACGCCGGAGAGGCAGTTGCAGTATCTTCCTTACGAAAAATCCCAGGCTTGACGACGCTCGGCTCTGACCAAGCATCCAAACTATCGTCTTCCAATCAAGATCGAAGACTTGTTCAAGCCGTCATCGCTAAGAACGGGCCTTTAGTTGGGAAAAGTATCAGAGATATGAAATTTCGCACGAGATATAACGCTGTCGTTTTAGCGGTACATCGCGAAGGCGCCAGAGTGCATGCGAAAATGGGTGAGGTTGTTTTACACGCCGGAGATGTGTTATTATTAGACGCAGGCCCAGATTTAGTTCGCGAAGGTTTTGCGTTGGTTTCTATTTTAGAGGATTCTGCGCCTCCGCGGCTCTCTCTGTTAGTACCGGCCATTTCTTGCGCGGTGGCGATGATTGTGTTGTACACATTTGGTGTAATGAGTTTATTAGTCGCCGCGATTCTCGCCGCCGGTGTTATGATTGCCTCGGGCGCGATGTCTCAACAAGAAGCGCGAGATGCCATCAAATGGGACGTCATTGTTACCATCGCAGCTGCTTTTGGTTTATCCAAAGCGCTTCAGAATTCCGGTGTGGCGAGTTTCATGGCTGAACAACTCGTCAAGTTAGGCACGGCGACAAACACGGGAGAGATTGGATTATTCGTCGGCGCCTACCTGGCTACTTTTCTCATATCCAACGTCGTAACGAATAATGCCGCTGCGGCGTTAATGTTCCCAATCGTCGCCGAAGCGGCTGTAGAAGCCAATGTATCTTTACTCAAAATGTCCTACCTTCTCATGCTCGGCGCCTCGGCATCGTTCATGTCACCGTTTGGCTATCAAACCAACTTGATGGTCTACGGTCCCGGCGGGTACGTGTTTAAAGATTTCTTAACCTTTGGTTTCCCCATGCAGCTCGTGCAGTTGATCGTTTCTGTGGCCGTAATCGCCGCGGACGAGTTATGGTGGCTCTTATGGCTCGTCTTAGGCGGCGTCTTGTTGGTCGTTTGTGTTGCGAAAGTGTACGGGTTCGAAAACACTATCTCAAAGGTGAAGATATGGAAGAAAAATAGTTGAAAGAAAGAAGAACGGTATATTTAGGTAGTGGTATATATAGTAAAACAAGTGTAGTATACAAGTCTAGAAAGTAGAAGGAAGCAGCCCACGGAACTGCATCTTCATTCATCCTCGCGCTTTCTTCTCTTCTTAATTTTTAGTGTTAGTAGTACAAAGGTGATTTTGGTACAAGCCGATCCGAGCTCCCTGCACTTTTGGAGGACAGAGCAGGGTAAAAGAGAGAGATAATAAACTATCTCATACTGCTCCAGGCCACGGCCGCGTTTACTCTCCGACGCTCGATATCCGCCGATTTCACTCCTCTGTCAGTAGTAGCAGCCGTTTGTTCTTTTTGTTCCATCTTTACTGGCGCCGTCGCCGTCGCGGGTTGTAAAGACGAGGAACCTTCCTCTTCTTCTCGTCTTTGCTGACTGGACAGGTGACCAAAGGACAACAATTTCGAGGTGGGGACTTTTAACGCGCTCTCTCCAGTCCTCATGGTTTGGATAAACCCGTACGCAAACCCACCCAAAATGGACGCTTTGGCCAAATTCTGCGTGTTTCGCAAAATCGCGTTGGATATGTTCGTTATCATCATCAACCCTTGGTATTAATTAATTTACGTCAAGCAGCGCGCAAAAATTCTTCCGCCTTTTCTTCTTGGGCGTAAAAAGTGGTAGAATAAAACAGAGTATAAAAGCGCGGTAGTAGTAGTACGTATCGCCACAACTCGAAAAAAGTCGAAGGGATAAAACGTTGCTCTCTCCTTTTCGACCGAGAAAGGCGACGCTTTCTCTTCGCGAAGCGCGCGTTTTCTCGTTTTGACAATTTTGCGTCCTTCGGCTCTCTCTTTATACAAAAAAAGATGCTTTTGCGATATTTTTCTTTTTTTGTACTGCGCTCGTATCATTTTTATCTCATCCGTCCATTTTTGTCGTTTGGTCGTCGAAAAAAGAGGAACAAAAAAAAGAGAGAGGGAGGAAACAACACAACGGGGGGCATCCCTTTTTTTCTTTTCTTTTTTTTCCCACAACAACACAAACGAAGAAGAACAAGAACAAGAACACAAGATGCACCAAGAGACGAGAGACGAGA
>MDTG01090941.1_pt1 | contig 12848 bp, 13 predicted proteins | sample 811421 | NCBI WGS metagenome assembly MDTG01 (sample SAMN05326645, study PRJNA326480) | marine metagenome | isolation source: seawater | place: Pacific Ocean: South East | collected 2011
CCGCGTTATACTGTGTATCCTGAACATATACGCTTTTTGCCATCCATGGCACCGCGTTATACTGTGTATCCTGAACATATACGCTTTTTGCCATCCATGGCACCGCGTTATACCGTACATCCTGTACATATACGCTTTTTGCCATCCATGGCACCGCGTTATACCGTACATCCTGTACATAAAAAAGCCCCGAGGAATCCTCGGGGCAAGCGGTCTACACAACAATGACAGGATAACTAGATAGGGTTAGACTTCGGCATAGCGGTGGCTTAAGGCATCAAAGAATTGTTCCCTAAGCTTGCTGACTTCACGTTTAATGTCTTGGGCTTCTTGTTCATTTAAATCTTTTTTATCAATATAAAAGTGGCGGCGAAAAAAAATCACCTTGCTGCGAAATTTGCGCAGGCTTTTATACAGTGGCTTTTCATTGAGTAATAACAGCTTAGATTCGGCAGCGGTTAGCTCATTGAAGCTATGGACCAGCTCATCAAGCACCAAGTAAAGTTCGCTGCGGCGGCTTTGAGGCCAGTCGTAACGGTTTTTGGTGGCATTCATGTATTCATTGATTAATTCGAAGTACTTCATAAATACGTGATGGACTTGTTCTGCTTGTTGCGCAATGCCTTCTAATAAATCACGCTGGTGGTCTAGGCGCTGCTGGGCTCGGTTGTGCTTAATGCGCATGCCCGATAGCCAGTACCCAGATAAACCGGCAATCATGGCACCAAGGGTGACCTTGATGCTGGTATCTAAAATGACGATCAGTTCTTGCATGGTATCTCCGCGTCAAAAAAACGATGGTTATCCTTGAAAAGCAAAAACAACACCACCATTAAGGTATCTTGGTAAAAAAGAGAGAAATTATGAGATTTTTATTGTTATTGGTCCTATTGCCCCTTATTGAAGTGGCAGTCTTTGCGCAAGTTGGTGGTAAGTTAGGGGCTATGACCGCGGTTTTTATGACCTTGTGTACCGCATTCTTAGGGGTGTTTTTAATCAAGACCCAGGGTTTTCGCACATTAAGTTTGGTTCGTGAGCAAATTGCTCAAGGTCAAATGCCGGCGCAAACCGTTTTAAGTGGTTTGATGGTGTTTATTTGTGGCGCATTGCTGCTAATACCGGGATTTGTCACCGATACATTGGCTTTGATCGGCCTTTTACCCTTTGTTCGCAATACATTGGCAGCGGCTATTTTACAAAAAGGCATGATCATACAGCCTGGTGGGCAAGCTCCAGGTCAGGGGCCGACAAAGGGTGAAAGCGGTAATGTTATTGAAGGTCAGTACCGCCGGGAAGATTAATTGAAAAAAAACTCAGGTAAGGTGTTGAATTCTCCTTAGCCGCCCCCATTTTAACAACACGATTTTAATCCGGTGATGCTAAGTCACTTAATAATAAAAGAATTGGCTGTCTCAGCCATTTAACACTGAAACTCGTTTGGAGATACGTTAATGAAAATCCGTCCGTTACACGATCGAATTGTTGTTCGTCGTAAAGAAGAAGAAACTAAAACGGCTGGCGGTATCGTGCTTCCTGGCGCAGCTGCGGAAAAACCGAACCAAGGTGAAGTCGTAGCAGTCGGTACTGGCCGCATTTTACAAAATGGTGATGTTCAAGCCCTAGCGGTAAAAGAGGGTGATACCGTATTGTTTGGTCAATACGGCACTAACACAGTAAAAATTGATGGCGAAGAGCTATTGATTATGAGCGAAGGCGAGATCTACGGCATCATTGAAGCTTAATCTTCAGTTCACGTTTGTTATTTTCAATAAGTATATTTTAAGGAATTGAATCATGGCTAAAGAAGTAATTTTTAGTGATAGCGCTCGCAAAAAAATGCTGGCGGGTGTCAACGTTTTAGCAGACGCAGTAAAAGTAACCTTAGGACCAAAAGGTCGTAACGTTGTTTTAGACAAATCTTTTGGCGCACCAACCATTACTAAAGATGGTGTATCGGTTGCAAAAGAAATCGAGCTAGAAGACAAGTTCGAAAACATGGGCGCGCAAATGGTTAAAGAAGTGGCGTCTCAAGCAAACGATAAAGCGGGCGACGGTACTACGACTGCAACAGTTTTAGCACAAGCCATCATTAATGAAGGTCTTAAGTCGGTTGCTGCTGGCATGAACCCAATGGATCTTAAGCGTGGTATTGATAAAGCCACTGCGGCTGTTGTAGAAGAGTTAGCCAAACTAGCACAACCATGCGCTGATGGTAAATCCATCGCACAGGTAGGTACTATTTCTGCAAACTCTGATAGCACGGTAGGTGACTTGATTGCTCAAGCAATGGAGAAAGTAGGTAAAGAAGGTGTGATTACCGTTGAAGAAGGCCAAGGTCTTCAAGACGAACTTGAAGTGGTTGAAGGTATGCAGTTTGATCGTGGTTACCTATCACCTTACTTCATTAATAACCAAGAAAAAATGAATGTTGAGCTAGAGAACCCTGTGATTCTTTTAGCCGACAAGAAAATTGATAACCTACAAGAAATCATCCCATTGCTAGAAGCAGTTGCTAAGTCTGGTCGCCCACTATTAATCGTAGCGGAAGACGTTGAAGGCCAAGCACTAGCAACCTTAGTGGTTAACACTATGCGTGGTACCTTCAAGGTAGCGGCGGTTAAAGCGCCTGGTTTTGGTGATCGTCGTAAAGCTATGTTGCAAGACATTGCGATTCTAACCGGTGGTAAAGTGATTTCTGAAGAAGTCGGTATGAGTCTTGAAACCACGACTTTAGAAGACCTAGGTACAGCTAAGAAGATCGTAATCGACAAAGAAAATACCGTTATGGTTGGCGGTGCAGGCTCTGAAGCCGATGTTAAAGTACGTTGCGATCAAATTCGCAGTGAAGCGGAAGCATCTACTTCTGAATATGACAAAGAAAAACTGCAAGAACGTCTGGCTAAATTAGCCGGTGGTGTTGCGGTGATCAAAGTCGGCGCTGGCTCTGAAATCGAAATGAAAGAGAAAAAAGACCGCGTTGAAGATGCCCTTCAAGCCACTCGCGCAGCGGTAGAAGAAGGCGTAGTAGCCGGTGGTGGTGTTGCATTGATTCGTGCCTTAAGCCAAGTAACGGTTCAAGGTGACAACGATGACCAAAATGTTGGTATCGCGTTAGCACTTCGTGCAATGGAAGCGCCGATTCGTCAAATCTCTGCCAATGCAGGTGATGAAGGTTCTGTTGTTGTGGATAAAGTGAAATCCGGTGAAGGTAACTTTGGTTACAACGCGGCAACAGGTGTATACGGTGACATGATCGAAATGGGGATTCTTGACCCTGCGAAAGTGACACGCTCTTCACTTCAAGCAGCGGCTTCAATTGGTGGTTTAATGATCACTACAGAAGCCATGGTTGCAGAGATTCCTGAAGAAAAAGGCGCGGCCATGCCAGATATGGGTGGCATGGGCGGAATGGGTGGTATGGGCGGCATGATGTAATTCAGCCTTTCACCTTACGCTATAAAAGAAGGTCTCCTGAGGGAGGCCTTTTTTTTGCCTTGTAAATAGTGCTTATTTTTTGTGCGCTGGCTCACTTAGTCTAATATTTTGTCAAATTTTACCGTTTTGTTTCACTTTTTTGTCATACAGTGGTGTTACAGTCTTGCTTACCTGCTTTACAATGGTGCCCCTTAGATTTGTACAAGGTTGTTGCATAGTGGCTAAGGCCAAAGGAAATAAACGCTTAATTGCCGTCAGTATTATTATTTATGTTGTTTGCTTAATCGCACTTACCCCATTGAATGTGGTTTATCGAGCCCTGTCACCTAACAACTTACCGGTTGATGTGTTGGCGGTTTCCGGCACCCTATGGCAAGGTCAGGTGGTTGTTAAGCACGCAATGACAGGTCAAGTATCGAGTGATTGGTCGTTACACCCATGGAGTTTGCTAACGGGTAATATCAAAGCGGATCTTGCAGTGGACTCCAATGCTGCTCAGTTTAATACTCAACTTTCTTATAATGCGTTGTCACAGCAAGTTAACCTTGAAAAAACCAGCGGTTTTGTCAGTGCAGGGTTGATCAATCGTGTGATCGCACAATCAAAAACTCAAATTAACGGTGATATTGAACTGACTAATACCGATATTATCTACAACCTAGCAACAGGTGAAAGCGATCAAGCCAATGGCCAGCTTGTTTGGATGGGTGGGCAGGTGAATTACCCTAAAGGTCGTAAAATGGCATCGGCCAATTTACCCATGTTAGTTGCTAAATTAAGCAGTCAAAATAATGAGTTACACGCGCAAGTGGCAACTGTGGAAGGTCTACAGGTGGCCAATGCCAGTTTAAAGAAAGATGGCTGGGCCAATGTAGCGGTGCGAAAAGCCATGATCGATTTAGTGGGTGAGAAGTGGCCGAACAAGGTTTCGGCTGATGCCATCGTATTTGAAATTTCTGAGCGTATTTTAACTCGCTAGTAATAAGGTTTATTCGTGCATTGGACAGAACATAAAGCATTCCAACCCAGTATTACCGCAGCTAAGTGGGTATTGAGTGTATGCGTGTCTTATCAGCTGGCAGTCCTTACCTGGCTGATTATTGATCAGCCAGTTGTGGTATTACCAGAAGCGTCCCAAGGGCAGGCGGACATGGTTGCCATGCCTCAGTCGTATGGACTTGCGCAAAGAGATATTTTTGGCAGTGCCGCGCAAACAGCTCTTATACCTCAGCAAGAAATTGATGCGCCCAAAACCCGTTTACGTCTGTTACTAATGGGTGTGTTTGTGGCCACAGATAAAACGCAATCCAGTGCCATTATTGCCGAGCAAGGTCGCGACGGTAAGTTCTTCAAGGTTGGTGATCGCGTGCAAGGGCGTGCTTTATTGTCTCAAGTATATGAAGACAAGGTGATTTTAGATAACAGCGGTAAGTTTGAAACATTAACCTTCGCAGAAACCAAAAAAGCGTTGCAAGGCATTACCGCCAATACTCGCAAGATCGGCTCTGCATCTCAGCCTAGGCCTTCTTCGCGCAGTAATAAAAAAGAATTTAAACAAGCGCTGCGTGGTGTGCGCACAGCAGAACAATTTGTTGGCTTTGCTAAGCAGCAATTAGAGGACCCGCAGCAAGCCATGGAGAACCTTGGTTTACAAGCAACCGGTGATGGCTATGTGTTAACACCATCATCCACAATGTTAATGAGCATTGGGATGAAACCGGGGGATAAATTAATTTCTGTTAATGGTTACCAACTGGGTAACCCAGAGCAGGATAAATCAATTATTGATGAAGTTTACGCATCTGGAAGTGCCCGCATTGTCATTGAACGTGGCAGTCGACGTATGACCATCAATCACGCGTTTTAAATATGGTCTTGGATATGAAAATAAGAAATTGGATTCACGCCGTCATTATGTTGTTGCTACTCCCTAGCACCCTAACATTGGCCGAAGAACAAACATGGAAAGTCAGCTTAAAAGACGCAGATATTAAAGCGTTTATTTCACAGGTGGCCAATATAACCGGTTACAGTTTTGTGATTGACCCGCGAGTAAAAGGCAAGGTGACCATTGATTCAAACACATCCATGTCAAAAGACGACGTGTATGAAATGTTTCAATCGGTTTTACAAGTCCATGGCTTTGCGGCGATCCCTGCTGGTGGCATCATTAAAATTGTTCAGCAAAATGATACCAAGCAAGAAGGTGGCATGCCTACGGCTTTGCGTACGACGAAACAAAGCGAGCAGTTAATTACCCAAGTCATTCAAATCAAAGATACACCCGCATTGGATCTTGTCCCTATCTTACGTCCAATGGTGGCAAAGTATGGTCACTTAGCTGGTGTAAAAAGTGCTAACGCACTAATCGTTACAGACCATGCTTCTAACGTACGTCGTTTAGAAAAAATCATTGAGCGTTTAGATGGCTCAGGTGTATCAGAACTTGAAGTGGTGCAATTAGAAGAAGCCTGGGTTGGTGACATTGTTGATATTCTTACCAGTCTTGACCCTGAAAAAGTTAGCCAAGGTGGTAAAACAAAAGAGGCCAGTGGTGTGGCTGGGCGTATTCGAGTGGTCGCGGATGAGCGTGCTAATCGACTAATTATTCGCGGTGAAAAAAGCGCCCGTGAAAAAGTTAAAAATCTTATTGTAAGTTTAGATAAACCGTCTAAGTTTTCAGGTAAGGCGTCCGTTCTTCGCTTGCAGCACGCAGATGCAAAAGAAATGGCAGACCTATTGAAAAACTTAATGGGTGATGTCAAAGATGAAAAAGGCAAAAGCCAAGCCACCAATGGGGTGAGCATTCACGCCGATACTGGCTTAAATGCCTTAGTGGTGCGTGCGGAACCTTCTACCATGAGTGAAATAAAAGAGATCGTTTCACAACTGGACATTCGCCGTGCCCAGGTACTGATTGAAGCGGCAATATTAGAAGTGTCGGGCAATAAAGATAACCGTGTCGGCGTGCAAACCGCACTGGTTGATGGTGACGCCGTTGCCTCTGGAAGCAGTGATACGCCGCTGACCGCCACGAGCTTTTCAGATGCGGGCACCAGTATTATTGATATGATTACCGGTATTGCCAGTGGTACGTCGTTGCCGTTAAGTTCTGGTTTAACACTGGGTGGTGCTGGTAAAGCGGGCAGTAATGATTTTGCATTCTTAATTCAAGCGCTTGAATCGGTTTCCAATACCAACTTATTAAGTACGCCAAGTGTGATGACACTGGATAACCAAGAAGCTGAAATTATTGTCGGTCAAAATGTCCCTTTTGTTACGGGCCAACAAACCACTAGTAACAGCAGTTCAAACTTATTTAACACCATTGAGCGTAAAGACATTGGTACGACACTTAAAGTAATTCCCCATGTACAAGACGGCAAGTTTATTCGTTTAGAGGTTGAACAAAGCACGGAATCGGTTTCCACTACCACGGTAGAAGGGCAGTCAGATTTAATTACTAATAAGCGTGAAATCAAAACTCAGATTCTGGCCGAAGACGGTGAGATTATTATGCTGGGTGGTTTGATTCGTGATGCCGTTGAACAAAGTGAAAGTAAGGTACCTTTTTTAGGTGATATCCCAATTCTGGGTTGGTTATTCCGCTCTTCTAGTGAAGTGCATGTTAAGCAGAATCTAATTGTATTATTGAAGTCTTCGGTTATCTTGAGTAAAGAAACCAACCAAGAAGTTTTACGCCGTAAATACGATGGCATTTATGATGTGGATCTTAGTCGCCATATTGGTGATGAAGCCATTGATGATAAGTTACAGTCGTTATTTGATCACTAATCAATAGTGAGGCATAAAAAAACCAAGCTTAAGCTTGGTTTTTTTATGCCTGTTGATATGAAGCTGTTATAGATTTAGTTAATTAACAATTCTAAAGCAAGGTTCATATTTTGTTCCTCCAGGGAGCTTCATACGGTGTTGCTCGACCATGCTGCTCAAAAGTGACTCCATAGGGGCAATGATTTTACTGTCGCCATGAATTTCAAATGGTCCAAATTCTCTAACGGCTAATATACCGTCTTGTTTGACGTTGCCTGCCACAATGCCACTGAATGCACGGCGTAAGTTTGCCGCTAGAATATGAATCTCTTGATCAAAGGATAAATTTAATTTACTCATATTCTCGTGATTGGGAATAAAAGGAGTTTGAAATTCTTTATCAATGGTCAGCATCCAATTATAGAAAAAGGCATCGTTATTTTCTTTTCTAAATGTCGTGACCTTTTTAATATTATCGCGCATGTAAACCGCCACTTGCTCGGGGTCATCGATAATAATTTTATAGCGCTCACGGGCTTGCTCGCCTAGGCATTGCGCAATAAAAGCATCAATTTTTTCAAAGTAGGCTTTGGCTGAGCTTGGGCCGGTAAATACCAGTGGGAAAGGTATGTCTTTGTTTTTTGGGTGCAGTAAAATGCCCAACAAATATAAGATTTCTTCTGCGGTGCCCGCGCCGCCAGGAAATACGATGATGCCATGGGCACAACGCACAAACGCCTCTAAGCGTTTTTCGATGTCTGGCAGTATAACTAGCTCATTCACGATCGGGTTGGGGGCTTCTGCGGCAATAATGCCCGGCTCTGTAATCCCCACATAGCGCCCGCGACGATTATGTTGCTTAGCATGGCCTATGGTTGCGCCTTTCATTGGGCCTTTCATGGCGCCAGGGCCGCAACCGGTGCCCACATCCAATGCCCTTAGGCCAAGTTGGTATCCAACTACTTTTGTATAATCGTATTCTTCGCGACTAATACTGTGGCCACCCCAACAGACTACTAAGTCAGACGCCATGCCGTAACGCAACATGTTAGCGTTGCGTAAAATATGGAACACCATATTGGTGATTTGTTCGCTGTTTTGTTCTTGGTCGTCACTGGCGAGAAACTGAGGGTTATTAATGATTTCATCATGGATATAAATAATATCGCGCAGCACGGCAAATAAGTGTTCACGAATCCCAAAAATTACTTCGCCATCGACAAATGCATCGCTGGGCGCATTGATTAAATCCAATACGATACCGCGATCCAGTTGAATGACTTGAATATCAAAATCATCGTATTCCTTTTTTTCATCCATGTAGTCATCGCTCATGCTACCGCAATTGAGAACGGCAAATGCACAGCGTTTGAATATTTCGTGAAGACCACCTTCACTGACATCTTTTAAACGGTTTACTTCGTGACGGGATAAAACTCGGAGTGCTTTACGAGGGGTAATACGAACTTGTTCTACGGCCATATAAATCATCCATTTTCTAGTTAAAACGCATTATCACAGCTAACAATGTACTCGTTTTAATATTACTATTTTAAGCGGCTTTTATTTTATGCCCAAAACTCCATTGGACCATATTGACTGGTGAGTTTTAATATATCACTGCGCGTCACCATGCCTATTATTTCTTTTTCTTCGTTTACGATGGGCAAACACCCTATGTGTTCATCAAACATAACATGAGCCAATTGGTGAATGTCTGTTTGTTCGGTGGCTGCGTAAACCTTTTTTTGCAGCCATTGGGCGCGAGGGTGTTTAAACGCCAGCGCCTTTAAAATGTCACCCTCTGAAACAATTGCATTGAGCGTGCCGTTTTGGGTAATCGGTAGGTGTTTTATTTTATACTGTTGCATGGTTTGCCAGGCGGATTCCAATTCCAATGCGGATAGGTCCATACTCACCACGGGTTGGCTCATAATCTCAAACGCTTGATACACTTTTTGTATGGGTTGGTTGGATTGCTGATTGTCAGCATACGCTTGATGGCCAGACTGTGATTGGCCTTTAACGGAGCGAACTGGGTTGCTGGCTTCTAAAGGTGCGGTACCGGATTGTTTAGGTACCGTATATTGGCGAATGGCAGAGCTGCCTTGATCAATCATAATAAAGGGCATACGACCCTCCTAACGGTTAGCTTGACCAACCCAATCTTGAAATTGTGCTTTTTCAAAGTCACTGGCTTTGAGCCACCAAAATTGTAATTGCTTAAGATTAGGGTAGGAGACACTTTCGATATCGTCATCTTCTTTAAATGCTAACGGGTCTTCTTTCGCAATATGACTGCCGCTGACCACTTGGTAATCACTGACGAGGTTCACACTGGGGTTTGCGATGAATTGCTGGGCTTGATTTACGTTATCAAGTGGTGGTGTTTGAATGCGCAGTACTTCACCAGCTTGAAAGTCCCCAGTAAAGGTAATCTGGCCACTGGACAAGGTTTGATGGTTATCGGCGTCTATTTCAAACAGGTCGCTATAGCGTAATACGAGTGTATGCAAACCTGAGGTGAGTTTGATCTTTAAATCGTGATTACGAAATGTCTGATTAAACTGCGCCACTTGCTGACCGTCTAAGCTCAGTAATTCAAAATGGAGTGGTAGAATCAATTGCACCTCTTGGTCTTGACCAACTGAAGGGCCGTCGTAGAGACGAACTTGCTGCGCACTTGTGCAGCCTTGAATGAATACAATAAGGGTTAAAAAAAGAAAGCGCATAAACATCTTCTTGAGTAAATATGTCTTTCATTGTGCGGCTGATAGCACTGATATTCAAGGGATCGTTGAGTTTGTAGCGCTTTGGGTTTATAACGTGGGCATGTTTTAAAGGTGAATTTATGCAACGTACATTTCGACTCACTATTTCGTGCCCAGACGGCATTGGTATTGTGGCAAAAGTAGGGCAATTTGTATCAAGCCATGGTGGCTGGATCGTAGAAGCCAATCATTATGCAGACCCTGTGAGCGGTTGGTTTTTTATGCGTCACTCTATTAAAGCGGAGTCTTTGCCGTTTTCTTTAGAAGAGTTTAAGCAGGCTTTTGCGCCCATTGCCCAAGAGTTTTCCATGGAGTGGTCAGTGAGTGATAGCAGTGAAAATAAAAAGCTGGTGTTGCTGGCCTCCAAAGAAAGTCATTGTTTGGTGGATTTACTGCACCGCTGGCACAGCGGTGAATTGAAGTGTGATATCCCGTGTGTCATCTCTAATCATGATGATTTACGCAGTTTAGTTGAATGGCATGGGATTCCGTTTTTTCATGTACCGGTGGATAAGGCAAATAAGGCAGAACACTTTCATCGGGTGAGCCAGCTAATTGCTGAGCATAACGCCGATAGCATTGTCCTCGCGCGTTATATGCAAATTTTACCTGCGGATGTTTGTGAAACATACGAAGGGCGTATTATTAATATTCATCATAGCTTTTTACCGTCGTTTGCCGGAGCCAAACCTTATCATCAAGCGGCGCAGCGTGGTGTGAAACTCATTGGTGCCACCTGTCACTATGTGACGCAGGAATTAGACGCTGGCCCAATCATTGACCAAGATGTGATTCGCATTAGCCATAAAGACACGGTGGAAGACATGGTGCGCTTAGGTAAAGATGTTGAAAAAATGGTGCTAAGCCGTGGTGTGCGTTTGCACCTTGAGGATAAAGTTTTACGTCATGGCAACAAGACGATCGTCTTTTAGTTGAGGCTTCTTAACACGCTTCACGTTACAAAGGTCGTCCTGAACTTAGCGTTCCTAGCCATCCATGGCTTCACGTTACAAAGGTCGTCCTGAACTTAGCGTTCCTAGCCATCCATGGCTTCACGCTATACGGTTCGTCCTGAACGTAAAAAACCGGCCTTGGCCGGTTTTTTGTCATGAGCACTCAGTGAAACTTAGCCGCGCACTTTTTTCAGCAAGCTCATGCTACGACCTGGGTGTAAGCTGATGCTTGGGGTTTCATCGGCCACTTGTTGGTGGCTGTGACGTAAGCGGAAGTTCTTATCGATACGACGTACACAAAGGGTTAAGCGAACGGTTAACCAGCGATAGTCCTGTGTATTACGCGTATGCAAGACCACAGATGCTTCGTTATCAATGATCTCTTGGCAAATCGGGCTAAGGGCGGTACGAATTTGGCGTGTTTCACGGCCGTCGATCAGCTCCTGGTCGAGGTCAAAGTCAGCAATGGGCTTTGATTGTTCTTCTGCATTGTTGATGGCTCTTGCCGCTGTATTGGCTTTTTCTCGTTGCGCTTTCAACGTAGCTAACTTCGCGGCTGCTTCACGTTTGGCTTGTTCTTCTTTACGAAGTTGTGCCAGCTTACGCTCTTTTTCTTCAGCAAGGCGACGTCGATCAGCGGCTTGTTTTTCTGCTTTTTGTTTGGCTAAACGGGCAGCGGCCAGTTGTTTTTCTTTTTTCGCTTTTTCAGCCTTGGCTTTAGCGTTATCTTTTTTAGCAACCGTGACTGGTTTAGCTTTTGCTTGAGCAGGCTTGGCAGTGGCGGGTTTTGCTTTGGCAACCGCTGAGCTGCCGCCAAAGACGCTGTCTAACTTGTCCTGTGTGGCTTCTAGGCCAGGGGTTAGGTAAGCCAGCATCCATACGTTATCAAGATATAGTTGTGCTTTAGTAAACTTTTTTGCGGCAATGGATTTATTGGCAAGCTCTACATAAATTTTACCCACTTGGTAAACACGACTGTTAATACGCTGGTCGTAGGGGGCAAGAGACTTAAATTGCCAGATTTTATCGATGGCATTATTGCCCGCAGGGGTGCTCAAACGCTTCGCACTGATGTCAGCATCAATCTTGGATAATAACTGATCAGATATCTCATCGGCCATGACTGCACTGGAAAGCACTGAAACTAACAAATAGGTCAGTGCCGTTTTGAATAAGGTTTTCATAGGCAATACTCAGTTTTTTGTTTTTATATCGGTATTTGATGGCCATTATTGCCTAGGCCTATGGGATAATGCAATGCTTGCGTCGGTCTGAATGGGCTAATTTCCGCCGATATATTTAAATGTGCTAAGAAAAGGAGCTGAAAATGTTGCGATGGGGCATGATTTTATTGTTTTTACCATGTGTTGTGTTGGTGACCCTATACATGATGGAGGCGCAGGATGTCGCTCGTTGTCTAGATGCTGGTGGCAGCTGGGATTATGTTCTGGGCTTATGTGATCAGCAGGCTAAACATGAATTAGTCTCTTTCATGACTCGCCATGGCTTTTGGGTCAACACTGGCATGCTGATATCTATAGTGGGCTTGATTATGGGAACCTGGGGCATGATTCTAAAAGGTATGTCGACGCCTAAAGACCGTGACTAAACTAGCTTAACCGTCGGTTTCGCCACCGCGATAACGAAATTCAAGGTGGCGATAATGACGTGATAGTGTTTGCGACTGCGGAATATCATAGCGATAGACTTGACGAACCGCGCGTATGGCGGAGCGGTCCAATTGTGCATTGCCACTAGGCAGGTGTACCCAGGCGTCACTTAAATAGCCGTATTCATCAATATCCAAGCGTATAATTCCCCAAGTATCTGAGCTGAGCCCTGGGGGTTTGACCCAGACAAAATCCACCTGCTCACCGATGCGTTTTAATACCTCGTTGTACCAGCGGGCTTTTTC
>MDTG01356548.1_pt1 | contig 12847 bp, 12 predicted proteins | sample 811421 | NCBI WGS metagenome assembly MDTG01 (sample SAMN05326645, study PRJNA326480) | marine metagenome | isolation source: seawater | place: Pacific Ocean: South East | collected 2011
AGAAGTGAAAGACCTATTCCATTAACACATAGAAAAAAAATATCTCTTTTTTGTAATGTAGATATCAAAAATGTTATCCAAACTGTTGATGTAAAAACAATTTATGAAGCACCAATAAGCTTCAATAGTGAAAAATTGGATACACAAGTTTTAAATTATTTTAAGATTAAATCTAAAAAAAATGTAAATTTAAATCCTTGGAAAAAAATAACTAATACAGTTTTACATACTAAAAAATCTGTGAATATTGCTATAATTGGTAAATATGTAAACTTAAAAGACGCTTATAAATCTTTGGATGAGGCATTGACTCACGGAGGTATTAAAAATAATTTAAAAGTTAATTTAGTTAGAATTGAGTCAGATTTTCTAAAATCTTCTGACATCAATAAAAAACTCAAAAATGTTTCAGGTATTTTAATTCCAGGAGGTTTTGGAAAGAGAGGTACTGAAGGAAAAATTTCAGCAATAAGGCATGCTAGAAAAAATAAAATTCCATTTTTAGGTATTTGTTTTGGGATGCAAATGGCAATAATTGAATTCGCAAGAAATCAGTTAAATATTTCAAAAGCAACCTCTAGTGAATTTGGTTCTGGAGGAGAGCCAATAATTGGTTTAATAAATGAATGGAGCAAAGGTGCTGAAATTATTAAAGGAACTGATAAAAACTTAGGTGGGACTATGAGACTAGGTCTTTATGAGGCTAAATTAAAAGAAGGCTCTTTAATTAAAAATATTTATAAATCTGGATTAATAAAAGAACGTCATCGTCATAGATATGAGGTCAATATCAAATATAAAGACAGATTTGAAAAAAAAGGCATGATATTTTCTGGCATATCTCCTGATAATCAGCTTCCTGAAATAATTGAATTAAAAAACCACCCTTGGTTTATTGGAGTTCAGTTCCATCCTGAATTTAAATCTAGACCTTTAGCTCCTCATCCATTATTCTCATCATTTATCAAGGCTGCAAAAAATCATAAATGAGCAATAAAAAAGTAAATTGTGGAAAAATAGAAATTTCTAATACAAATAAAATTTGTATCATAGCTGGTCCATGTCAGCTTGAGACAGAGCAACATGCTTTAGATATGGCTGGAAAAATTAAAGAAATTACTTCTAAATTCAATATGGAATTTATTTATAAAACTTCTTTTGATAAAGCTAATCGCACTAGCATTAAAGGAAAAAGGGGAGCTGGATTAGAGAAATCACTACCAATATTTGATAAGATCAAAAAAGAGTTAAGTATACCAATTTTGACAGACATACATAATATAGAACAATGTAATATTGTTAGTAAACATGTAGATGTTCTTCAAATTCCAGCTTTTTTATGTAGACAAACAGATTTATTAGTTGCCGCAGCTAAAACAAAAAAAATTATTAATGTTAAAAAAGGACAATTTCTTGCTCCTTGGGATATGGTCAATGTTACAAAAAAAATTTCAGATTCAGGTAACTCAAATATTTTAGTAACGGAAAGAGGTGCAAGCTTCGGTTATAATACTTTAGTATCGGATATGAGATCCTTACCAATCATGGCTAAGAATGGTTATCCAGTAATTTTTGATGCTACTCATTCAGTTCAACAACCAGGAGGTCTAGGTGAAAAAAGTGGTGGACAAAGAGAATTTGTAGAATATTTAGCTAGAGCAGCTGTAGCAGTTGGAGTAGCAGGAGTTTTTATTGAAACTCATCAAGACCCAGATAATGCTCCCTCTGATGGACCGAACATGCTTCCGTTAAACAAATTAGAAAAATTATTAAATCAACTCAACGAAATTGATAGTTTAATAAAAAAATAAATGACTAAAATTTTAAGAATCAAAGCTCGTCAAATTTTTGACAGCAGGGGCAATCCAACTATTGAAGCTGAAGTATTTGTAAAAAATAACAGCGCATCTGCTATTTGTCCTTCTGGTGCTTCGACTGGTTCATTTGAGGCTTATGAAAAAAGAGATATTAAGAATAAAAAATTTTTAGGCAAGAGTGTTCTTAATTCAGTAAAATTAATAAATACAAAAATATCAAAAAAACTAAAAAATCAAAACATACATAATCAAGAAAAGATAGACAGTATATTGATTAATCTAGATGGAACAAAACAAAAAAAAAATATAGGCGCCAATACTATTTTAGCAGTATCGATGGCAGTCAAAAAATTATCAGCAAAAGTTAAGAAGATTCCTTTATATAAAAATTTTTTATTAAAAAATAAATTTAAACTACCTTATCCATTGATGAATGTTATTAACGGTGGTGTGCACGCTAATAATGGTCTGAGAATACAAGAATTTATGATAAGACCTGATAAGGCCAAAAATTTTTCAGAAGCAATAAGAATATGTTACTTAATAATTAAAAATCTCAACAAGATAATTAAAAATAAAGGCTTGTCCACAGCCGTTGGCGATGAAGGCGGTTTTGCACCAATGATAAGTAACAATTATCAAGCTTTAAATTTAATTGTTTCTGCAATAAATAAAGCTGGTTTTAAAAATGGCAAAGATGTTTCTATTTGCCTAGATGTAGCTGCTACTGAATTGTTTAAAAAGAACAGATATGCAATTAATTCAAAAAAATTTATTTCTGTAGAAAAATCCATTAGAGAATATAAAAAATTAATTAACAAATATAAAATCAAATCTATAGAGGACCCATTTGCTGAAAATGATTGGCTAGCGTGGTCAAAATTGATGAGGTCGGTTAAAAACGTTCAAATTGTAGGTGATGACCTATATGTAACTAATTTGGAGAGATTAAAAAAAGGATTTTTAAATATTTCTTCAAATTCAATTCTTATTAAACTCAATCAAATAGGTACAGTTTCAGAGACTTTAGAAGTTATTAAATTTGCTCAAACTATAGGGTATAATACAATTATATCCCATAGGTCAGGAGATACCGAAGATACTTTTATTGCTGACTTAGCTGTAGGAACGAATTCCAATCAAATTAAAACAGGTTCATTAGCTAGATCCGAAAGAGTGTCAAAATACAATCAATTAATTCGTATTGAAGAAGAGCTTGGAAAAACTGCAATAATGAATAAAATTCAATAATGTTTAGCAAAATTAAAAAAAATTTTTTTTTAATAGTTTCGTCATTTTTGATTATATATTTTTTTTTTAATTTATTAGATGGCGAAAGAGGACTGTTCTCATTTTTTAAAAAGAAAAATATTCTAAAAGATTTAAAAAAAGAAGAGTTTTTTTTAGTAAAAAAAATAGAAGATTTAAATTTTAAAAATAATTTATTAGTTGGTAATCCAGATAAAGATTATATAGAAATTTTGATAAGAGAAAAATTTATGTTTGGAAAAAAAGAAGAAACACTTTATATAATGGAAAAAGATGAAAATTAGACATCCAGAAAAAGTTAACAAACCTATTAGTCCAATTAAAAAAAAACCAAGCTGGATACGATCGAAACTTTCAAATAGCCAAGAGTTTTTTTTAACAAAAACTATCGTGAATCAACACAACTTAAAAACAGTTTGCCAAGAAGCTAACTGTCCAAATATAACTGAGTGTTGGAGTAAAAGACATGCAACTTTTTTAATTATGGGAGATACATGTACTAGAGCATGCGCCTTTTGTGACGTTAGCACGGGTAAACCAAAGTCACTTGATCCTTCAGAACCATTAAAAATTGCAAGTGCTATTAAAAAATTGAATTTAAGACACGCTGTTATAACTTCTGTTGATAGAGATGATCTCGATGATGGTGGTGCAAATCATTTTAACGAAGTAATAATAGAAACAAAAAAAATTAATCCTACAACAACAATTGAAGTTTTAACTCCAGATTTTTTAAGAAAAGGTGACTCTTATAAAAAAGTTATAGAAGCAAATCCAGATGTTTTTAATCATAATATTGAAACTGTTCCAAGCCTTTATAGAAAAGTTAGACCAGGATCTAGATATTTTGCTTCACTTGAACTTTTAAAAAATGTTAAAAAAATAAATAAAAATATTTTTACTAAATCAGGTTTAATGGTTGGATTAGGTGAAAAGAAAGATGAAATTTTACAAGTAATGGATGATTTAAAATCTGCTGACGTTGATTTTTTAACAATTGGACAATACTTACAACCATCTGTTAAACATCATCCTTTAGATAGATATTATAATCCAAAAGAATTTGAAGAATTTGAATATATTGCTAAATCAAAAGGTTTTTTATTAGTTTCTTCTTCTCCATTAACACGATCTTCTTATCATGCCGATGAAGATTTTGCTAAACTTCAAAAAAACAGAATTAATCAAACTAATGCCCAAAGCGTCAGTTAAAAGATCTATAGAGTGTTCTAAAAATCAATTAATTGATTTAGTTTTAGATATAGAAAAGTATCCTATTTTTGTTCCATTCTGTATAGATGCAAAGATTCATGAGAAAAAAAAACAGAATGACTTTATATTTATAATTGCTGATTTAACGATTGGAAAAGGACCTTTTAAGGATACATACAAAAGCGATGTTAAATTTAATGAAAAGGAAGACTCTATATATGTAACTAATCTGGATGGGCCTTTAAAATATCTTGAGAATAAATGGCACTTTAAAGAAAATGATAAAATTACAGAAGTCTTATTTGAGGTTGATTTTGAACTAAAAAATCGATTTTTGAATATATTTATGACTAAATCTTTTCAATTTGGTTTAGATAAAATTGCAGATTCTTTTCAGAAGAGAGCCGAAGACTTATTTGGCAAGCCTTAAAATTAAATCTAAAGATTTTTTAACTGTAGCTTTTTGTATTAATGCTCTTTTATTATTTTTAAATAAGCACTTTTTAATCAATGTTTTATTACCTTTTTTAAGGCCAATATAAACCAAACCTACTGGTTTTTTTTTAGTACCACCTTTTGGTCCAGCTATACCAGTAACTGAAACATTAATATTTGCTTTTGAGATTTTTGAAAGATTATTTACCATTGCCAAACAACATTCATGGCTAACTGCACCATATTTTTTAATAATACTTTTATTTATTTTTAAAATTTTAATCTTTGACTGGTTTGAATAGGTAACAAAACTTAGATTAAATACTTTTGATGCACCGCTCACAGAAGTGATTGCACTAGCTAATAAACCACCCGTACATGACTCCGCAACCGAAAGTTTAAGTTTTTTTTTTGTTAATATTCTAATTAAATTTTTCATTGAACAAAATAACTACTTAAAAACATAAAACAAATTAAAGACAAAACAACATAAAATCCAGCACAAACATCATCCATGATTACACCAAAACTGTTTTTAAATTTTTTATCAAAATAACTAACTGGAAAAGGTTTTTTTATGTCAAAAAATCTAAATAAAACAAAACAAATAAAATAAAAGATTAAAGCTTCATCGGGTGACTTTTCTGTTCCATGAGAAATTTCATATAAATAAATTGGAATAGATTGACCAATAAACTCATCAATAATTACCTCTCTTGGATCTTTGTTTTCATTATCTTTAATATGTGCTGCGACTGCTGAAAATGAATAGATAAAAATAATCATTAGACCTATTAGTACTATTGTTGATGAAATATTTAATATATGAAAAAAAAAATAAAGTATAATTATTGTAGCCAAAGATCCAAAAGTACCAGGAATCATCTTAACTTTTCCTAGACCAAACATTGTTACAAATAGTGTATTTAAAGTTTTAATCATATTTTGAAACTGAAGCTATTACCTCACAAGCTATAGCTTTTTCTTTTCCTATAATTCCTAATTTTTCTGTTGTTTTGCCTTTTATATTTATTTGGTCTTTAGAAATTTTACAAATTTTAGAAATATTTTCTATCATTTTTTTTTTATACTTATTAATTTTCGGGGTTTGTGTAATTATATTTATGTCTATATTATTTATATAATAATCTTTTAATTCTATTTTTTTTATAACTTGTTGTAGCAAAATAGTTGATCTTATATCTTTAAATTTTTTACTTCTATCCGAAAACATCTCTCCAATGTCACCCATTTTACAAGCACCAAGAAGAGCGTCGATAATTGAATGCAAAACTGGGTCACCATCTGAATGACCTAGTGTACCTAAAGATGATTTAATATTTAATCCAGCTAAATAAAGTTTTCTTTTTCGAACGAGCCTATGAACATCAAAACCAATTCCATAGTTCATTTTTAAGTAATTAAGATCATCTTTATGTGTAATTTTGGAATTTTTTGTTTCACCATTGATAAATTTAATTTTCAAATTTTTTTCAATAAACAAAGATGATTCATCTTGAATTTTTTTTTTATTATTATTTGTTAATAAATATAAATCTTTAAATCTAAAAGCTTGTGGTGTTTGAGTTAATATTAAATTTTTTTTTAGGGTGTTGTAGATACTTTTTTTAAAAGCATATTTAATAGAGTCATTAGACATTAAAAATGGAATAACGGCTTTATGATTTTTTAAATTTTTTATTAATCGATTTAGTAGATTTATTGAAAAATTTGGTCTTGCAGCATCATGTATAAGAATGTTCGTAGGATTAAATTTTTTTGCATAATTGATACCTATAAAAGAAGAGTTTGATCTCTCTTTTCCACCTTTAATTATTTTGACTAATTTTGGATATCTTTTTTTTATTAAACTTTTACTTTTTACTACTAAAATTATTTGTTTAAAAAGCTTTGAATTTATAGCTTTATCAATTGAATGTTCATAAATTAGTTTATTTTTATAAAAATTGAACTGTTTAGGAGATTTAGATTTAAATCTTTTGCTTTGTCCAGATGCAAGTATTATAAAACAATTGTTCATTTAATATAGATAATTAAATTTAATAATGATCGATTTTATCAAAAAAAATATATTTATAACTTTAATTTTTTTTATAACATTATTTGTAGGTTTTTTAACCCTTTTAACGTTCATAGATAAGAGCTTTATCGATTTAACAGAACAAAACTTACAAATTCTACTTATATCAAATATTATTTTGCTATTTTTCTTCTTTGTTTTTATTTTTTTAGAAATCAAGAAATCAATTAAAAATGATATCGATATGGATGGACTAGAGTCCAATAAGAAATACATTACCTTCTTTTCATTATTCACTTTAATACCTTCAATTTTGATTTCTGTTTTTTCATTATTCCTATTTTCTTTTGCTTTGGAAAGGTATTTTGATAATAAAATAACTACAGCTGTAAATAACTCTCATGAGTTAGCAAAGAATTATGTTAGTGAAGTAAGAAATAAAATTGAGTCAGATATAATCCTAATTGCTTTTGACTTAAATAAAAGTGCAAAATTTTTAGACAATAACAACAATGAGTTTAAAAGATTTCTAAATACTCAAAAATTAATCAGAGATGTTGACCAAATTCACGTTATTAATAATAAAAAAGAAATTATAATATCTACACTTAAAAAAGATGAAAAATTTATTCCACCTGTAGATAAGGCTTTAAAGTTAGTCTTAGATGATGACAGACCTTTAAAAATTATTAATGCTTTTGAAAATAAATCTTCAGCAATAATACGTCTTACAAAATATGATGATAGATTTTTATATGTTGTTAAATTTTTAGATAAAAATATTTCAAAATATCTAACAGAGTCACAAGAGGCTATAAATTTTTATTATACTGTTGAAAATAAAAAAACAGGAATTAAAATTTCATTTATTTTGATTTATATTATTGTTGTTGCTTTGTTATTATTTTTGTCAATATCAATTGCAATTAGATTTTCTTCAAGATTTTTTAGATCAATTAATAATTTAATCTCAGCGTCTTTATCAATAGGTAAAGGTAATTTAGATATTAAGGTTCCGGAGCTTAAAACGGATAAAGATTTAGAGATTCTTAATAAAAACTTTAATTTGATGACAGATAAACTTAAGTCTCAGCAAGAGAAATTAATTATAAATGAAAGACATGAAGCATGGGGAAGTTTAGCTAGAAAGTTAGCTCATGAAATAAAGAATCCGCTAACACCCATTCAACTAACAATAGATAATTTAAAAAATAAATATTCAAATCAATTATCCAACGAACAAAAAGAAAATTTTAAAGAATATCTTAAAGTAATAATCAAACAAATTAATCAAATTGAAAATCTTGTAAATGAATTTTCAGATTTTGCTCGTATGCCAAAACCAATACTAAAAAATAATAATTTAAACTTATTAATAAAGGATAATATAAAACTTCTTCAGGAATTAGATAAAAATATTAAGATTGATTTTATCGAAAATAACGATAAAGTTTTGCTTAATTGTGACTATGAACAAATCAACAGAGTTTTTTTTAATTTAATAAAAAATTCAATAGAAAGTATTCATCAAAAAGCTGAGAAAAATGCTAATTTTCAAAAAAAAGTAACTATTGAAATGTACGATGATAATGAACATATTAAGATCAATATAATTGACAATGGAGTTGGTTTTAAATCATTTTCTAACAACATTAAGGATATTTTGAATCCATATTTCACAACAAAAAAAAATGGTACTGGTTTAGGACTTTCTATAGTAAATAAAATAGTAAATGATCATAATGGGAGTCTTCAATTTATACCAATTTCTGATGGTGCAAAAATAATAATTAACTTTCAAAGATATGGCAACTGAAATACTAATTATTGACGACAACCCTGATATTAGAAATATCATTAATGATTTGATAATAGACGCGGGTTATAAAACTAGATTGGCCGCTAATTACAATCAAGCGCTTAGTGAAATTGACAAAAAACTTCCAGATGTTGCAGTGATTGATGTTAAACTTGATAAAGGTGATAATGATGGAATTGAATTATTATCTCACATAAAATCTAAAAATAAAGATATTCCAGTAATTATAATTTCTGGTCATGCAAATATTGAAATGGCTGTCAAGTCACTTAAATTTGGTGCATTTGAATTTATTGAAAAACCTTTTGATCAAGAACGTTTGTTAAATTTTATCAAAAGAGCTGTTGAAAATTTTAAATTGAAAAATGAAAATAAAGAATTCGAAAGTAAGCTTTTTTATTCTTATGAATTGATAGGAAACAGTAATAATATTTTAAAAATTAAAGAACAAATTAAGAAAATATCTTTATCAGACAGTCGAGTATTTTTAAATGGGCCGACAGGATCAGGTAAAGAATTAATTGCAAGAAAAATTCATAAACAGTCAAATAGAAATAAAAAACCATTTATAATTTTAAATGGTGCATTATTGGATACAAATAAGTATGAATTGGAATTGTTTGGTGAAGAAAAAAAGAATGGATCCATTTTATATGGAGCCTTAGAAAAAGCAAATGGAGGTGTTTTATTAATCGATGAAGTTTCAGAAATTCCTTTGGATACTCAGTCAAAAATTTTAAGAGTTTTAACAGATCAAAAATTTAAAAGAATTAATGGTGATCACGATATAAAAGTTGATGTAAGATTAATCTGTTCATCTACAAAGAATATTAAAAATGAAATTGAATTAGGTAGTTTTAGGGAAGATCTATTTCATAGACTAAATGTATTTGAAATTAATGTTGAACCATTGAATAAAAGAATATCTGATATACCTTTATTAATTGAATATTTTTCAAATAAAATAGCAAATAACTATAATCTTAAAAAATTAGATATTGATACAAATAATGATTATCTAATTAATTATAATTGGCCTGGAAATATAAGAGAATTAAGAAATTTGATAGAAAGAATAGCAATACTACAACCTGAAACTAAAGAAAAAATGTCTAATATAATTAAAGAGTCGCTAAAATCATTAGATAATCAAGACGCAACACTTCAAAACTCTTTATCTGTGCCATTAAAAGAAGCTAGAGAAAACTTTGAAAAGGAGTATTTAACTACTCAATTAAAAAAATTTAATGGAAATATTTCTAAAACTGCAGATTTTATTGGGATGGAAAGATCTGCTCTACATAGAAAATTAAAAGGTCTAGGCATTAAAGAATTAAACTAAAATGAATATTATTATTTGTGGAGCTGGAAGAGTTGGTTTTACTATTGCAAAATTATTAAGTGAACAAGGACATTCTATCACAATAATTGATCAATCTAGTGAAGATATTAAAAAAATTGATGATGCCTTGGATGTAAAATCAATTGTTGGCAAAGCAACGTATCCATCTATACTTGAAAAGGCCAATGCTGATGACGCGGACATGATTATTGCAGTAACTCGAAATGATGAGATAAATATGCTTATTTGTCAGATAGCCTTTTCTGTATTCAAAGTACCAAAAAAGATTGCCAGAATTAGATCTCAAGATTATCTAAATCCTAAATTTACTAAAGTTTATAGTAAAGAAAATTTACCTATAGACGTTATTATTTCACCTGAATTGGAAATTGCCAAATCTCTTCAACGTAAACTTGAAGCTCCAGGAGCATTAGATAATGTGCATTTTGCAGACAATAAGATCAGTTTGTTAGAAATTTTGATTAAGAAAGATTGTCCATTAATAGATATTAAATTAAACGAAATTACTAAAAAATTCCCAAAATTAGATGCCAATATCATGGGAGTTATTAGAAATGAAAAATTCTTAATATTAAAAAAAAATGACGTTATGCAAAAAAATGATAAAGCTTATGTATTAATCAATTCTTCTCAAATGTCAGATACATTAATAGCGTTTGGTCATAATGAAAAAATTTCCAATAAGATTCTAATTATAGGTGGTGGAAATATTGGATTTAATTTAGCAAAAAATCTTGAAGAAACATTTGAATCAGCAAGACTAAAAATTATTGAAAAAAATAAAGAGAGAGCAGAATTTTTAGCAAACGAGTTGAATAATAGTATAATAATAAATGGTGACGGGTTAGATGAAGATGTTTTAGTTGAGGCTAATTTAGAAGAAACAGAAACAGTTTTAGCCTTAACTAATGATGATGAGGATAATCTCATGGTAAGTGTCCTTGTAGAAAAATTTACTAAAGATGAAAAATCTTTAGAAGAAAAAAGAACGATGGCTTTAATTAATAAACCAAACTATTCGTTATTACAAAACTCACTTAAAATAGATGATCTTATAGATCCAAGAATGAATACTGTCTCAAGCATTTTAAAACATGTTCATAAGGGATCTATCGAAACTGCTTATACAATTTTAAATGGTGAATATGAAGTAATTGAAGCTGAGATAATTGAAACTTCTGAATTAATTAATAAAGAATTAAAAAACTCCGATCTGCCTGAGGAAATAAGAATTGGAGCAGTTTTAAGAGATAAAGAGGTAATTATTCCAAGATCAAACTTTGTTTTTAAAAAAGATGATAGATTGGTATTTTTAGCAAAAAAAGACTCAATACCAGTTGTTGAAAACTTATTTAGAATAAGTTCAATCTAATTAAAATGCAACATTTACGATTAATCTATTTAAGTTTTTTTTGTGGATTAATAACAATACTATCTTTTTTTAATATAATTTATTCTTACTATTTTAATTTTTATTTAAATCTAAATACTTATTTTTACTCATTGGGAATATCATCTTTTCTAGGTATATTATTTTATTTTACAAAAAAAAATCAAAGTAAAATCACGATATATAATAAGATCACAACAATATTGTTGGGCTATTTTTTATTACCATTATTAATTGCGATACCTTTTTATTTTAGTATTTATGACTTAACTTTTTTAAATTCATATTTTGAAGCTATATCAGGCTTTACTTCAACAGGGTTTACAATTTTTGAAAATGTAAAGCAAATAGACCAGAGCCTTATTTTATGGCGATCATCATCCCAATGGATTGGTGGTTTATATTTTTTATTCTCAATAATATTTTTAATTGATATTTTTGATGAAAGTTTTAAAAAATCTTTAACAAATTACATTTCTTTTAATAAATCTGAAACATTAAAGCAAACTTTTAAAATTTTTTTATTATATACGTTATTAACAATTTCAATTTTCATTATTTTAAATATTCTTAATATAAGAACATTTAATTCATTAAATTTGGCACTTACCATTATTTCTTCTGGAGGTTTTTTACCTATAAATGATCTTTCTTCAATTTTCTCTAATAATACACAGATTGTAGTTTTTTCTTTATTAATGCTAGTTTCTTTCTTTAGTATATTTTTAATATATAATTTATTTTTTTATAAAGGTCGAAATATTAATTTTTTTCAAGAGGATATAAATTTATTTTTCTATTTGTTTGCTGTCTTTTTAATATTTTTAATATTTTTTAATAATGAATCCAATTTTATTCATATCTTTTTTAACTTAACAAGTAGCGTATCAAATATTGGTTTTTCATTAAAAACTTCGTCTAACAACATATCTTTTATGCTATTAATTTTAGTAATTATAGGAGGTTCTTTTTTTTCCACAAGTTCTGGATTAAGATTTTTACGCGTTTATTCTTTATTTAAATATTCAATTAATGAAGTTTTATCTTATAGTAGACCCAAAAATATATATATAAATAAATTATTATTTTCTAAAAGTAATTTTGAGCCCGAAGAAACCAACAAGTATTTTTTGTCAATATTAATATTTATTATATCTATGATAATATTGTCCTGTTTATTATCATTGAGCGGAATAGATTTTGAAAGTTCATTTAAATTATCAATACTAACATTGATGAATACTGTAAATTCATCAGCTTATGGATTAAGTGATTTAAACATTCAAGATTTTCATTTTTTTAGTAAATTATGCCTCATAGTTTTCATGATTATCGGTAGAATTGAATTGTTATCTTTGTTAATTATTTGTAAAAAATTCCTTTTTAAAAGCTAAATTAGTATTATAAATAGTCTTAAATTATTTACTGCGCCCTTAGCTCAGCTGGATAGAGCATCGGTTTTCTAAACCGAGGGTCGGAGGTTCGAATCCTCCAGGGCGCG